>Ga0105048_10005285_pt1 | contig 20892 bp, 19 predicted proteins | sample MAT05_FD_78382 | JGI IMG/M metagenome (GOLD analysis project Ga0105048, IMG submission 78382) | Freshwater microbial communities from Lake Fryxell liftoff mats and glacier meltwater in Antarctica - MAT-05 | ecosystem: Environmental > Aquatic > Freshwater > Ice > Liftoff microbial mat | place...
GGTGCAAGGAAAACGCCCCGTTTCTTTCTTGCCCACCTGTTCCGCAAACAGTCCCACGGCACCTCCGAAGAACCTCGCGGTCCGGAATCTCAATTCGTGTCCCAGCTTATCGAGCGATTAGGGGATAGCCGAATAGCATGGCGGATTTTGAAAAGGCCGGGCTGTTGACGGTTCGGGACGGGCGCGTCCTGCTATGCCGGAAGAAATATACGACTTCGCTTTTGATACTGCCGGGCGGAGTAAAGGAAACGGGAGAGACCGCCGAGGATTGCCTGCGGCGCGAAGTCCGGGAGGAGTTGGGCAACGTTGGTCTGGGGCCGCTCGTATACCTCGGTGACTACGTTTCGCCAGCGGCGGTGGAGGGAAAAACGGTCCGGGTGGAGTTGTTTGGGGGTGAGCTTACTGGTGACCCGGTGGCGACTTCGGAAATTAAGGAGTTGGTGTGGTTTGAGGCCGACGATGACGACGCTCTACTCGCTCCGAGTTTGCGGGAATTGATCTTTCCGGACCTGAGGAGGAGGGGTCTACTATGGGTATAACTTTGAGTACGCTATTGGTATGAAGACTGCGGTTTCGATCCCTGATGTCTTGTTCCATGAAGCGGAAAGGCAGGCGGCCACGAACAAAATGTCGCGTAGTCAACTTTACGCGACAGCGCTGGCCGCCTATTTGCGAGAGGAACGAGGGCGGCAAATCACGGAGCAAATGAATCGAGCGTTGGAAGAGATTGATCAGACGGCAGACCCTGTGTGGCACGCCGTGCAAGTCGCCGCAATGAAGCGATCGAATGGAAATAAGCCGCTGCCAGATCTGGTGGGCCGATTTCGGGGAACCTGTTGGATCCGGCCCCGGATTTCGAAGGCTAGCCTTAGTGGTGCAACTGAATCGAATAAACGTGACGCGGATCGCGACGGTTATCGTGGTGCCGCTGACTTCAAATACGAAGTGGGCGAATGCACCTGGAAACGTATTGATACCGGCTGGAATGGCAGGTTTGGCAGAGGTTTCGGTTGCGAACGTATCCTTGCTTACGAGTATTGACCGTAGCCAATTGGAGGAATTTGCCGGCCGGCTACCGAGAAATTTGCTGGTCGCCGTGGACAACGGCCTTCGCCTTATTCTCGACATCGAATGCGCTCCAGGCACGTTACAATAGGAACGTTGCCTTTCGAAGAAATACCTTTAGGCGTGGAGGGCGGAACCTCCCCGTTTGCCGTCACATGGCAGCGAGTGCAGTTGGCGCGGCATCCGAAACGCCCGCATACGCTGGACTACGTTGAACGCTTAATTACGGGCTTTTCCGAGATTCACGGCGATCGGTCTTATGGCGACGACGCGGCCATCGTGGCGGGCATGGGCTTTTTTCACGACGAACCCGTCATGGTGTTGGGGCACCAGAAGGGTCGTGACACGAAGCAAAAGCTTATCCGCAACTTCGGCATGCCGAAACCGGAAGGGTATCGCAAGGCCCTGCGCTGTATGCAGATGGCATCGAAATTCCGGCGGCCGATTCTGGCTCTACTGGACACGCCGGGCGCTTACCCAGGCATCGACGCTGAAGAACGCGGCCAGGCGGAAGCCATCGCGATTAGCCTGCGGGAAATGACGCGGCTGGAAAGTCCGGTGGTGTCCGTCGTCATCGGGGAAGGCGGATCGGGGGGGGCTTTGGCGATGGGTGTGGCGAACATTGTGTTGATGATGGAAAACGCCATCTATTCCGTGATTAGCCCGGAGTCCTGCGCCGCGATTATCTGGCGCGACGCGGGTAAGGCGGAACTTGCCGCCAACGCACTGCGGTTAACGGCTCGCGACTTACTGGAACTCGGCCTGATCGACGGCGTGATCCCGGAACCGAACGGCGGAGCGCAAAACGATTGGGAAGCGTCGGCGGCGAGCCTGGATTGCGGCCTGCAGGCGGCGTTAGGCAAATTGACCGGGTTGACGCCGAAGGAATTGGTGGACCACCGGTACGAAAAATTCCGCAAAATTGGCAGTTTTTTCGAGGGCTGACGCGTATGAAACCGATTACCTGGATCATTGTTGGGGTCGCGGCGGCGGTTATTGGACTCATGGTCTATTCCACGCGATCACTTGGAGGATTCAAGGTGGAAGTCTGCAAGGCGTTCCAGGGGCGAGAGGCTTGTGGTACAGGCGTTGGCACTTCTGAAATGGACGCAATGAATACGGCCACCCAGGTTGCGTGCGCCAAAATTTCCTCGGGGATGACAGATTCGCATAACTGCCAAATCTCGAATCCGATAAAGGTTAACTGGCTCCAGGGCCGTTAGCTGCGTCGAAATCCCCGAAATTTTGAACTTTTGCCGTGAACGAGCCGTCTAAACATTTTGGGAGTTTGCATCTGTGAAAACGTGGAAAATTGTTGCGGGTGTAGTTGCGCTTGCGGCGGTCGGTGGTTCGATCTACGCCAGCATGAAGTGGAATCAGAAGGGCATCGTCATCGTCCAAACGGGAAAGACCGTAAGACAGGATTTGACGAGTGTGGTAACGGCGTCGGGCGAAGTTAAGCCGCGCAATTACATCAACATCGGTAGCAATGCCCAGGGCGCATCGCGGATTATGGAAATCCTCGTATTGGAAGGCTCGCGCGTCCGTAAAGGACAATTGCTAGCCAAGCTCGAAAGCGTACAGCCGGAAGCCGAAGTGGCCGCACAGCGAGCAACAGTGAGCTCGACCGAGGCCGATTCCGGCGCCGCGGAAGCCGCGCTGAAGGCGCAGGACTCGAATATTCGAACCTTGCAGGCCAACCTTGAGCGGGTGAAAACTGACTTGGTTCGCGCGAAAGCCGACTTTGATCGGTCGAAGCTGCTGCTGGACCAAGGGCTGGTTTCGAAGCAGGATTTCGACATGCGCCGGGCGTCTTATGAATCATTTATGGCAGGAATTCCGGAAGCCGAGGCGCGAATCATGCAGGCGCGGGCGCAGCGGGAACAGTTTGCGGCGCAGCTTGTGGGTTCCCAGCGACGGATTATTGTGAGCCAGGCGAATCTGCGCCGCGCGGCCGATTCCCTGCAGCGGACCATGGCGACGTCACCGATTGACGGTGTTGTCACGAATCTGCCGGTTCGTGTTGGCGAGACAGTGGTTCCGGGCATTCAGAATTCGGCTGCGTCGCTGATCATGACGATCGCCGACATGTCGCTGATCACCGCGGAAGTCAAAGTAGACGAGACGGATATCGTCAACGTGAAACTAGACCAAGTGGCCGACATTACGATCGACGCGATTCCGGGGAAGACCTATAAAGGCCGCGTGATTGAAATCGGCAACACCGCCATTCTCCGTTCCACTGGCCTGGCGGCGTCACAATCGGCGATCTCCAGCCAGGAAGCCAAAGATTTTAAAGTAGTTATCGCGCTCGACAACCCGCCCGACGAGATCCGCCCCGGCCTCTCCTGCACCGCTAAGGTGATCACGGCGACGCGTTCGAAGGCGATTTCGATCCCGATTCAGGCCCTGACCGTCCGCACGAAGGGCGATCTGGCAAAGAAAGAGGGGCGAAAGGATGAGCCTGTTGTAACCGACCCGGTTGTCGTACTCGCCAACAAAGAAGAGATCCAGGGCGTGTTCGTCGTGCGCGGGGAGATAGCCGAGTTTGTGAAAGTGGACACCGGCATCACCGGAGCGACGGATATTGAAGTACTGGGCGGCCTTAATGAAGGTGACGAGATCATCACCGGAAGTTATAAGGTGATCCGGACCCTTCGCAATGAGGCTAAGATCAAGGTAGACAACAAGTCCCCGGTCAAGACAGAATCGTAAGGTTTCGAACACACAAACATGGCACAGGCAGCTGGATTAAGCGCGCAGGCACGAGGGGAAGAACTCCGCCGGCAAGGCATCATTATTCACACGGAGGAACTCTGGAAAACCTATCAAATGGGTGACCAGACGATCAACGCGTGTTCTGGAATCACGTTTGAAATTCACAAAGGTGAATACGTCGCGATCATGGGCCCCTCGGGTTCCGGTAAATCGACGCTGATGAACCTGATCGGATGCCTGGACACACCGTCCAGCGGCGATTACTTTATCAACGGGAACCTGGTTTCGTCCATGAACGACGACCAATTGGCGCATATTCGGAACAAGGAAGTCGGCTTCGTTTTCCAAACGTTCAACCTGCTGCCGCGCGCCACCGCGCTCCACAACGTGGAATTGCCACTGATCTACGCCGGGATTCCGGCGGACGAACGCATCGCCCGCGCCCGGGAAGCGTTGCGCCAGGTCGACCTCGAAAAGCGCATGTACCACAAGCCGAATGAGCTTTCTGGCGGACAACGGCAACGCGTGGCAATCGCACGAGCGCTGGTCACACGGCCCTCGATTCTACTGGCCGACGAACCCACCGGCGCTTTGGATTCGGCGACCGGTATCGAAATCATGGCGCTGTTTGAACGGCTGTTCCAGGCCGGCAACACCATCATTCTCGTTACGCACGAGCATGACATCGCCATGCACGCCCACCGGATCGTCTTCCTGCGCGACGGCAAAGTGGAACGGGACGAAGCGGTGAAGAAGTAGTTATTCAATCAGCTTCGCGAAGACCAGCCCGGCCACTCCATGTTCAACTACACCGGTCAAAAGTGACGCGGCCGGGAAACCGTACCCGTTCCAAAACGGGCCTGAACGCCGGCTGAAGGTTTGTTGAGCACGGCGCGGAGTCTATCCTATTTTCGCGGCGGAAACTGCTGCAGGATCCCCGCGCTACCCATGGCTTTCTCGATGTCGGTCAGTTTCGACGGCAGGAAATCCGTGAAGTTCTCGCAGCCCTTCTCCGTCACGACGACCACGTCCTCATAGCGGATATAGAGGTTCTCATCGTTGACGCGCAACTGCGGATCGATCGAGAAGACATGACCGATCTTTAAAGGTCCGCGGTGATAGGGACCGTCATCGTGCACGGCCAAACCCACCGGATGGCTCAGAACACCGCCACCCGTCTCCACCATCGTCCGGGCGGCCTTTTCGTACTTGGGTTTTGAGAACTGCCAACGTTTCAAAACAGGCTCCATCGCCAAGGCCGCTTCCTCACGGATCTCGTTTACGGTCGCGCCGGGCCGGATTCGCTGGATGACGGCGTCACGGTACTCCAGCACGAAACCGAGCAACTCCTTCTGCATGGCGCTGAATTTCCCATTCACCGGCCACATGCGCGTCACATCGCTGGTGTAGTAGTGGTAGTCGGGAGCGAAGTCCTGCAGCACCAGGTCGCCGTCTTTTAACGGACTGTTATTACGGAAATAGTGGGCGTTCCAGATGTTGGCCGTCCCAGCCGCGGTGATGGAACGATAGCCTTCCAATCGTGCGCCGCCGGCCAGGAAAACATAGCGCGCCGCCGCGTCCAAATGGTATTCAAACAAGCCCGGGCGAGTGCTTTTCATCGCTTCCAGAATTCCGTATCCGGCCAATTGCGATGCCTTCTTTATCAGTGCGACCTCTCGCGGACTCTTCACGCTCCGCAGTTCATCCAGGATGCCCGTCAAGTCCTCAACCTTCGCCCGAGGATAGCGGAGGCGAAGCAGGCTGGCAAAGTGCTGTTCCCGCGAGACACGGCCGTCCCAGGGGTCGAGCGAGATGGCGGAATTCGCGTTCTGGAGTTCATTACGCTGGTCGGCGGCCCCTTCCGCGGGGGATAGCAGAGTGTAGATCGTGGTCGCGTTAGCGAGCCAATCTCCCTGCATCGCGGTGGTGCTGAGGACCGCACTAGCGCCAGTCAACTTCTGCGCCAGTTCGGCGTCATCGGCGGAGAGGACGCGGCCTTCGCTCTGCTCCAACCGGCGATTACGCGGCGGGAGAAATAGCGTGGCCTTGCGCGAACGTCCATCGAGCAAAATGTAGCTATGCGGTGTCTCCACGCCTGTCAGATAGTAGAACTCATTCGTCTGCCGCGGGAACGCGAAGCCGCCTTCGAACGGCGCACCCTGCGCCAGCGCGACCGCGTTGGGCCCGATACGGTCGTAGATTTTTGCCCAGCGAGTTTGGAACTCGTCGGACGGAAAATCGGTTTGGAAATGTAGCGCGCTTTGAGCGTGCAGGGAAACGGCGGCGGTTAGGAGCAGCACTCGCATTTTGTATTAGCTGCGATTCTAGCAGTTCGCCGGATTTCCTCCGCAATTAGGGGAGAGCGGAATCGAGCGTCGACGGAATTGTGAACCGGAAAGCCGCCCCCGCTCCCGCGGACGATTCCACCCAAATGCGTCCACCATGCCGTTCGACCATTTTCTTGCAAAGCGCGAGCCCGACTCCAGTACCCGGAGTTTCGTTCCCATGGAGACGTTTGAACATCCCGAATATCAATTCCCCGTTCTTCAGATCCAGGCCAATGCCGTTATCCCGTATTGAGAAAAGCCACCGGCCAGCCGTGTTCTCCGCAGTGATATGGATGCGTGGCGGCGCCGTGCTCCTGTATTGGATCGCGTTGCCGATCAACGTGAGGAATACCTGCTCCAACATTACCTCTTCGGCAACAAGGGTCGGCAAAGGGCCGGAAGTAACGATCGCGCTACTTGCTTCAATCGCCGTCTTAAGGTTTACACAGGACCGCGACAGGAGGAGGTTGCAGTCGACCGGAGACAAGTTGACCCCGCTTCGCTCCGAGATGTTCCAATACGCGAGCAGCGCAGTCAGCAGATCCTCGATTCGAACAGCGTTTTCAATGCAATCGGAGATATATGTTTCCGCGTCGGCCCCTAGCTTTTCGCGACACTCCTGTGCCAACAACTTCGTGGACTTCACCATCATGAGCAACGGCTCTCGAATATCTTGCGTCAATGCATGGGCGAAATTCCGAAGCTCGAGGTTGGCGGTAGCGAGCGCCTCCGTGGTACGCCGGCGCTCCGTAATGTCGATGAACGCGCCGACGGCGCCCCGCGGACGGCCGGTTTCATCGAACAACGGAACCGCATTGCCGAGCCAACACCGGTGGGCGCCGTCGTCGAACAGCATGTCGAATTCGTACTCATTCACGCGCTTGCCGGTGCGCGCGGCGAGTTGCATCGGCAACTCTTCGGGCGGAATGTCTCTCCCGTCCTTCACCTCGGTCCAGGCTCGCGGTTTCGCAAGCGAACCGGCGGAATTCTCGGGCAGAGTTCGTAACAGTTCGTATGCCATCCGGTTTCCCGTTATGGAGAGGCATTCCGTGTCCTTAGCGATGAAGACTCCCACGGGCACCGCTTCCAACACAGCGGCGATCTCCGCGTAGCGCTTCTGCTCGCTCAAATCCGTGACGATGCCGCAACGGCACTCCGCTCCATCCAGGATCACGTTCTGTATCGATAGGTATGCCGGAATGGACTCCGTGCTTTCCGGCATCAATCTCACTTCCGCCCGGCGCTTGCCATGGCCGATGAGAAGGGCGGAGACTAACGCGGCATTTTCCGGCGCGATGAAATCGTGCAGGTTTGCGCCGATTACGCGCTCCAGTGGACGGCGAAGCAGCAAGGCAAATTGGACGTTGGAGAAGAGAATCAGGCCATCGGCAGTCAGCGTTATCGCGCCCTCCCCCATCTCCTCCACCATCACCCGGTAAGCCTCGTCGGCGCCCTTTAATGTGTAGACGCGATCGCCTTCGGGACCTGCGGCGACAATGGCGTCTACTTCGCCTTCCCTCAGCGCCCGGAGCGTTTCATTCGCGTCATCCAGGCGAGCTTGTAGGTCGCGAACCAAGCTTGCCATCTCTTCTTGCACTTCAACTGCCATGGCCGCTTCCCGTCAGCTTTACCGGTCCGGAAACCGGTATGATGTCGAGCCCAGCCAGCACGCGCTCGTTGTCGGATAGGTCCCCGATCATACGGCGATGGGGAAGCGGTAGTTTCTTGACGAGAGTCGGCGTGACCACGATCTGCTCCGGCTTTGCCTGCTCCGGATGCTGGTAGATATCGATCACTTCAAGCTCGTACCGGCCGGGAAGATTATCTTCGCAAATCGCCCGGATATTCTTGATTGCGCGGACGCACCGGGGCGTGGTTCCGGTTATGAACAGCCGCAGAGAGTAGTGAGCCTCGGGTGGAGCCCCTGGTAGTGACTCTTCGAACGCCTTAATGCTTCCAATAGACTTTGGCCGTTTCATAATTGCCCCTTCGGATTCGATTCCGCCCGGATTAGGGCCTTGCTGGCGGAACGTTTCGATATGGAATGCATCTTACTTTCGGCCTCCGTTGACTTTCATTGCTCGGCCGCCGTCCCCCGGCGGTCCTTGATTTACAGAGCGGCTGTCGGCCATGTCGCCGCGGTCGCGCTCCCATTTTGTTACCTTCAGCTTCTCTTGCGCGATGAGCTGCTGCGATTCCTGTTCCTCGGTCGCCAGATCGAGTTGGAGGGCGGCGATCTGCGCGTCCAACACCATCCGCTTGCGCTTCAACAGCAGTTGCTTTCTTTCGATTTCCTGCCTGCCTGCCATTGCCGACGACGCGTCCTTCGCCTCCTGCATTACACGCGCGCTGCCGGTGAGCATTCCCTCTTCGCCCAGATACACTTCGCGAAGTTCGACGCCGTGGTTGGTCAGGATGAATTCACGAATCTGATTCGAATGAGCCACACCGCGCGCCTTCAGGATATATATCCCGCGGTTTCGCTCTCCCCCGCTTTCAATGTCCCGGAGCAGAAGCCAAGCGTCCACCAGGGAAGAGATGTCGATCTCCGTCTGTTCCTGGGCATCCGAACCGCTGCTCAGCGTCGTCAGGAACGCGGAGATCTGCTTTTCTTTCAGAAAATCCACGAGGCGGAGCAGAATGCTTCTTGTTTCAAAGGCGGTGCCCGCGTGCAGCAGTCCCGTCAGCGGGTCCACGACGACGATACTCGGATCGAACTCCTTGATGACCTTGTGGATCTTTAGAAGATGCATTTCAAGCCCGAATGTCGTTGGCCGGACACAATGAAAGTGCAACAGACCCTTTTCCACCCAGCGGTTTAAATCGATTCCGATGGACCGCATGTTACGCATGATCTGCTCGGCGGACTCTTCGAAGGAGAAGAACACACACCTCTCGCCTCGAGCGCATCCAGCGTTAACGAAATGCGCGGTCAGGCTGGTCTTCCCTGTCCCTGCGGTTCCGGAAACCAATATGCTGCTGCCGCGAAAGTAACCAGCGCCGCCGAACATCTTGTCCAGGGCCGGAACACCCGTCGACACCCGGGCCGTGGAGGCCGTGTACTTCAGCTCCATCGAAGTCACCGGCAGCACCGAGATCCCATCGCTTTCAATCAGGAACGGGTACTCGTTCATGCCGTGAGTCGAGCCCCGGTACTTCACGACACGCAGACGCCGCGTCAACACCGTTTCGGTCACTTCGTGATCGAGCAGGATAACGCAATCCGAAAGATACTCCTCCAGCCCGTGCCGAGTCAGCGTCCCCTGCCCGCGCTCTCCAGTCACGATAGTGGTGAGATTTCTATCCTTGAGCCAACGGAAAAGCCGCCGTAGTTCGGCCCGCAGTATCGATTGATTTTCGAGCCCGGCGAATAGCGCCTCCACGCTATCGAGAAGTACGCGTTTCGCGCCTATCGAGTCCACGGCGTGACCCAGCCGCACGAAGAGGCCCTCCAGATCGTATTCGCCGGTCTCTTCGATTAGGCTTCGTTCCAGATAGATGTGATCGATGGACAGTTTCTTACTGGCGATGAGCGCGTTCAAGTCAAATCCCAGCGAGGCGACATTACTGGCCAGCTCTGCGGCCGTTTCCTCGAAGGAGAGACACACACCGGGTTCGTCGAACTCGGTCGCTCCGCGTACCAGAAACTCCATTCCGAGAAGCGTCTTACCGCACCCGGCGCCACCGCAAACCAGCGTTGGCCGCCCTCGCGGAATACCGCCGAGCGTGATCTCATCAAGTCCGTGAATACCCGTTGGACACTTCGGGATCCCGCCCAAAAGGGTCTTCGGTTTCGTGATCTTGGATTTTGCGGATCGCATTTCGCCTTCAGATGGAACGATCAAAGCCCGCCGGCCGCACCGCTTCTACGCGCACGCGGGTAGCCAGATGCCAACAGGCACGTAAGCGCGCTGTTGGACTTGAGCGAATAGTTTGCTTAAGTAGCAGATTTCAAAAGGTAATCCAGGCCTGAAACGCTTGTGCCATTATGATTTGGCGCGGTGTTATCCCGTACCAAAAAGCGATCAATATCGAGTTCGAGTGCGTTGGAGATGCCGAGTGACCAACAGATTGACCAGAATAGGTCACTTAAAGCGGGATGCACCGTGCGCAGCGTTCTGAGTTTGGTGCCCAGGGCGGGACTTGAACTCGCACTCCACTTTCGCGGAAACGGATTTTAAGCCCCAGAATCGGCAATGAGGATAACATATCTCAAGAAATCTCATACGGCGAGAGTTGACTCAACCCGAAGGTAAATACCGGACTTCCTAACAGACTGGTGATATTCTGAGACCGTGGGAAATCCTACGCGGCCGTCGGAGTTCGCACCCAGCTCGCACACATTCCGCGACCACGGTCCGGCGTTCGCTGAAGAGGCCCAACAAATCCTGCAGGCACACACCAAGCTCATGGCGGAATTCAGAACCGCACTCAAGGAATTTCCGGCGTTACCTTAGACAAAGTTGTTATGGTCACATTCAGACCCGCCAAACCTGCGGTCCCCTGATAATCCGGGGCTTTACAACAGCGGGCATCTCGTCGACTGTCCTAAACAGGATGATCCTCCTTTCAGGAAAGCCATGAAGGCGCTGGCGCACTCGCTTGGACTTTGGTGCGGGACCTGCGGGAACTTTTCGATGACCGAGGGATGAGAGCTGATCTAGCCCATTTTCCAATAGCCCCCTTTCGGCCTGCCCTACGGCTCCGGCAGTACAGTAGTAGGAGTGCTGGAGGCGCTCGAGGAGCACGTGCGCCGACTGAATCGAATCCTATCAATTAATAGAGATCGGGCGAGGGGAGCAGTGAACGAGTTCCGGGATCCAGCCCGGCCCGCAGGTGATCGCCGAAAGTACCTTTCCGGCGCTGCTTATGCAGGCGCGAAAACAGTATGCCCAAACCTGCAAAGAAGCCGCTACAGAGTTTGAGGTGGATCCCGCGCGATGGCAGCAGAGTGCCAGAAAACAAGCCATTTGGATAGAGCTTCCGAGCCCGCTTTTTGCGATTGAAACGGCGAAAATAAATTGATGCAAGGGGTGCGTGGGGATGATCTGTTAAGTCGTGTGACCCGCTGACCGTGGAATCATACAAAACCAAAACGGAGAGAAAAGACCCATGAAGAAGTTCCTCATGCAAATAGCTGCGACCGCGATGCTTTTTGCTGGTTTGACGTTTGCCCAAGCGCCTTCCGCGCGGGTTCGCGTAGTGCATGCGAGCCCGGACGCGCCTTCCGTTGACATCTACGTCGATGGTGCTGTCGCCCTTGATAACATTGCCTATCGCGGAGCGACCGACTACGTCGAACTGCCCGCTGGACAACGTATTTTCCAGGTTTTTGTTGCTGGAACGCAGACCAAGGTGGCCGAACTGAATGCGACCCTGACACCCGGCACTACGTTGACGGTGATTGCGGCCGGATTTGCTGCGAAAACGCCCGGGCTGCGGCTGCTGGTGCTGGCCGACAATATTCCCACCGAAATGACAAATGCCTATGTGCGGGTGGTACACGGAGCGCCCAGTGCGCCCGGAGTGGACGTCTACGTTGGGGCGCCTTACCAGACGCTGGTGAAACGCGATGCGGCGCTGACGGGCGTTCCGTTTGCCGCGGCTTCAGGCTACTTGGCGCTGCGTCCCAATGTTGGTTATATGGCTCGCGTGACCCCAGCGGGCACCAAAACCATCGCTATTGAGAGTGGCCGGTTGCAGTTTCCAGCCGGTTCGGCGTGGACGGTAATCGCCGTTGATACGACGGGCGGCGGAACGCCGTTTGGGTTCCTGGCGCTGCAGGACCGGTAATTGATTTCCGCGCCGCCGCGACTTCTGGACGATCTGTTTCCCATCGCCGCGGATGAAGTTACATATGTTCAAGATCGTAACTGGTGCCCGGGGCGGGACTTGAACCCGCACTCTCCTTTCGGAAAAACGGATTTTAAGTCCGTTGCGTCTGCCGATTTCGCCACCCGGGCGCGTGTCTTTCAATTCTACCGCCTCTTCCCGGTAGCGGCACACACCTACATAACGAAAAGGCTCCAGGGCATTGCCCCGGAGCCTTTTCGAATCGATGGATCAGTTGATCCTAGAAGTAATACTTCAAGCCAAACTGCACGTTACGCGCGCCGACTTTGGTTCCGGTAATGTTCCCAAAGTTGGAAGCGCCGAACGAAGACGCGGGATCGCCAAGCATTGGCGTATTCGTCACATTCACTGCTTCCATGCGGAATTCAAAACGCTGGCCTTCAAACGTCGACCATGTCTTCAACAGCGCGCCATCGAACGTCTTGATGCCAGGGCCGCCTTCGGCACTCGCGAGAAATTACCCGGGTATGCTCACGGAGAGTGACCCACCGGCCCAACGGGGCCGGGGAGGATAATGCCTTGCCCATCCGCGGCTTACGGGCCAAGGTGCGGTGCCGGGGGTGGGCAACTCTATCGGAGCACAAGTGGTCAAGTTTTGGTGAGCGCCGAGCCAGGGCCGCGATAGTTGAGGTACCAGGGCGCTGATCCGAACGTATCGGCAAGCGGCTGCGAGAACGCGGCCGGATTGTAGTAGCCATTGTTAAGCCGTGTGACCACTCCGCCCGACGTGGACGGATCGCCAATCAGGTTCGGCCGTTGATTGCCAACCTGCAAAATGCCGGCATTCTGGGTTACCTGCAACGGATTGCCGGCCTGGAACAGAGCAAAACCGCTCATTTCCCAGCCGCCGATGACAGCGTCGATCAGACGGTTGGAACCGCCGCCGAACTTCTTCCCTTTGCCGAATGGCAACTGGCAGGCGCCCGAGAGGACCACGCGGTGCGGGATGTCATGCACCGAGAGAGCCTTCTCACCAACCCGGTTGAAGGGGTTCTGCATCGAAGTCGTTCCGCCTAGCCAGGTAACGTTGCCGGAGGCGACCGACGCGTCGTCGATCATCTTCGACCACGTATTGTGGCCCAGGAAAGTCAGCCCCTTCGCAATGCGCTTCTCATACTTCATCTGCAATGCATGGTAGTAGGAGTTGGCCGTGGCCGGTTCCGCCGTACCGCTGCTGGCGCCGTCATATTGCGTCATGGGACGCAGCAGCCGGAAGCGTTGGATGGTAGGCCGGTTCATGTTCACCGCCAGCGGATCCGTAATGACTCCGTAGAACGGATTCGGAACGCTGGCGTTCAATTGATCGCGCGTGAGGACACCGGGCGTTCCCGGATACCATACGTTCAGCGGCAACGGCGACAGGCTGGTGAAGGGGAAGAACAGGTGAGCGCCGCGGCTGCCTGTGTAGTTTACTTCCACAACTCCCGCTCCGACTTGGCGCTGCACCGACCAGTTCCAGGAGTAGTATTCCGAAGATTTCGATTTTTCGGATGCGGCCATGCTACATAAAGGTCCGCCCGCATCGAACTCCTCCTCAATCCTGCCCCGTTATAAACTCAACTCTTGCCCCAATCGCTCGCAGACATCAAAGTCCTTGACCTGTCCCACGCCCTCGCCGGCCCGTACTGCACGCTCCTTCTCGCCGACTCCGGCGCGCAAATCTATAAGCTTGAACCGAGGCATCTCGGCGACATGGGACGCGGCTGGGGCCCGCCATTCACCGGCGACCAATCCAGTTTCTTCCTCGGCCTGAATCGCGGCAAATATGGAATCTCCATCGACCTGAAGAAACCCGCCGGCATCGATCTCTGCAAGGCGTTGACCCGGAAGATGGATGTTCTTATTGAAAACTTCCGCCCTGGCACGATGGACCGACTTGGCCTCGGCTACGACGCCTTAAAAGCGATCAACCCCAAACTCATTTACTGCTCCATTTCCGGTTACGGACAGGATGGCCCGTCCAGGGATGAGGCCGCCATGGACGTGGTCGTTCAGGCCTCGAGCGGGCTTTTGTCAATCACAGGAACGGAGAAGGGCGAAATTACCCGGTGCGGCTATGGCGTGTCCGATATCACGGCGGGAATGTTCGCCGTCATTGGAATTCTCACTGCGCTGCATGCCCGCGAAAGATCCGGCGAAGGCCGGTACGTCGACATCTCCATGTTCGATAGCATGATCTCCGCGATGTCGTCCAACTACGCCAGTTTCCTGGGTGACGGCAGAATTCCGGGCACTATGGGCACGCGCTATCCGACAGTCGTCCCTTATGGTGTCTACAACACTAAAGACCGCCCAATCGCGATTGCCGCCGGTAGTGAGAAACTTTGGACCGCATTCCGCGAGGCCCTTGGCATAGAAGATGATCCACAGTTCCGGACCAACGCACTCCGCATACAAAACCGCGAAGCGCTCGACCGCCTGCTTAATCAAGTCTTCGAACAGCGAACCGCCGAAGATTGGATTCGAAGACTTCAGGACGACGGCGTTCCAAGCTCCCTGGTGCTCAATTTCGGGGAAGTGATTGCCCACCCCCAAAGCCGGTTCCGCCAAATGTTTCCTGTACTCACGCACCCCACTGCGGGGGAACATCAGGTATCCGGACCGCCCATCAAACCGGCCGATGCGCCTACAATGCCCGCACCGCTCCTCGGCCAGCACACGAAACAGGTACTGGCCGAACTGTTAGGCTTCGATCAGCAGGCCCTAGCCGATCTCGAAGAACAAGAGGTCGTTTTCAACGCCTACATCGAGTAGAAGAACTCTTCCCGCACCACTTTCCCGTCCTTCACTTGGTAAACACCCAGTTCGTCCATCAACATCCGCTGGCCGGATGACTTCGCCGTTACGTCCAATGCGAAGCGAACGCAGAAGTGCGAACCGGCTACCAGCGGCCCTTCCAGTTTCAGACTGTGCACTTCATGTTCCGCCGCCCACCAGTTACCCTTGCCGATCACACCCTCGAGACCACTCGTTTCACGGGAGTGACCGGGCATTGCCATGGCCTCCACGCTCACGACGTCTGCGGCGTAGAGCGTTTGAATCGCTTCCATAAATTGGCCCTTTGAGCAGAGGGCGACTAGCTTATCCGCAACTTCTTGTGTAGTCATGCCTGAGAATTTAACACGCTCAAACGAAACCCATCTTGGAGAATTCAGACATTCACCGTCCAACGCCAAACAAAGTCCCATCCCCCCGCAAAAAGATCCGCCCTCCAGCCACCGCCGGCGACGCCAAAAACCGTTCTCCCAGTTCATTCTTCGCCAACACTTCCGCCTTCCGCCCAGCCCGCAGCACAAACATCTCTCCGGTCTCGCTCAACATGTACACCTTCCCATCCCCTGCCACAGGGGAGGCAAAGAAGATCCCGCCCAGCCGTTCCTTCCACACCACCGTCCCCGTTTCCGCCTCCGCGCACGTCACCACGCCCACTTCGTTCGTCATATACAACAATCCCTGATACTGCAAAATCGACGGCACATACGATCCTCCATTTGGCATGCGCCACTTCATGTGCGTCGTGCCGACATCCCCCTTCCCGCCCGGCCGCAGTGCCCAAATATCACTATTCCGGTACCCGCGGCTCAGGTAGATCGTCCCGTCGTGAAATACCGCCGACGGAATCGGCGTCTGCCGCTCACTCCCCGCCCACCACAACAGCTCCCCGGTTAACGGCGCATACCCATCAATCCGCTGATCCGAATTCACGATCAACTCATCCCCCTTGGGACCCGCCACCACCACTGGCGTACTGTGCGAAACGCGGCCCCGGCCGCGGTCCACTTTCCATTTCTCAACCCCGGTCTTTCCATCGAGCGCCATCAGATACGCTCCGGGGCGGTGATCGCAAAGCAACAACAGAAGTCCCTTGTATACGGCTGGCGAGCTCCCATGCCCCCACTGGTTCAAGAACGATCCGAGGTGTTTGCGCCATACCAGATTCCCCGCCATGTCCAACGCCACCACTTGGCCGTTCCCAAACCAGGCGTACACCCGCTCGCCGTCCGACACCGGAGTCGGCGTCGCCAGATTATGCTTCTCATGCGACTCCGGCCGGTCCCCCGTCGCCGCCGTTTTAAACTCCCAGGCCCGCTTCCCGTCTGTCCGTCGAAACGCCTCCACCACCAGCGTCAATTCCGCCGCCGGCTTCACCCCAATCGCCCGTTCCCGCCCCGCCAGCGCCCGCTCATCCCGCGCCAACTTCGGATCAGCGCCATCCCCCGTCTCATAGCTCCCCGCCTGTGAGGTAACTATCACCAGGTCCCCCACCACAATCGGTGACGATGTTCCCGTCCCGCCCAGTTCAGTCTTCCACGCCACCCCCTTCGCCGCGCTCCACTCCACCGGCAGTCCCGTCTCCGCCGTAAGCCCCTGGCTGCCCGGTCCCCGCCACTGGGGCCAGTCCGCCCCGGCCAGCAGTCCCGCGAATACCGCCCAATAGATTTTCACACCGCTAGTATAGCCATGCGGCCACCCATCCCTAATCCGCTCCGCCTCCGCGGAATCGCCAGTACTCTCAACTCATGAAATACCTGCTCGCGCTCACCGCCGCTCTTTCTCTGTCCGCCGCCACTTTCCAGGTCGAACTCGCCGGCACGAAGGGCAAGCCGCCTATGATCCTCATTCCCGGTCTCTCCTCCTCGGGCGATGTCTGGAAGGAAACGGTCGCCCGTTACAAGGACAAATACGAATGCCACGTCCTCACTCTCGCCGGATTCGCCGGTGTGCCGATCACCAATAAGGAACCCGGCATGCTTCTTCGCGTCCGCAATGATCTGGCGGCCTACATCCGCGATAACAAACTTGAAAAGCCCGTCATCGCCGGCCACTCTCTCGGCGGCTTTCTCGCACTCTGGCTCGCTTCCTCCGAACCCTCACTCACTGGCCCGCTTGTCATCGTCGACTCGCTCCCCAGTCTCGCCGCCGTCTTCGGCCCCGGCTTCGACGCCAAACCCATGCGCGACATGATCGCCAATCAACCCAAAGCCGACTACGACAACTTCGTCAAATCCGGCGTGAGCCTCCGCGGCATGACGACTTCCGCTGACCGCCTCGAAACCATCAAACAGTGGAGCCTTGGAAGCGATCAATGGGCCGTCGCCAACGGCATGTATGACCTCATGACCACGGACCTTCGGCCCGATGTCGCCAAGATCCAGGCGCGTACGCTCGTGCTCGGTTCCTGGATCGGCATGAAGGAATACACGACGCGCGCTGCCGTTGAGGGCAACTTCCGCCAGCAGTACGCCTCACTCCCCGGCCACCAATTCGCCCTCGCCGAGAACGCCAAACACTTCATTATGTACGATGATCCAAACTGGTTCTTCGCGCAGTTGGACGCCTTCCTCCTCCCCTCCAAAGCGCCCGCAACGAAATGAATAGACGGAAACTCTACCTTTGGCTTCACGGCGGCGGCTGGACCGTCGCCGTGTTGATGCTGTTCGGCCTACGCCTCGTTTTCTCCAGCCAACTGCGCGTCACGTTCCTCGAAATCGCCAACTGGACACTCTACGCCCTTTCAGGTATCTTCCTCACTAATCAGCTCCGCATACGCACGCGGCACTGGCTTGACCTCTCAATCGCCAGCGCCTGGTACCGCTATCTCGGCTCCACCCTCCTCGTCGGGCTCGTTCTCGGTATCCAGGTCACTCTCGTTGGACCCGGCTGGCGCATCCTCGCCGGCGCCCGGTTCCCGTTCGAGTTCTTCTTCGGCACGATCATTAACACGACATTCGTCGTCTTCATGTGGACCGCGCTCTATATCGCCATCGTGAATATCAGCCGGCTTGCGGAAGCACAAACCCGGGCCCTTCAACTCGAACTCGCCGCCAAGGAAGCCCGCCTCAAAAACCTCCAGGCGCAAGTTAACCCTCACTTCCTGTTCAACGGTCTCAACACCGTCCGCGCCCTCATTGCCGAGGATCCGGCCAAAGCCACCGAGGCCGTTACCTGGCTAGCCTCCATCCTCCGCTACGGCCTTCGTTCCGACGACGCTCCGACAGTAACTATCGCGGAAGAGCTTGAAATGGTCACTCAATATCTGGCGCTGGAAAAACTCCGTTTTGAGAAGCGCCTCACTACGTCGATCGATGTCGACGATGCGGTCCTTACCGCGCGAATTCCGCCACTAATCCGCCAAACGATCACCGAAAATGCCATCAAACATGGCATCGCCAATTTGCCCAACGGCGGCGCCGTCAACATCGAGATCCGTCGCGCCTCCCAGCGAATTGAAATGTCCGTCCGTAACACCGGCGCTCTGTCCTCCCATAACCCCGAATCCGGTATCGGTCTCAAAAACACCCGGGAGCGCCTGCACCTCCTGTACGGATCCGACGCCGTTCTCCAGCTCACCGAATCCAACAACGAAGTGATCGCCCAGATTATCCTCCCCGAGTCCCGCCAATGAAAGCCCTTCTCATCGATGACGAACGACTCGCCCGCCTGGAACTCCGCCGCTTGCTCAGCGAACACAAAAACATCGAGATAGCCGGTGAGGCGGCCAACGCCTCCGAAGCCCGCGCGCTCATCGACGCCCTCGACCCCGACCTCCTTTTCCTCGACATCCAAATGCCCGGGGAGACCGGCTTCGAGCTCCTTGCCTCGCTCGACCGCGCCCCACAAGTCATCTTCACCACCGCCTTCGACCAATTCGCGTTGAAAGCATTTGAAGTCTCCGCTCTTGATTACCTCGTCAAACCGGTTGTCCCCACTCGCCTTGCGGCAGCACTCGCCAAACTCCCCGCTCCCCAGGAAAAGTTCCGTAAAGCCCTGGATCAAGTCTTCGTCCGCGATGGCGACAAATGCTGGTTCGTTCGCCTTACCGAAATCGCGCTCCTCGAATCCGAAGGGAACTACACGCGGCTTCACTTCGGCAAAGAACGTCCGCTTATCCTTCGCTCCCTCGCCCATCTCGAGGACCGTCTGGACCCCGATCACTTTTTTCGGGCTTCCCGTAAACACATCATCAATCTCCGCTGGATCGATTCTGTCGAGACGGGGATAAACGGCGCGCTCATCGCGCGTCTCAAAGGCGGTTTCGAAGTCGAACTCTCGCGGCGCCAATCGCTGAAATTCAAGGAAACAATGGCGCTGTAACGATCACGCCAGCTATTGGCCACCCGCGTGCAGAACTCATTAGCATGCGACACACAAAGTCCCTAGCCATTTGGATCGTCGCCTCCGCCGCGTTCCTCGCCGCCCAGTCCGATCCTCCCAGCCGTGTCGGCCGCCTGAACTATATGGACGGCCAGGTAACGTTTCAGCCCGCCGGTGAAGAAGACTGGGTTGACGCTGCCATTAATCGCCCGCTTATCGCCGGTGACAGCATTTGGGTCGGCGATCGTGCTCGCGCGGAGATCCATGTTGGCTCCGCCGCGTTGCGTCTCGGCGACCACACCGCCTTCCAATTCATGAACCTGGACGACCAGAATGTCCAGATCCGCCTCTCCGAGGGTACGCTCACCATACACATTCGCGATCTTGATCGCGGCCAGGTGTTCGAGATTGCAACACCCAACCTTTCTTTCACGCTCATCGAACCTGGGGAGTATCGCATTGATGCCAATCCCGATTCCCGGACCACGATTGTCACCGTCCGCGATGGCGAAGGGGAGTTGAGCGGTGGCGGGGAGTCATTCCCGCTCAGTACGCGCCAGCAGGCCATCGTCACCGGTGAAGACCAAATCAACTATCGCCTCGCCGCCGCGCCCGTCCCCGATGCCTGGGACCAGTGGTGCATCAACCGCGACCGCCGCGAGGATCAGTCGGAGTCCGCCAAGTACGTCTCCCGGGAAATGCCCGGTTACGAAGATCTGGATGATAATGGCGCTTGGTCGAATGAGCCGGAGTATGGCGCCGTCTGGATGCCATCCCGGGTCTCCGCTGGTTGGGCGCCCTACCGCGACGGCCATTGGGCGTGGATCGCCCCGTGGGGCTGGACCTGGGTTGACGACGCTCCCTGGGGCTTCGCGCCGTATCACTACGGACGTTGGGCCTCCATTCGCGGCCGTTGGGGCTGGATCCCCGGAGCCCGGGCCAATCGTCCCATCTACTCCCCGGCGTTGGTCGCCTGGGTTGGCGGCAGTGGCTTTTCCGCGTCGGTCGGCTGGTTCCCGCTCGGTTACCGTGAGCCCTATCGACCCTCGTACAACGTGAGCCCGGCGTACCTGCAACGGGTGAACTACAACACTGTCAACGTCAACATCCGCTACGTGAACCGCAACGTGCATAACGGTGTCACATCGGTTCCGCAGGACGCCTTCTCGCGCGGCCGGCGGGTATCGGAAACGGGACGCCACCTTTCCCCGGACCAACTTCGGTCGATGCAGGTCATCGGCCACCCAGGCATCGCCCCGCAGCGTGAAAGCGTCTTCGGCGGCCGGAGCCGGGCCTCAATACAACCCCCCGCCCAGGTTTTCAATCGGCGGGTCGTGGCCCGAACTGCGCCCCCTGCGGCAGCCGTCCCATTCGCCCGTCAGCAACAGGCATTGACGAGAAATCCCGGCCGGCCGCTCCCGGTGAACGAAATCAGCCAGATGCGGCAACTGGCCCCGGCGCAGAGCCGGCAGGTTCGGGTTATCGACCGGAACCAGATTCGGCGCGTACAGCCGCAAATTGAGCAGCCCCGCCCGACGGCCGTCGAGCGACGCGATGACCAATTACAACGGCAGCAACAGCGACAGCAGCAACCGATTCCGCCCGCGGTTATCGAACGCCGCAATGAGCGGCAGCCCAGGCAACAGCAGCGGCAAGAGCAGCCGCAAGTTCAGCCGCCCCAACCCCCGGCCCAGCCACCGCCACCGGCGGCAAGGGAACGCCGCAATGAAGAGCGACCGGGAAGGCCGCAGCGGCCGCAGCAATAGCAGCAACCGATTCCGCCCGCGGTTATCGAACGCCGCAATGAGCGGCAGCCCAGGCAACAGCAGCGGCA
>Ga0105048_10005287_pt1 | contig 20889 bp, 19 predicted proteins | sample MAT05_FD_78382 | JGI IMG/M metagenome (GOLD analysis project Ga0105048, IMG submission 78382) | Freshwater microbial communities from Lake Fryxell liftoff mats and glacier meltwater in Antarctica - MAT-05 | ecosystem: Environmental > Aquatic > Freshwater > Ice > Liftoff microbial mat | place...
CCCCCCCCCCCCCCCTCCCCTCCTACCCCCCCCCCCCCCTCCCCCCCTACTCCCCCCCTCCCCTACCCTCCTACTCCCCCACTCCCCTACCCTCCTACTCCTCCACTCCCCTACCCTCCTACTCCTCCACTCCCCCACTCCTACTCCCCCACTCCTACCTCGGCACTGGAACTTGCGCCAAGAGCGAGGCAATTACGGTATCAATGAGCAAGCCATCGAGTTGGGCTTCGGGTTTGAGGATGAGGCGGTGGCGCAGCAGGGGAGGAGCGACAACTTTTACGTCGTCGGGGGTGACGTAATCCCGTCCTGATAACCAAGCCGATGCTTTGCAAGCCTGCAACCAAGATACAGCCGATCGCGGTGAGGCTCCCAGCGCCAAATCAACGTGTTGCCGCGATCGTTGCACCACAGCGAGTAAATAGTCCAGCACATTTTCTTCCACCCGCACTGCCCTTGCCTCTTGACGGGCTTGCAAAATTTGCTCCACTGTTGCCAGGGGTTTCAGACGACTTAAGTCCGATCGCTTTGCCTGAAATCCAGCCTGACTGTTCAGCAGCATCTGCTTTTCTGCGGCCACATCCGGGTAACCCACCAGCAATTTGAACAAAAAGCGATCTAACTGTGCTTCCGGTAGCGGATAGGTACCCTCAAACTCCAGGGAATTCTGAGTCGCGATCACCCAAAACAGATCCGGCAGCGGCAGACTCTCACCATCCAAGGTCACTTGCTGCTCTTCCATCGCCTCTAGGAGGGCAGCCTGGGTTTTGGGTGGGGTGCGATTAATTTCATCTGCCAGCAACACCTGGGTGAAAACGGGCCCTTTTTTGAGGGTGAAGTTGCGCGTATTCAAATCAAAAATATTGGTGCCCAAAATGTCCGTGGGCAAGATGTCGGGGGTGAGTTGAATCCGACGGAAATCGGACTGAATCAACCGCGCCAAGACTTTGACCAGCAAGGTCTTTCCTGTGCCAGGCACCCCTTCTAAAATCACATGCCCCCCCGACAGTAGTGCAATCAGGAGTTGCCGCACCAGAGCAGATTGTCCGACAACGACTTTGCTCAACGATTGACCTAGGCGGTTAAACAGATCGATTTGGGGTTCAGTCATAGGAATTAAGAATGGAATGCCGGGGTTGAAAGTTGGAACGCCCCTAGTCTAGCAATGGAATGCAGTTTGAGTGATGTTAGTTTTGCACCTCACCTTTTACCTATTGGACTATTTCAGTGCCAATGTCGGTTAGGTTGTGTTAACTGGTCGATCGATCGTCAATACTTCGGACAGTTTTTGTGGAGGTGCTGGAAATCCTGTTTTACAGCCAGGATAGACCCTCGCCCTAAATCCCTCTCCCCTCTTGGAGAGGGACTTCAATCCGGCTCCCCTGCTCCCGTTCTGGGAGAGGGGGTTGGGGGATGAGGGCTAGCTATCGCAAAAATGTCCGAACATTGATCGTCAATACTCAACCAAATAGAAAGGCACAAAGGAACCCAGCGGTTTCTTTGTGCCTATAAAGTCTAGTCTTACTCAGTCATGAGCGAGTTAATCGATCGCAGCCTTTCAAAGGTTGACAACCTATTGATTAAGGAGCTTGATTAAGGAACGGTGCAACCGACAAAGGGAGGTGCAACCGTTATTACTCCACTGGTTACGATCGTCCCGGTATTCCCCCCAGTATTCTGGAATTGCAAGTTGCCGCCTCCACCATTGGTGATGGTGTACCCATTACCAAGGTTCCCCGTGCCCGTGTTGTTAGCCAGTTGGAGACAAAGGGGAGCCGTACTAAAGTTAGTAGCAGTCAGTCCATCTGTGCCATTGGCAGTCATGGTGTTCAAGCGCACCGTGGTAGAGATTTGGGCAGTATCGAAGGCATTAATGGCAATACCCTCGAAACCATTGCGAGTGATGGTGGGGTTGGAGTCGATCGTCAATCGCGTTTGAGATGCACCAAAGCCATTGACAGCAATACCTTGCTGGTTGGTTGGGGCAGTGGGTGCTGTTGCCCCGGTAATCCGATTGTTAGAAATGGTAACGGTGGTGGGAGTCGTTGAGGTGCTGCTATTCAACACACCGATGCCATTAAAGGAACCAATATCACTGATGGTGTTATTGGTAATCGTGATGGTTGGAGCAGCATTCCCATTAATCGTGGCAAACACTCCATCAAACGCGACGTTGGTAATGGTGTTACCAGAAACCGTAATAGTCGGCGAGGTGCCATTTATATTGAGGAAAACCCCTTCTCTAACATTCGTGATGCTGGGATTGTTGGCAATTTGCACAGTGCCAGCAGCAGTCCCTGTCAGGTTTAATTCAACGCCATTGTCTCCTGCATCTGGGGCTGCCAAGCCAGCGATTCTATTGCCAGAGACGGTTAAGTTGATGGTTCCAGCGGTATTTGTGACTTCAATACCGTCGTCTCCCGGAAAGCCTGTTCTCCCGACTGTGATGGTGTTGTTGTTGATGGCAACCGTGCCCGTGGCATCCGTTAGCCTCACTCCGTCTACACTCGCATTGGTAATTGTATTGCCTGTAATCGTGGCATTGTTGCTGCCGACTGCACCGGCTGCGCCGCCTTGATTGACATCAATGCCTCTACCACCGATCGTGGTGAAGGTATTATTACGAATGGTGGGAGAAATGCGAGTGGTGCTGTTGTTGGTGATGCGGATGCCGTCTCCTGCGATCGTGCTGATGGGGTTGGATTCGATCGTCAACTGTTGAATCTGGGCGCTGTTTGCCAAGTCAATCTGAATCCCGTGGTGACTACCAGGATTGGTGCCAAAGTTAGAAATAGTGTTGCGGGCGATCGTCGCATTGCTGATCAACGAGGTATTTCTCACATCAATGTTGATCCCATCAGTTCCCCTAGGCGCACCAGGAGGGGTGGGATTTCTAATGGTGTTGTCTGCAATGGTGAGGGTAGTAATTGAAGAACTATCGTTCAGGCGAATCCGCGAACCAATATCACCGAGGTTGGTGAACTGGTTATTGACGATCGTCAACTCAGGGGCTTGAGCCGTTCCAACAGTTTCAAAGGAAATCCCCTTATCCACTAAATTCTGGATGGTATTCCCAGTGATGGTGAAGCCGACCCGTGCATTGCTGCCCAAGTCTATGTCTATCCCGTCATCGCCCCCGTTGAGAACGGTGTTGTTTGTAATCCGCACGGTGCCAGTGGTCAGAGCGCTACAGGGAAAGGGAGCCGAACCAGCGGGGCAGAAGTCTGTTTCAATGCCGTCTACATCCTGAGAGGAGGCGACGTTAATGCGGTTGCGATCGATGAGCAGGTCGATCGTGCCTGAACTGTTGCGAGAAAAGATGGCACCGTTGAGGTCAGGAGCTACGGCTCTGCGGGTGACATTGCTGACCGAGTTGTTGATAATGCGCGCCGTGCCCGTAACATTTTCCAGATAAATCCCTTCCCCTAGCGCCGCTGTGATCGTGTTGTTTTGAATCACTGGGTTGCTGACTCCCGTGGCGCTGATTGCCCTAGCACCAGGTGCGCTGATCACAAAGGTGTCGATCGTGTTGTTATTCCCCAAAGTGACCGTGCCAGTAATGGCAGGAGGCGAACCAGGCACCGTAGGCACCAAATTAGTGATAATTCCCTGGTCAGTTGTGATGTTGGTGGCAGAGCTAAGACCAATGAGTCTCACTCCACTCAACCGAGCGACGTTGAGGTTGACATTGGTGTTAGGCGTGGTGTCGCCCCCGACGTAGATGGTTTCGTTGGTTTGAGCAACGGACAGGGCCTCAGCGATCGTATTCAGAGAGCCACCTTGAATATCGACAAAGCGAAGGTTTGTGCCGCCACTCGTCGCGATCACCGTGTCACGCTCAGTCTGACTTTCCACCGTAATGTTGCTCTGCCGCTCCACAGATTCAGCAATGCGAGAGAGCAACTCGGTTTGACTGGTGATGCCCGCAGGGTTGCTGCCAGGGAAATTCACGCCAATGCTAAAGGTGAGGCGGGTGTCAAACCGGGCATCCGTTTGTAGCGCCAGACCGGCCGTGATCGAATCATTTGGACGGGCCAGTAAGCGAGTTTTGAAGCCGACAAACCCAGGTGAACCCTGACCATCGTAGTAGTACAAGCCGACATAGCCGCGCAGAGTGCCCTCCCCGATCGAGGTGAGCAAGGTGCCAACCTCAGCATCAAAGCCAGGGAGCGCCTCCTGAATAAAGAGTTGGCGATCGAGTGCTAGCAAACCACCGGGTTGAAAGGTTCCCGTACCGGGGAGACTGGTGCCCACGATCGATCGTTTGTTTTCCCCAATGGGAATGTAAGCATTGAATCGAGCGTCTAAGGGATTGCTAAAGTATTCAATCCCACCGCCGATCTGGTTGAACGTGGTAAGACCTGTGTTGCGGTAATCGTAGGAGAAATACCCCCCCACAATTTGTTCTGAAGTGAGGTTAAATGAGCGATGCCCAACTGTGACATTGGCACCCAACGCGCTATTGGATGTTCCTAGCAACAACCGTGTGTCGAGAAACGTCAGGTTGCTTCCTGGAGTTTGGAGTAAGGGAATAAAGCCTTCAAAACTGGCAAAGGAACTAAAGCCAGGACCGTCAGTGGTGTAGCGAACACCGGCGCGGGGGGAAACCACAGGAAGCACTAGATCAGCAGCGGTTCCTTCCGTAGCAGGGGGTTCCTGAGCAGCAGGGGGTTCCTGAGCGATCGATGTCTGAGTCAAGGGCGGCAGAGTCTGGATTCCCAGCACTACCAATCCGGCACACAAGAGTTTTACGGTTAATTTCTGCATAATGTCCTCACACCTATTAACGATTTACAACACTGTCCTGATTCTTCAACTAGCAGGATGAAAGGAAAGATTAGATCTGCCCCTACTACCCCAGCAGTGCATTCATCTACCTGCCCTGAACTCATGACAAGTTCATAACGGTGGGATAAATACAAAATAGAGCGCCAACAATCCCAAGGGCGGCTGTTAGCGATCTATATCAACTAGTCTGCTAGACAAAACCGACTAGAAAGACTTCCATACACACTCCTTTCAATCAACTTGAACTCTGCTAAGGGTCATGAATTCAATCACTGGTAAAACCAGGGTTTTAATTTTCTGGTGATGCGCTGAGCGTGTCACCAGAAAATTAGGTTTTATTTAATCCACGATCCTAAATGAACCGACTGCCCGTCAAACGCCGAATCCCAATCACCGCAGGACGGGGAGGACTGTTGGAGAGTGTACCGTTAACCGTACCAACATAGCCAATATTGCTAGGCCAATTGCTACCACGGGGCACATTGCGCGTTTGGTTAAACAGGTTGCCACTCAAGTCCAGCATCTCGATCGATCGGCTGAGGCTGCTAGCAGGAGTCCCATCATTGATGGGGCAATCTTCACCGGGGTGCTGCACAGCAATCACCAGCGTATTGCCAACAAAGGTAGGACCCGTCATCTCGCAACGTACCGGACCATAGGAGAAGGGCAACACTTGTCCGGCACTCGGTCCGGTAGTCGGGAGACAGAAGAGCCAGTTGTTGCCAAACACGCCGGTGAACCCAGAAACATTCCCCGTAGAGGTGTGGTTAATCGGGTTGACCGTCCCTGCGGCACCAACCGCAAAGCCATTGTGGGTGCCAGTGGACATGTCTGTGACTCCCCAAATGTTGTTGAGCGGGTCAAAGGCAAAGTTGTCTACGTTAGCCCAACCAGACCCGCCAACAGAGCCAGCTTCCCCGCCCTGGTTGATTTTTTGCCAGCGGAAGGTCAGCCCAGTGCCATTGGCGCTGTCTTCAATGATTTTGACAATGCTGCCGGATTGCTGAGTGTCATTCACAGCGGAGCTATACTTAGAAACTTGGAAAATGCGCGAGTCAGGATAGCCATCGCCACCCGGTGCGCCATCGGTGTAGGCAATAAAGATTTCCTTTGTAACAGGGTGAACTTCCAAGTCTTCAGGACGAGCGCCAGGTGTGCCCCCTGCCAGGTTCGCTGCCAAGTAAGCATCACAGAGAAGCGCACCTTGATTTGGGTAAAAGTTCGCTAGTGTCTTGCCTTGGTATGGAGGTAGCGCCGTTGCTTCTGCTAACGTTTGTTGTCCAGAAATGACTATACCCGTTGTGGTCACAAATAGAGGGCCGCCATCGATCGTCTGCCCGGCAACGCCCACCCGTCGGGGTAAGCGGAACAGTCCACCGTTGCTGATTGTGCCACCGCGTCCAGCCGCTTCAGCCGAAGAGATGATGGAAGGAGAGAGGGGATTAGTTGGGGTGGAGAGGAGCAGAGGAATCCATCTACCTGTACCGTTTGGCTCAAAGCGAGCTACGTAGAGAGTACCAGCCGCAAATAGATTGCTATTCGCCTTATCGGTTGGGTTGGCGATCGTCCCTGTGCTGACATATTTCCAGGTATGACCGCTGCGGCGATCGTCTCCTTGGTAAACAATCAGCTTGTTCCCCGCCTCAGCCCGCATCGCGACGTTTTCGTGGCGGAAGCGTCCCAACCAACTATGCTTCTTAGGACGGAAGCTAGGGTCAGCCGGATCAATCTCTACTGACCAGCCATACTTCTCACCCAGCAGCCCAAACACTTGTCCAGATGTGCCATTGGTGTAGCCCTTAGCATCTGTGACAGTATCAACGAATTGGCTTCCGTTGCTCTTGACTCCTTCAGTGACTCCCATGTAGAAGGCACCAGCGCCGCCTTGGAAGTTTTCTTCACAGGTAAGAACGGTACCCCAAGGAGTGTAGCCTCCAGAACAGTTGTAGGCTGTACCGATGATTTTGTTACCCAACCCATCCGCGTTGACCCCAACAAACACATCAGCAACAACTGGGCCCGTTGCTTCTAGGAAATCAGTTGTGCCACCGATTTGGTATCCCGCAGGGCCCCAAGACGTGACCGAGGCGTAACCGTCTGTGCGAGTGGAATTGATGCCCAAGCCTGAAAGTCCATGGATGCGCCGATTGATAGTCTTGTCAACAGCGATCGTAAACCGTCCATCTGCGAGTCGAGTGATTCTGACAATAGAGCCACCCTGGTTGTAGAAAAACTCACCCGCAAGGCTTCGTTTGTTTGCATCGCTCAACGCTCCAAAAGAAGCGCCCGTAGGGAGTGCAGGGTTGCCAGTGACGGACTCATAGCTGCTAGGTAATAGTGCGACATTAGCTGGAGCTTCTGGTGCCAAAGGTGAAAAGGGGTAGCTCACATATTCGTGGTTCACCCATAGATAGCCATCAGTTGTGCTTCCGGGAGTGAGGGGCGCGAAGGCAGTGTAGTCTGCGTTGTAGCCAACGTAATCTTCAGGATTGGGGAAAACCCGATCGCCCCACGCCACAATAACGTAGCGCTCGTATTCTGGGGGAACGTGTACGTCATCAATCACCGTGTAAGTTGTGACGGGATTGGGTCGAACTGACCGAACTCCCGCCGGACTGGGTCCTGTTGGCAGAAAAGAAACTTGCCGCCGATACACAGGGAGCGGAGAGGGCAGAAACATGGGAGTGAACGACAGCGGGGCGCTTTGGGCCTGAGCCATGCTGCCGCCAAGCAGCTTTTCGCCTAATTCAGGAGATAGGACAGCCGCACCAGCGCTGGCCCCAAAAAACATCAACAATTGTCTACGAGTAAGACTAGACATGAAATTCCTCTCTTAGTTGATCAGTAAATAGACGGTAGACAAGGGATGACAATTGAAGAATGAAAGCGATCGAACAGGGAAAAACTAGACTATTGCGAACGATGCAGGTACCTCTAAAAACTTTCAGAACACTGCAAACTCACATTGAGCAAACTTTGAGCAAACTTTCAGCAGCTAATCATCGCGGAAACCAGGATCTCCCTCCTGTCCTTGCCCTGCCACTCTCAGGTATACAGAGGAACTTCCAGCAGCTGCCGCAACAGGGGCAGAACCAAGCTTCGAGAAGCCCAACAGAAATCTGGCACTATCGAAGTATCGCGTCCAGGATTGAATAGTTGGCTGCTTCTGCCACTCAGCGCGAGAAACCTGTGAGAAAAACAAAGGAGAGGTTTGACCGTTGCGTTCACCTAAGATCTTTACAGAGACATTTTGAACAGTAGGATTCTGGACAAATGTTCTCTGAATTGCATCAACTGCCCACGCTTCCGCACTTTGCATCAAATCAGTGAAGCTCTGGCGATCTTGGGCTGTGAGGGTGAACTCAATCTGCCTAATATCAGTCAAAGCAGATTGGGCTGGGGTAAAAGTTGCACTTGCTACGCCTATAAAAGGAGTAATTAGCATCCACAAACCACTCAAAAGCATTAGTAGTCCTAGACCTATCCAGCGGTGAAGACTATTTCTCTTCGAGAATTTAACGCTTATCATTACTATTGTTAAACCAACCCCTTATGTTGCGTAGGACATGACAAAACGATGAACTGGTAATGATCACTGACGATTGTATAGGTATTGATGGAGTCACCCATGTTGTCTAGAGAACATTGGACGAATCGTAGTAACCTCTATCACGGTGAATAACAGTAAATAAAGTTACAAAATAAATGAGCTATTGCTGTAGACAAATAGGCCCAAATATCCTGGAGAGAGTGGTGTATTTACAAGCAGTAAACCGTGATAGCCTCAAATCTTGCACCTTCTCAGATATTCTTTGAGGGCAGATTGGGGTTGTTCTCAAATTGAACTGCGCTTCGATCGCAACTGTCTTCACTCACATCAACAAGTAATTTTGAACCTATGAGTCAGTCTGCTGGACAGCGATTGGAGCAATACACCATCAAGCATCCGCAAGAAGTATTAATTGTCACAGTAGAGATTGAGGGAGAACCAGACCAAATTGCCATTTTTAAGGGCTTTTCCAGTTCTCTGATGCGTCCCACTGCTGCTGACCCCGATGTGCCTGTGTTGCCGGAAACTGCTGTGATTCTGACGATCGATCGCGTTGCCAGCCCCTACAATCCCCAAGCACCACACTATTTACAGCAAGGATTAACTTGGCAAGAGATGGAACCGCTGCTCGTATCCGCTGGGGTTTAAAAGATAATTTGGCGGAAATGCTATCCTCCAAGGTGGATTGTGTGGAGTGTAGGAATTGTGTGGAGTGTAAGAGTATGGTTACATCGCCAATGCGGTTATCGAGTTCTGATCATGGCAGTCAGCCGATCGCCTCTAATTCATTTAATGGAGTGAGTCCCCGCCTCTTTGCTGAGACAAACGTATCCCCTGCGGCTCAACCCCAGTCATTATTATTTGGGAATGCGATCGACTTGCCAAACACCCCTTTATTTGGCACAGACGGCATTCGAGGACGGGTCGGTGATTTGCTAACGGCCCCCTTGGCGTTGCAGGTGGGGTTCTGGGCAGGGCAGGTTTTGCAGCCCAACCCAGACGTTCCCGGTGTGGTGATTTTGGGACAGGATTGCCGCAATTCCAGCGATATGCTGGCGATGGCCCTGTCTGCGGGGCTAACGGCTGCGGGGCTGGAGGTGTGGTATGTGGGGATGTGTCCTACACCCGTGGTGGCTTACCTGGCGAGTATTTCAGGAGCTGTGGGCGGGGTGATGATTTCCGCCAGTCACAATCCCCCATGGGACAATGGCATCAAGTTTTTTGGGGCGGATGGGTCGAAGTTGTCCCCCACCCTGCAAGCGCAAATTGAGGCGGGACTAAGGGGAAATGGAGCCGGTCAGATTTTGGGAACTCAGTCCTGCGGAACCAAATGGGGACGGCACTATCCTCGTCCAGAATTAATTGAGGACTATTTACGATCGCTGCAAGCCCCTCTAGCAAAGGTGAGCCTAACAGGGATGCGGATTGTGCTGGATTTGGCCTGGGGAGCCGCGACGCGAGTTGCTGCCTCAGCCTTTCAATCCTTGGGAGCGGAGGTGGTCTATCTACATGATGCCCCTGATGGCGATCGGATCAATGTTCATTGCGGCTCTACCCACCTTGGCGCTCTCCAGCAAGCCGTAGAGGCCCACGCCGCCGATTTGGGATTTGCCTTTGATGGCGATGCCGATCGGGTGCTAGCTGTGGATGGCAATGGTCGCGCTGTGGATGGCGACTATATTTTATACCTATGGGGACAATCTCTCCGGCAAGCCGAGCAACTCCCTGGAAACACGATCGTCTCAACCGTGATGGCCAATCTGGGATTCGAGCGCGCCTGGGAACAGCAAGGCGGCAAACTACTCCGCACAGCCGTGGGAGACCAATACGTCCATGCTGAAATGCTCCAAACTGGGGCGATGTTGGGGGGTGAACAGTCAGGACACGTCCTCTGTCGGCACTATGGCGTGAGTGGCGACGGGCTACTGACGGCGCTGCATCTGGCGGCACTGGTTCAGCGATCGGGGCAATCCCTAGCCACCTTGGTGGATCAAAGTTTTCAGACCTATCCCCAATTGCTAAAAAATGTGCGGGTGGAAGACCGCATCACTCGCATGAACTGGCACCACTGTGAATCGTTACAGCAAACGATCGCCCAAGCTGAGGCAGACATGGGCGACCAAGGACGCATTTTAGTCAGAGCGTCAGGCACGGAACCCGTGATTCGAGTCATGGTGGAAGCAGTTAGCGCTGACCTAGTGTCCCATTGGACGGATACTGTGGTGCTGGCTGTGCAGCACTATGCTCAACTCGGTTAAACCAGTATCGGGTAAGGGTGGGGCTATAAATACGGGAGCATCTCAGCTTTGTAGAGGATACGCCAACCAAAACCCCCTCATCCCCCCAGCCCCTTCTCCCAAGAGGGGAGAAGGGGAGCAAGATCCAAGTCCCTCTCCCCACCCTGGGAGCTTGTCATTACCAACATCTCTTAAAAAGCTTAGAGAGTTTCTGGCGAATGCTCTAGACCTTGCACTTGCCCCCTAAATCCCCCAATTCTGGGGGGTTCTGAGATCGAAGTCCCCCAGAATTGGGGGGCAGGGGGGCGGTTCGGGCGACAATTTGGGACTTCTGAGAGGTTTAGAATTCACATTTTTGAGAAACCTTCGATTTCTCAAAAATGTTGGTAATGACAAGCCCTGGGAGAGGGATTTAGGGTGAGGGTTGCAAAAGTGAGATGCTCCCTATAAATATTTTCTGCACGTTGCTACCCAAGATGCAGGGGCGGGGCTATAAATATTTTCTGTCTGTTACCATTCCTATCCTTAGCCCTGCCCTTACAAGAAATTCGATCGCGCTAATCCCAAATACTTCTTAAGGAGAGGAGATGTTTTATTGTGACTTCTTCCTTTTACCTCTTGCAAACTGATCCACACAGTCTCAAACTGGAGTTGACTGGCAGAGAAGAGGTTTTCCGTGACAAGAAGAGTATTAGCCATCATTTTAGGAGGAGGGGCAGGCACCCGGCTTTATCCCCTCACCAAGCAACGTGCTAAACCCGCTGTTCCCTTGGCAGGTAAGTATCGCCTAATCGACATCCCAGTCAGTAATTGCATCAACTCGGAAATTCTCAAGATCTACATCTTGACTCAGTTCAACTCAGCGTCGCTCAATCGTCACATTGCCCGGACTTATAACTTCTCTGGCTTTAGTGATGGCTTTGTCGAAGTTTTAGCGGCCCAGCAAACCCCAGAGAATCCCAACTGGTTCCAGGGCACCGCCGATGCTGTACGCCAATATGTCTGGCTCCTTCAGGATTGGGACGTTGACGATTACCTAATTTTATCCGGCGACCATCTCTATCGCATGGATTATCGCCTGTTTGTGCAGCGGCACCAGGAAACCCAGGCGGATATTACGCTTTCTGTGGTGCCGATCGACGAACGGCGGGCTTCTGATTTTGGCTTAATGAAAATTGACGGCTCTGGGCGCGTGGTGGATTTTAGCGAAAAGCCCAAAGGCGACGCATTGAAGGAAATGCAGGTAGACACAACAGTTCTGGGGCTAACTGCTGAACAGGCAAAGCTCAGCCCCTACATTGCCTCGATGGGTATCTATGTCTTCAAACGTGATGCACTTATTAAGTTGCTGAAGGACTCGCCAGAGCGCACCGACTTTGGCAAAGAAATCATTCCCCAGTCCGCCAAGGACTACAACCTTCAGGCCTACCTATTTGGGGGCTACTGGGAAGACATCGGGACGATCGAGGCTTTCTACGAAGCGAATCTTGCTCTGACTCAGCAACCCCAGCCGCCCTTCAGCTTTTATGATGAAGAAGCGCCGATCTACACTCGCCAACGCAATCTGCCTCCCAGCAAGCTTCTAGATTGCCATATCACGGAATCAATTATCGGGGAAGGCTGCATTCTGAAAAATTGCTCTATTAAACATTCAGTGGTGGGAGTCCGATCGCGCATTGAGTCGGGTTGTACGATCGAAGACTCCCTCATCCTAGGCGCAGATTTCTATCAACCCTTTGCCGAGCGCCAAGCAGATTGTGAACCCATCCGTATTCCCCTCGGTATCGGTGCCAATACCACCATTCGGCGGGCGATCGTGGATAAAAATGTCCGCATTGGTTGCGATGTGCAAATCATCAACAAAGATGGTGTGCAAGAAGCTGAACGCGAAAGCCAGGGATTCTACATTCGCAGCGGCATCATTGTCATTCTCAAAAATGCTGTGATCGCCGATCGGACAATCATTTAATAGGACTGAAGCAAAGACTTGTGAAATAAGGAGCTTGAGCCAATTATTAACGTGAAATTGTGTGACTCTGAATTCTGACTGCGAGTCCTATGTAGTTTGTTTGTAACTACTCAGCTTACCCTCACTGTTCGGCTGAGCGCTCACGTCGAACGATAAGGGTTGCAAAAGTGAGATGCTCCCCTAATAGACGTTCGATCGCAGCGCATGGAAATAGGGATGAAGAAATGAGTGAATATATTGAGTTTGTCATCAAAAATACCAAGAGACTTAAAGATTTACAAAAGGTCTCCAACAAACTCAAAAGTGATAAAGATGAAGAAAATATCCAAGATTATAAAGAATACTTGGCTTTGCTTGACGAAGAAGCGCGCGAGTATTTCATCTGGTCAACACCTGAAGAAGATGTTATGTGGGCTGAAAGATGGTTCGCTACGCAATTGCGGCTCGCTTTACAGACCCATCACTACAACGCGGATGGGATTTTGGATCAATGATAGATGCGTTCAAGAACGGTGGGTATACTTTGCTATCATGTGAAATGGTAGGACAAGATATAGCGTATCTCAGTTTTTAGTTTTTACTCTTTTGCTTATCCCTATGGCGGTACGGGTTGTATGCAGGCGCTTGTGGAGTCATTTGGCTTCAAAGTCTTAACGATCGATGATGGAAGAAGCCCGCCACATCCACCATGACATATTAACTGCCGCCTTCTGCCCATCCTACAACTATAGTTTGAGACGAAGACTTCAAGCTAAAAGTATGACTACAGTAGCAATCTTGCCCATTTTAAGTGCTAGCGGTGAAGAATCCTATCATGCGATCGCAGGGGATAAGCGCTCGGTCGGCAAAACTGCGAGACAGGCGTTAGATCGGCTTACTGCCCGTTGGGTGAGACAGAATTCAGTGCATTATTAGTGATCCAAAGCTTTCACCCTGATCCATTTTTCAGTGCTGATCAACAAGAGCGTTTATCAGAGTTGATGAGTTTATGGCGGTTAGCACGGGATCAGGGGCAGGAATTGCCACCAGAACAGCAGGCAGAGCTAGATAACTTAGTTGATGCTGAATTGGGAGCAGCGACAGTCCGTGCTGCTACATTAATGCAGCCATAGCATCTATGAACCCGTATTATATTACGATCGCGGCACAACCATATCTTCGTTAATTCATATCTTCGTTAGCAAGGTTTATTTCCAGCTTTCCTCTCACATAGGAGTGCAATATCAACCCATATCCTAAGGATCGTGGATTAAATAACATGTAACAGTCCTGCGGTAAGGACGAAGCATACCCTTCTGGAAGCAAGCTACGGTAAAAGGACATGATTGAGTTTCAAAGGTTTTCGCCCGAATGCTTCGCCCTTTCCCAGTCTCTAACTTCTGTAAGTTATTTAATTCCTGATCCTAAGTAGTAATTTTTCCTGTACCTTGACACAGTGTTGTATAAACACTAAGATGATTATAGTGAAATCAACCATAACTCGATCGCACCTCCACCATGGCAACTCAAATCCAACTCCCCATTCCCTCCTACTTCGATGCCCAGAAAGTCGGTGAAGTCTGGCGCGTTCCATACCAGGAGCGGGCTAGTGATGCTGAAGCGTGGGCAAAACAACATAACTTACGACCCGCTGCCAAAGACAAGACCCGCATTTGCCTGATGGCGATCGATGTCCAAAATACCTTTTGCATTCCCGGTTTTGAGCTATTTGTCGGTGGGCGCTCTGGCAAGGGGGCCGTGGAAGATAACCTTCGCCTCTCCACATTCATTTATCGCAACTTGGGGATATTGACCGAAATTGCTCCCACCATGGACACTCACACCGCCATGCAAATCTTCCATCCCATCTTTTGGGTGAACGATGCTGGGGAACATCCGATTCCTGCCGCCACCCTGATCACGGCTGATGATGTGAAAAAGGGCATTTGGAAAGTCAATCCTGCGATGTCTTACAGTCTGGGTCATGGCAATTACATGGCGCTACAAAATCATGCCCTGCATTATGTCCAAACCCTCAGTGATGAAGGCAAGTATCCGCTAACCGTATGGCCCTTTCACTCCATGCTGGGAGGGATTGGCCATGCGTTGGTATCAGCGGTGGAAGAAGCCCTATTTTTCCACTGCATCGCCCGGAATAGCCAAACATCCTTTGAGATTAAGGGCGGCAATCCTTTAACCGAGAACTACTCAGTATTGAAGCCAGAAGTCTTGGCAGGAGCAGACGGCAGACCGATCGCCCAGAAGAATACGCGCTTCATCCAAAAACTCCTGGAATTTGATGCCGTCATTATTGCGGGTCAGGCAAAAAGCCATTGTGTTGCCTGGACGATCGATGATCTATTGACGGAGATTCTGGCCAAAAATCCACAGCTTGCCAAGAAGGTCTACTTATTGGAAGATTGCACCTCGCCTGTCGTCGTGCCAGGAGTGGTGGATTTCACAGAGCAAGCCAATGCTGCCTTCGATCGCTTTGCCGCCGCTGGGATGCATATCGTCAAGTCCACAGAGGCGATCGATACCTGGACTGATCTAAAAGTTGAGTCCTAGTAATCGAAATCGTATATACCTAACAGATAGAAGGAACGTTCCATGAGTCAAAACCCACCCGACCTGAATCACCTATTTCAAACCGCCCATGCCGAAGGGCTACTCTCCAGTCAATCGCTCCAAGCTCTGAATATCATTGACATCGGGGCCCAAATCCAGGCAGGGTTGGGAGTAAATGTTGATGACGTAATGGCGAGCGAAGTCGTCCTTGTGACCATGATGCCCGACGACTCCGGCTCCATCCAATACGGCAGCAACGCCCAAGCTGTGAGGGGTGGACACAATTCCGTCCTGGATGCTCTGATGACTTCCCAACAACAAAGCAACATGTTGGTTCATACCCGTTATTTGAATGGGTATGTCCTGTTTCCCTATTGTCCCCTGGCCCAGACTGTGCGGATGAATACCCAGAACTATCAGCCTGACCAGGGCACACCGCTCTATGATCAAACCATCGTGTTGCTAGGAACCGTGTTGGCCAAGTCTCAGGAGTTTGCTGACAACGGAGTGCCGGTGCGAACAGTGACCTTGCTGATTACCGATGGAGCAGATGCCCACTCCCAGCGATCGACGGCTAACACAGTCGCGGCGATCGTCCATGACATGCTCATGGCAGAAAACCACATCATCGCTGGCATGGGAATCGACGACGGACAAACCGACTTTCGGCGCGTCTTTCAAGATATGGGCATCCGCGACGAGTGGATTCTGACACCCGGCAACAGCGAAGCCGAAATCCGCAAAGCCTTTCGCGTCTTCTCTCAGTCCGCAGTCAGGGCTAGCCAGGGCGCAGGGAGTTTTAGTCAGTCAGGATTAGGTGGATTTGGGAGTCCGTAGGTACAGCTTGGTGTAAAATTCATCCCACATTCCACACTCTGAACTCCGTAGATAGAATTGGGGCTTGGGGTTTATGATTCAGGCATACGTTGTGAATGTGCCCCATGCCTTTGACGATTCTCGTAGCTGACGATGATCTGGGAACCCGGTTGTCGATCGGCGATTACTTGGAAATGGCGGGCTACCTGGTTGTAGCGGCTGAGAATGGTCAAGAGGCGTTGGCGATCGTCGAAGCCTATCAACCCCACCTGATGATCACCGACATCAACATGCCCCAGATGGACGGCTATGAATTGGTGCAAAAAGTGCGCCAGAAACCCGCCTTCCGTCTGCTGCCTGTGATTTTTTTAACGGCACGCACTCAAACCCAAGACCGGATTCGGGGCTACCAGTCTGGAGCCGACCTATATTTGCCCAAGCCTTTTGAATTGGAGGAATTAGGGGTGGTGGTGCGGAGCTTGTTGGAACGATCGCAAATTATCCAAACTCAAATGCTTCAGACTGAATGGCAATTGCGGGCACAACTCGCTGAGACTTCAGCCCCACCCCAGCCCCATCCCGTTGCCCTGGCACCCTTCACCTTGAGTTTGACAGAACGGGAGCAAGAAGTTTTGCAGCGATTAGCGGAGGGCTTATCCAATGCCCAGATTGGCGACTGGCTCCACCTCAGCCCCCGCACCGTTGAAAAACATGTCAGCAGCCTACTCCGCAAAACCGACACCAGCAACCGGGCCGAACTGGTGCGGTTTGCGATGGATCATCATTTGGTCTAATTAATACAGTGATCCTATTTAGCAATACTTCGGACAGTTTTTGTGGAGGTGCTGAAAACCCTGTTGTACAGTCAGTATAGACCCTCACCCTAAATCCCTCTCCTAAGAGGGGAGAGGGACTTCAATCCGGCTCCCCTTCTCCCGTTCTGGGAGCTAGCGAGTCCCTTTAATCGCCAACCAAAACCCGATCGCCAACAATTTTATCCAGCAGTCCTTCACAGGCATCCTTAAGCAAATCAATCACATAATTGAAGCCCTCTGCACCTCCATAGTAGGGATCAGGCACCTCGCGATCGGGATGGCGCGTACAAAAATCACACATCAAGAAAACCTTGTGTCGATAGGCTTTGGCAGCATCCGGCAGCAAAATATTGCGGTAATTTTCCTGATCCATTGCGAGAATTAGGTCAAATTGCTCAAAATCAGTCGAGTTAAATTGTCGCGCCTTTCCACCCAAGTCAATCCCCTGCACCTTGGCGGCTGCCGTCATTCTGCGATCGGGTGGGCTGCCAACATGATAGGCTCCTGTTCCCGCAGAATCGCAACTAATTTGCTGAGTCAAGCCCTTCTGCTCAATGAGGGAATTCATAATCGCTTCAGCCGACGGCGATCGACAAATATTGCCCAAGCAAACAAACAGCAGTTTACACGTCATCACTTCACACGTTCTCAACAAAGTACCCGCAACAGAAAAACAGCCTCCCATCAGGAAAGCTGCCACAGAGCATCCTCAACTCAGTTATTTAGATAGAGACCTACTCTAGCCCTGGCAAATTCAACCCACCCGTCAATTCTTCCATGCGCTCGCGCATCATCGTTGTGGACTTGTAGTAGGCATCCTTCATCGCTGTCGTCACTAAGTCAGAAATGACTTCTGCCCCCTCTTGTAGCACATCAGGAGAAATTTCTACTCGCAGGGGTTCCTGGTTGCCACTTAGCGTTACTTTGACTAAGCCGCCACCTGCCTGGCCCTCAATTTCCATTTGCTCTAGTTCTTCTTGCAGCTTTTTTGCGCCTTCTTGAACTTGCTGAGCTTTCTTGAACGCTTCGGTTAGCTCCTTCATTTTGCCTAAACCGAAGCCAAATCCCTTACCTTGTGTCATAACGCTCTCAATGTGAGTAGGTGGTCAAACTAAATGGCTACAAATCAATGAGCCGTAAATCTAGGTTACTCCTAGCTGCGCTATTCTGACATCCCCACCCCCAATTTGGCTAAATTCTTTAGACTCGACCCCAGCGATCGAACCTGCTTTAACCTAGTTTTTGAGCTAATTCAGCAAAGAGGCTTTCCTTTGCTTTCCCATCCCCCTTTATAATCAATATCTGAAGCATACGGATTAATTCATGACCTCATCCTCCGCTCTATTTCAAGCTCCAGACCGATCCATTGATCTGCCCGTTGAACGTACAAACCTGCGCCTCAAGGACATCTTAAAAACCCTACCCCGTGAGTGTTTTCAGAAAGATACGAGAAAAGCTTGGAGTACAGTCGTTCTTAATATTTTGCTAGTTGGTTTGGGTTACGTTGGCCTCGCCCTTGCCCCCTGGTTCTTGCTTCCTTTCCTATGGATTTTTACAGGAACATCTCTCACGGGCTTTTTTGTCATCGCCCACGATTGCGGCCATCGCTCCTTTGCGAAACGACGCTGGGTCAATGATTTGCTCGGACAGACCATGCTGTTGCCCCTGATTTATCCCTTTCACAGTTGGCGGATTTTACACAATTGCCACCACGCGCACACCAACAAAATGGATGTGGACAATGCTTGGCAGCCCTTCAGACCAGAGTTTTATGACAGCTTAGGTCAACTGGGACGCTGGGGATATCAGATGTTCCGGGGACGCTTTTGGTGGATCGCCTCGGTGCTTCATTGGGCGGTCATGCACTTTGACTGGAATCGGTTTGAGGGCAAGCAGCGATCGGAAGTCAAGCAGTCAGTCATCGCTGTCTCTGTATTTGCCGCAGTTGTCTTGCCCCTGCTTTTGGTGACAACCGGCCCATGGGGATTGGTTAAGTTCTGGCTCTTACCTTGGATGGTTTATCATTTTTGGATGAGTACGTTTACTCTGGTGCATCACACGGCTCCTGATGTTCCCTTTCAACCCGCCAGCACTTGGGATGAAGCCACAGCCCAGCTTTCAGGCACGGTTCACTGCGATTATCCCTTGGCTGTGGAGTTTCTCTGCCACCATATTAATGTTCACATTCCCCACCATATTTCTACGGCGATTCCGTCCTACAACCTCCGCCTAGCTCACGAAAGTCTGAAGCAAAACTGGGGTTCTTACCTTTATGAATGCCGCTTTTCCTGGGAGTTGATGCGAACTATCACCGATCGCTGCCACTTGTACAATCCTGATCATTGTTACGACTCTTGCAGCGAATACAGCCTCAGGAACAGGAATAGTTAGGAACGGCAGGTAAATAGGGGCTGAATACTGTTAGCTCAATAACACTAAATAATCTGTCAGTAGGGACAAAGCATTCGGCATGTAGCTTTGATTGAGTTTCAAAGTATTTTGCTAAATACTTTGTCCCTACTTATATTTTGTCCCTACTTATATATTGTGATGTCGTCTATGCAGCACTATTTTTTTCAGCAAAAGTTCCACTTACTAAAATCGGGGCTATCCTAGGGGAAACAATGCCCAAGTTAAGCTAGGGATTTTTGAGTCGATTGTAATTTTTATCGAAATAGAAGCAGTGGGGAGAGAGGCAATGAAGCGAATAGGATGGTTAGGTTGTTTAGCTGCGGTGATTCTACTGAGTGGTTGTGTCACAGAAAATCGTAGCGATGTTGCCCGTAATTCCGCCCCCACTTCGGGGCAACCAGGGCAGAATGCTGCCAACTCAACCTCTCAGCAAGCGCTCAACAGCCCTGTCCTTTCAGTAAGCAATACTGCCAAGGCTGTGCCAGTACCAGGGTTGATTCCTCCCACAAATCAGGAGGAGCGCGTTGTAGAAATTCTCAAGGGACGGAATGATCCGTTTGCTAGCATTGCCACCTCTCCGATCGTCGTGGCTACCAGCCAAAGCGTTCAACCCGTCTCAACCATTCCCCTAACTCCGCCGCCTTTTGTGCCCAATCCTCCGCTCATGCTCCCTCCCCCTGGCACTCTCTCCTCCTTGCCAGTGATCAATCTGCCCGCCTCTCCCAAGCCTTCTTTAACCAGTTTGGCAAGTGGGATTGAGATTAGTGGGGTGATGCAGGTTCGGGGTAAGCTGACTGCGATCGTCAAAGTGCCTACAGAACCAACCAGCCGCTACGTGAGCGCGGGAGATTATTTGGGAAATGGCAAGGTACTCGTCAAGCGCATTGAACTGAAGCCCAACCAAGAACCATTGGTGATTTTAGAGCAGAATGGAGTTGAGGTGATCAAGTCGGTGGGCGGTGCGGGTGGGCCTGTAGCCTAAGCTTGCCTAACAAAGGTTTGTCTTCTCAGTAGTTTGCCTTCCTATTCTTCCTAAGAGATTTACGGAGCCATGCCAAAACCAGACCGCCTGGTTGAAAGCCGTAGCCTGAGCTATCAGGGCATTTATACCTGCCCCGTATGCCGTCATGGAGAAATTGCTGCCCTCACACTGATGGATGCCTTTGCCTGCAATTTTTGCCACCATATTTTTACTGCTAATCTGACGGAGCAGTCTGTACAAGTGGTAGACAGTTCCCAAGCACTGGTGTGGCGCTGGACGGGGCAGTCCTGGCGATCGGCTTACCAACGCAGCGCTGACCTGACTGGACTAGTTTGGGTTGGTGGTGCAGTAATGACGATCGTGCCACCCATCCTCATCGGTCTCCCCGCCTATATGTTTCCGCCACTAGAACGTAGGGACTGGAGTATCCCCCTCCTGCTCACGGGATTGGCGTTTTTTTCCCATCTGACGATCGCAGTGTGGCTCATTGCAGAACATCATCAATTTCCCATTTACATGACCCTGAGAGTCAAACTCGGAAACCTGTTGGGATACCGCTAGCAACCCTTAAGATTTGAATGAACTAGTGGTCTGTCAATCATTAATTGACGGGTAGCTGAAAGCTGGGAGGTTAGTTGGAGTTAAATTTTGAGGGTCTTCGACCCCTCAGAATTTTCTTGACAGAACATTAGTGCAGCTTGGCAGAAGCTTCTGACCAATTAGGGGGATAGTTTTGAGTTTTGAGTTTTGAGTGCTACCCACTTACTTCTGCCACC
>Ga0105048_10005289_pt1 | contig 20886 bp, 20 predicted proteins | sample MAT05_FD_78382 | JGI IMG/M metagenome (GOLD analysis project Ga0105048, IMG submission 78382) | Freshwater microbial communities from Lake Fryxell liftoff mats and glacier meltwater in Antarctica - MAT-05 | ecosystem: Environmental > Aquatic > Freshwater > Ice > Liftoff microbial mat | place...
AGACCGGATTCAGGCCTCAAGTTTGGATTTCCGGAAGGAAACCAAAATCGTTCGTTAAAGTCAGCATGACGAAAAGCCTTAGAAATTTGCATTTCTAGAAATGGATTTTTAGTCGTCGAATTTCTAAGAATTTTATAATTAAAACTCATAGCCGGTTCACTTTTTACTTCTCTTATATCATATCGCACTCCAACATGAAATAGATGAAATTCCTTTAATTTATAGATGAAAGAGGCACCCGTTTGACCCCAATGCTTTCTGATTACACCGTTGTTGTAACTAACATTTTTTACATCGTAATAACTACTTAGGCCATCGATATTAAACTTTATATTTTTAAATCTTCCAGAAATATCAATTCTGTTGAGTAATCCACGCGAATGAATTTTTGAATCAATGGCCCATTCACCCTCCGTATTTAAATGATCGCGGTATTCTGTAGCTTCGTCGAAGAAGGCGGTTGAGAAACCTAACCTAAATTTTTCAATGGAGTAATTATAAACAATTGAACTTCTAAATAACGCGTCAGATTGTTGTGCAGTTCCAGCTTTGGTCATCCCCATAATTGCCGGCAAATTGATTTTTTTTTGTTGATACCAATTACCAAATTCTAATTTGTGCGCACCAGTCGAATAGATTATTTCATTCATTGCACCTCCCGCCTTACCATTATTATGCTCTTGGCGTATTAATGGTTTGTCAAAATGATAAGAGTCGATGTATTTAAAATTATTCTGAATGTTTTGATCAAAAAATCTAGTTCTCACTATCAGTTTAGCACTCTCACGCGATGAGGAATTTTCAGTTAAAGAGGACGATTTTCCAATTCGAAAAATCAATGGAACATCGACACCCGTGAATGAATTATCCATTGTATTGTATGAAGCAATTAATCTAATTCCCGATGATTCAGTTTTATGGTGTGAAGACAATAATTCGACACCCGCACCAATGTTGGAACCTGGAAGTTTTGAAGCACCTGGAGAACTTATCAATGTGGCATCATCGATAAAAAAAAGAGGAATCATAGATAAATCGGCACTACCAAGCGATACTGAATTGATAGAAAACCCATTCCAAAAAAGTGTTGTGTGGTCGGAAGATGTTCCTCGAAAACGAATCGCTGCGGCAGATCCCGTTGCTCCATTGATGTTAATCTGAGCGAGTCCCTTTCGATCGAGATAAGTCGCAAGATCCTGCGTTTGATATTCCGGTTGATTGGAAAAAGAATGATTGTTTTCAGACAGAGAATTATAGGAACGAGATTTCTCTTCGACTATTTCTACCGGCTGAGCCTGATAAAAAAAAGATGAAGAGTCAGGATGAATCTGGGCGAACCCAGATGTAAATCCAAGAAGTAATATGCCAAGAAGTATGGTTCTCAAAGCCTCATCAGATGTCTATTCCCGGACATCAATTTTGGGTTAATACTTCTTGGCAGGTCTTCTGACTTACATCCTCTGTTAAGGCCTTCCCATCCAAAAAAGGACAGTGGCAGTGATTTTCAACAGAACAATTGGATGCTTACAGCTGCGGGTACAGTCCCGGTTTTACACCGGAGTTCCCATTTAATTCCGTACTTTTTCAATAAAAATCGGAAACCATAAAGCATGGCAAATGTATGTCGGTTATTCAATTTTCTTCAATATTTTTACATGCGCAAGTAAGTTTTATTGTTTTAGGGCATTGTTATTGATTCTATACCACACATGTTTTTACATAAAATTTTGGAATTAATATCCGTCAAATTTTTGTTTGTCTCAATTTTGGTGACACTGTCATTTGTTTTACAAAGTCAAGTAACCGACAGTACTTACATGTTTATGCTAAAAACTGAGCTGTCGTTGGATTCTACTCAATCTTCAAAAGTTGATACTATCTATTCTATAGCAACTGCAGCGCTGCGCGCAACCGACAAAGAGGTTCAATCATTATCAAGAAAATCTTTGCCACAAGAAGAAAAAGATTTCTTGACTTCAGTTTTGACTGAGAAGAAAAAAAGTATAAAACAAGATCGAGAAAACTCATTGCTCAGAATTCTCAGTGACCAACAATCAAAAGCTTACTTCGAAAAAATAAAACCTTCAAGACCAACAGTATTACATATGGGAATTAACCACGACCGCGTGAACTGTAATGTCTGCGAAAAAAATTAATTCTCTACCCTAACGGTTTTAACTGAAATTTCTGCGCTAAAAAATTTATTCACGATTTATTCGTTTGACAATTACATTTAAACAATATGAAAAAAATCCTTGGTCTCACATTAGGCTTATTTCTTATTTCCGGAATAATCCATTCACAAAATGGAGTGACATTTCCTGATCTCTCTGGTGAAAATTTAAATAGACAAAATGTGACATTGCCAAAAGATTGCCGAGGAAAAAAAACGATACTCTGTATGGCATCAAGTAAAAAAGCTGAGGAAGATTTAATTACATGGCAACAACCCATGTATGATAAATTCATTGCGAAAGTTGGAATGTTTGATAGTGAATATGATGTAAACCTATACTTCATACCCATGTTCACAGGCATCAATCAACCTGCGTATGAAAAGGCCATTAAAAAATTAAGAGAGGATCATCAACAGCCTTTATACGATTATGTTTTGTTGTTTAAAGGAGAAATGAAAATATACGAGAGCGCACTCAAAATGACCGATGACAGCAAACCGTACTTTTTTGTATTAGATAAGAACGGAAAAGTGCTGCTCAGCACAAGTGGAAATTTCAGCGAAAAAAAGATGGAAGAAATTGAATCATCACTAGAATAAGCTGTTATAATCTGAAGTACATAGTATAATACTATGGAAGTTGTAAGATTAAAACTTTAGCATCCACGATTCATCTTTACCACGGCTAAGAGCAACCATTTTAATAGCAGAAATAGCTGCTTCGACACCTTTATTACCCATATCACCGCCACTTCGAGCAATCGCTTGCTCCAAATTATTGTCGGTAAGAACACCAAAAATTACAGGCACATTGTTTTTGATTCCAACTTCCATAATTCCCTGAGCACATGCGTTGGAGACTATTTCGAAATGCGGAGTTTCACCCCGGATTATACTACCAAGACAAATAACAGCGTTTGGAGATTTGGATTTAATAAGAAGTTGAGCTCCAATTGCAAGCTCAAAACTCCCAGGAACATTTATTACATGAATCCTATCAAGTGAAGCGCCACATTCACTTAGGGCATTTAGACATCCTTTAAGTAGATTATCTGTGATCTGAGGATTCCAATCAGAAACAACAATCCCGATACGCATTTCTGCTACATCGGGAATTTGAGTTGGATCGAAATAAGAAAGATTTGTGGTTGCCATATAAAGTGATGCCTTTTAGTTTTGGGCCTTTATGTAGGCCAGCAGTTTGGCCGCCTCACCATATTCCTGACCTTTCTTATCGTAATTATCTACAACATTTTCTAGGATGACTTTTGCTTTTGTGTTATTTCCTAATTCTAGAAATGCCTTGGCTGCTTTAAGACCATAAAAGGGTACTGAAAAATCTTTGCTTTCACTGCTAGAGGCCCTTTTTACCGCCTTATCCAGCCAATTGGCACCTTCTTCGACATTACCTTGTTGAATGTACATATCACCAACCGCAGCTATTGCTTGAATTCCGACTGAATTGTCGTCAAAATCAGCCTTTTTGAAATGCTCTAAAGCCGTTGCAAAATCAGCTTTTTTATCTCTGTAGTAAACACCGCACCAAAAGTGAGCGCGTTTTCCAACTATAGTTCCATCATATTTCGCTGCAAGTGCTTCGTATCCTTCGTGCTCATCTTTTCCGTTTACAGCCCATTCCAACGAGTCCATTTCTGACCAAAGGTCAGCCATAAAAACTGAGTTAGCAGCTTCTACATCTTTCGGCATTTTAATGAAGTGCTGATAGCTGAAAAAGCCAGCAAATACTAGTGCTACTGCACCAATCCCGATAGTTAAAGCCTTTCTGTTTTTTTCCAAAAACATTTCAGTATTGGTGTAAACTTGTTGCACGTCTACTAGTGTTTCTTCTTTAATTTGGTCTTTCTTAGCCATTTGGTCAAAAAAATTTTAGAGCGGCAAAAGTACGTGATTTTGAACAATTCGCCACATTTCTGTTTTTATTCATAATCAATTAGTTACAATTCTTCTTAATATGAATGTAGCTTTGCCACTCACTCAAACAATATTTTTATTGATCAAGCGCTCTTGATCAAAATATAACTTCTATGACCCAACTGAGAGTTTTCCTCTTTTTAGTTTCTGCATTATCGTTGAATATTCCCAATGTTGACGCCCAAAAAAAATACCAAAGTCTTATGTGGAAGATTTCAGGCAATGGTCTTGAAAAACCCTCATACCTATATGGTACAATGCATGTTAGTGGCAAGATGGTGTTTCACCTTGGCGACCATTTTTATGATGCAATGGAAAATGTAGATATTGTGGCTCTTGAACTAGAACCTGAAGCATGGCTTAAATCGATTTTTGAAGATAAATCATCTGGATGGTATTCACGTTCGGCAGGTGAATGGGACAATGACTCCTATTATGATGAGGATGCTTATCTGCCTCAATTAAGAGGTGCGTTTGCATTAAACACCGATATCCAAGATAAAGTTAAAAACGCATTGATGTACGATCCCTCTTTGCTCAATTATATGCTTTTTAGATATAGTAATTACGGAGCAGGTTCTGATTATGAAGAAGAAACTTGGCTCGATATGTATCTCTATCAAATTGGAAAAAAACTAGGTAAACAAACTTTTGGATTAGAGACCTATGAGCAATCGACTGCGTTTTTAGAAAAAGCACAAGAAGAAGAAAGAAAGAATTACAAAAAGAAGTCGTATGATAGTCGCGACCGAGAAGAAATAGAACGACTTCAAAATCAAATGGAACCTGCGTATAGAAGACAGGATTTGGATTTGATTGACTCACTTAATAAAAAAACAACCAGCGAAGCTTTTGACAAGTACATATTAATTGAGCGCAATAAAGTATTTGTATACAACATGGATAGCTTGCTAAGAAGTGGAAAAACTATGCTTGCAGGCATGGGCTGCGCTCATCTTCCTGGAGATAGCGGTGTGGTGGAAATGATGCGAAGGATAGGTTACACGGTTGATTATTACAATAAAGGCGAACGAAATGCACAAAGAAGAAGTAAACTAGAAAAAATCGTTTATAAAAAATCATATAAGACCTTTACAACTGCCGATCAACAGTTAACATTTGATGCACCTTCTGAAGTATATCCGCTTTTTACCGAAAATGATCAAAGTGCATGGATCAGTCTTGATATTCCAAATGGATCAAGCTTCTTGGTTTACAGAACTAAAAATTATGCAGGGCTTCGCCGAATAGATAACGACTTCATTTTTGCATCTATTGATAGTATACTTTATGAAGCCATTGCAGGAAATATTGTGTCGCAGAAAAAAACCACTTTTCAAGGATATCAGGCATTAGACATTGTTAATCTCACGCGAAGAGGTGATTATCAACGAAAAGTAATAGTTCTCTTACCGGAAGAAATTCTTGTGATGAAATTAACCTCATCCGGAGAAAAAGTAAAAAACGGATACGGCAATGAATTTTTTAAATCTCTCAAGCTGAACTTGCCCAAAGTATCTGATTCGAATTTGTGGCAATCGCAAGACAAACGAGTGTCAATTAATATGCCTGGATATGTGAGTTATTACCAAAAGGAAATCAATGAATTCACAGACTCTGATTTTCTTGTTACTTCCTTTGATGCTGCAAATGATGCTTATTATATGGCTCAACGACATACTACTACCGACCCGGAATTTATTGATGAAGAATTATATGAACTAAATAGATTAACAGACGCATATTCCGAAGACAATCATCTCACGGAAAACTTCAGAAAACAAGATAAACATTTTGGTTATGATGTAATCAAAGCAGGATTTACGAGTAAAAAAGGCCGCAAAGTCTATTCTCTATTTTTGATTCAAAATTTAAATTACCATGTTTTTACAGCCATAACAATTGACTCACTTAGAGCAGAAAAATATTTTCAAGGAGCAAATCTAACTCAGCAATCTTATGACACATTCAAAATTCATACGGATACCACTGTTCATTTTACAGTAGAATTGCCATATACACCAGAGAGCAGAAAAAAAAGTAGCGGATATTATGATTGGTATGCCGAGTCGAATAAAGAAAACAAAAATCCATTTTTTGGTGAAAAGAAAACGTCCGCACTAACTCCTCCAGGATCGACAGATATTGTATATATCAATTATCAGAGATACCATCGTTTCTCTGATTCCAACGATCCTGAATCATATATAAAAAACAGAGAAGACGAAATCAGTAACAATAGCGAACTAAGAATTGACAGCAAAACGATGACCAAGACAAAGACAGGTCTTTCTGTTGAATATATCCTATCGGACACTGCAAGTACCCGTAAAATCATAAAAAAACAAATTCTTCACAATAAAAGTCTTTATCAATTATCTGCAACATATGATTCTATATCAGGACCTAGCAGCTTTATCACAAAGGCATTTAGTACATTCCAGCCCACCGACACCATGTTTGCATTCAGTCATTTTCTGAATATGGACAATTCATTTTTGGATGCAATGCTCAGTAAGGACAGCACTACTCATGCCAATGCCATAGACCTTGTAGACGTTATGGATTTTGAAACTTCGAGTTCAGAAAGGCTTCGCAGCATTTTGTCAGATCTCCCACATCTAGAAAGTGAAAAGCACTACGAATTGGTGAAGAAAAATTTGACTCACGGACTCTCCTCGGATAGCAGCGAGGTCAATTTAAATTTTCTGCGAGATCAATTCTACACTAACACCGATAGCACCGATTATCAAATTGTCTTGCTTCGAACATTATTAAAAATTAAAACCAAACAAAGTTTTTTGACATATAAAAAACTTGTACTCGATGATCCACCGATTACAAGAAACAGAAATGGAAATGGAACATTTGAGCTTCTTTATGATTCGCTGGAACTCGCGAGTTTATTGATGCCAGAAATACAACAGACAGTTGCACTCAATGAGTATGAAATACCAACATACACACTAATGGCAACCTTGCTTGATAGTTCGCTAATCAAAAAAACCAGCTACGAAAAACAAGTGGATTTAATACTACTAGAAGCTAAAAACGAATACAAGCGTCTCAATGCTGCAGATGAAGATGGATACGGCTTTGACACTAAACCACTGATGAACTTTTGTGCCCTTTTGCAGCCTTACAGAACTAAACCTGAGATAGATACTTTCTTTAAGAAAATTTATCGGACCAAAAAAACTAAACTTCTTTTAGAAATGGTTGAATTCGAAATCAATCACAAACAACCATTTACCGACTCTATTCTTCAGAAAATTGTGATGAAACAAGAGCGTGTTATTCCTCTTTACAATATGCTTTATGATAATAAAATGTCAGACAAATTCCCTAAAAAATATAGTACTCGTGAAGAATTGGTAAAACTTTACATTACATTAAAATTCAGCAGCAAAAACGATGCAGATTATAAGGTGGACACAGTGAATATTTTTCAAGTAAAGGAAACACTGCTCCGCAACAAAAAACTCGAAGTTTATTATTGTAAATACAAACAAACAAAAAGTGATCAATGGAAAGGGGTAATAATTGCGTTTGACAAAAAAGACAGCGATACTATGTGGCCTCGTTTTTTGGAAAGAAGCAAAACAATTGTTATCGACGAAAATGAAAATGAAATTGAGGAGTTGGACAAAGAATATAAATATTTAGTTGAAGAAAATCGAAAAGAATTCGACTGGGTTGAAGGAACTACGTATAGCAAATACAGTTGGGACTAGACCATGGAAAAGACAGAAGTTGGGGAGCTGAAACTCGATAGAATTTTATTGTATAATTTCAAAAATTACGCTAATGCTGAATTAGTATTTGATCATCCTATTGTGTGCTTACTCGGCAATAATGGTAGTGGAAAAACGAACCTTCTTGATGCGATTCATTACCTCAGTGTCACAAAAAGTTTTTTCAATCAGGTGGATTCACAAAATATTCTTCGGGAATTCGATCAGTGTAGTATTCAAGGCGAGTTTACGAAGAATAAGGAACCTGAAACCATTCTATGTTCTATTCGGAAAAATCAGAAAAAAATTGTCAAACGCAATTTTAAGGAGTACGAAAGACTTGCAGATCATATCGGACAAATTCCATCGGTAATAGTTACACCTTATGATATAGAACTTATTTGGGAAGGAAGCGAGACGAGACGAAAATTTCTCGACGCAACTATTTCTCAGCAATCAAAAAAATATCTTGACAATCTTGTTCAATACAATCATGCACTTGCTCAAAAAAATAATCTCTTAAAACAATTTGCACAGCGCGGAGGTTATGACGAATTGTTACTTGAGCCATGGGATTATCGACTTATATCGCATGGAAATGTGATTCATGAAGCGAGAAAATCATTCGCACAGGATTTTACAAAAACATTTGAATCTATCTACGACCACATTAGTAGCGGTAAAGAAAAGCCAGAAATAACTTATTTAAGTGAGCTCAATCAGAAATCATTAGAACAACTATTAACAGACAGTCGCGAAAAAGATAGAGTGCTTGAGCGCACTACCGCTGGTATTCATCGAGATGATCTAGACTTTACATTGGATGGTTACTCGCTCAAAAAAATGGCTTCACAAGGTCAGCAAAAATCGTTTCTGTTTGCTCTGAAACTTGCACAACATCAGTTTATTTCAGATCATCTTTTATTGTCGCCTATACTAATGCTCGATGACTTATTCGACAAGGTTGATGAAGGAAGGGTGAATCGGATACTATCATGGCTTAAAAACAACGTGAAAGCTCAAATTTTTATAACTGACACACATGTACAGCGAATTCCTGCTATGCTAAAAGCGATGAACTTTGATCATGAAGTTTGGAAAATTTCTGACTCATCGGTTGAAAAAATTGGTTGAGGATCCTCATCATGACTGCCTATCTTTACTGCATGTCACAGCGCAAATACACAGATCAGAGTCTTAAATCGTTAATAGGTGATATGCTAAAAAATTCCGGTTTGGAGAGGCGATTCACTGAATTAGAAATAATCGAATGCTATAAAAAAGCGGTGGGACCGATTATAGTTAACAAAACCATATCGGTAAAAGTGCGAGAAAAAACACTGGTTCTCCAACTTGACAGCGCACCACTTCGCCAAGAATTATCCCTTCAGAAAACTAAGCTAAAACAGGTAATCAACGAACAATTGGGAATTTCATTGATTGAGGAAATAGAGATTCGTTGAAGGCGAAAATTTGGTAGGTGTTTAAGGTTTTCGATTGTACCTTCGGAGATGAAATTGACGACAACCTGCATGAAATCAAAATATACAAAGAATCTGCTCAACCCAAAAGCATTGGTAATCGTCAGTTGTTTTGTGATCATTACACTTTTTACGGCTGCATTTCGTGTAAGAAGTCCGCAACAATATCATACAGGACAAGAGTTGCATGCCCTTCGTCTGTTACAGGCCGGCGACTTACCAATTAATGTTGGCAGTATGTTTATTGGATCGGGCAAATGTTCTGGTTGCCATGGAATAGATTTGGCAGAGCCTCCCATCGCTAATATCACTATGGAGGGCATCAATGTTAGCCCGGCCGAAAACTGGAGAGCCACAATAATGGCGAATAGCAGCAAAGATCCAATGTGGAGAGCTAAGGTGGCACATGAAGTTGCCATAAATCCAGGACATGGAACAGTGCTAACCAATAAATGTACCTCATGTCACGCTCCTCAAGGAAGATTTCAAGCTCTGCATGACGGAATACCAAACTTCACGATGGAAATGCTAGAGACTGACTCACTAGCAAATGATGGAGTAAGTTGTGGTTCTTGCCATCAACAGCAAATAGAATCGGCAGGCAATTTATTCTCTGGTGAATTGCATTACAACGCAGACACTATTTGGGGACCTGTGTTTAATATTGCAGATGATGACTTCCCGATGTTCTCCTCAGCTATGACTAGTTTTGTGGGTAAAGAACCTGTTGCAAATGCTAAATTCTCACAATCTGAAACGTGCGCAGGTTGTCACTCTCTAATTACAGAAACGGTTGACCTAGCAGGCAATTATACCGGAACAACATTTATCGAGCAAGCCACTTATCACGAGTGGTTAAATAGTTCATTTAATGCATCTGGCACTCATGAAGATGAATGTCAGGGTTGTCATATGCCGCGAATTGACGAACCAATAATTGTTGCTTCTGGCTACAGCTTTCTTCCTCACAGAGAACCATTTGGCCAGCATTGGCTGGTTGGAGGAAATACGTTTATGCTTGAGCTGATGAAAAACAGAATTGACATGTTAGGAATTACTGCGACAGAGGATCATTTTAATACAGTTATTGATCGAACACTTGATCTGCTTCAAAATCAAACTGCAACTTTATTACTGGAACAAGGCGAAGTTGATGGAGATACGGCTCGCTTTACAGTAAAAATCGAGAACAATGCAGGTCATAAATTCCCAAGTGGATATCCGGCAAGAAGAGCCTATGTTGAATTTATAATGACTGATGACAATGGCAATGAAATATTCCATTCAGGCAAAATGAATTCACAATATGAAGTTGAAGGACAAGACCCAACATACGAAGAGCATTATGATTTGATCACAGATGATATGCAGGTTCAGATTTATGAAATGGTGGTTGGTGATGTAAATGGAAATGTAACAACAGTGCTCGAACGAGCCCACCATATGATAAAGGACAACCGGATGGTTCCACTTGGATTTACAACAAATCATGCTGCTTACGATAGCACACAAATAGTTGGAGGTGCATTTACCGATCCAAATTTTAATCACATTAATGGGTTGGAAGGAACTGGAACAGATGAAATTCGCTACCACATTCCAGTGGCCGGCATAAGTGGAAATTATCATGTGACAGCGAAACTTATGTATCAATCACTGCCGCCAAAATGGAATGCGGAGATGTTCAGCATAGATAATCCTGTGATCAATGCCTTTGAGCAAATGTATTGGGAAGAGGGCGCAGATCCTGTACAAATTGCATTGGATGATGCCAATATTACTTTAGTTGGAATCAAAAATTACACTAATTTGTTTTCCGTTGGCCCAAATCCAACTGACAATGGTGTGATTATAGTTCAATCGGGAGATGATCAACTATTAGAAGTTAATCTATACTCTATCGAAGGTGCATTGATTCAAACTAAAAAAATAAAAGTGCAAACCTTGAGAATGAATTTACCGGATGCTCCCGGAACTTATTTGCTCGATGTTAAAACTAGCAGAGGAAGAAGGATAGAAAAAGTCCTTAGGAATTAAATTTAAGTATTTTACAATTTAAATATTTAAGAAAGTGTATTTTGGGTGATGATGTTATCTTATTAGAATTAAATATTTTGGATAAGAATTAATTGCCTCCATTTAAAAATGGAAGCAATTGCAAAGCAATAGAACAAGAGCAATCAAGTGAGAAACCATTCTGATTTCTAAAAAATGGCTTTATGATTTGTATAGAGGCAATTCTGAATCTAAAAAACAATAGCACCCGCTACACAAATATGTTTGATCTTCGATAAATTGCCTCCTGTTTTATCAGGATGCAATAGAAGAATTCAAAAATCGGATTTAGCCAAAATTCAAAATATTCCATTCGAAAATTTCGGCTTAAGTATCCCTTTCACAGAGCATTCATTGCCTCCATTTTTAATTAGAGGCAATTCTGAAAAAACAAAAAAGGCATTTTCAAAGATTCATCTAGACCAATGGACATAGATGACTTTAAAAATGCCTTTCAAATTTATTTCCTCGTATTAGCGAATCACAGATGTACGATTATTCGCATTCTCATCGTGTTGGGCAAAGCCAAATTTGTTTTTGTTTGGGTTAAACCAACACCATCCAACAGAAGTCTCAGCCGGCGGTGTCATTGGATCGATTTTTACAAGTGCTACTTCTAAATTAAAAGATAAGCCTTTGATCCACGATTTTTCGGGGACACCTTTGGTGTCAACTCTTACATTCTTTGTAATGCAACCATTTTTTGTAAAAATGACATCGTATTCTTTATTCTCCTGAGCAAAAAATTCGAAGAAGCCATTTTCATCACTTTGGAATTTATGATTCGTTTTATCAGTTAGACAAAACACTTCGATTGAAGCTGAGCGCATATTTGGATCGCCTTTAAATGATGTAGCTCCATGAACATACAATTGCCGACCAGTGCCATCAGGAATCAACCAAGCAGGAAGTTTGTTTTGTGCGTTCAGATTGAACGTTAGCAATGCTAAAAGATTTAATAATAGGATTTTCATAGGTAGGTTTTTTAGTTTCTGCTTTGTACCCTGTCATCATGCAATTTGTTTCAATTCGACAAAAACTTAACACTAATAACATTCATTTATAACAGATTAACACACCTAGACACAAATTAACCTAACTAGAACAAGTCTAAACTTAATGACACAAACAAACTAACAAATACGTTACATTCGTTTCAATATGACCAAACAATGAATCAAAAAGCGCATTATTCGCCAATCGAAACACAACATGACCTTCAAAAATGGGTAGAAGAGCATACCAATGCTTTATATCGCAGGGCATATGCTAAAACCGGCGATCAAACCCTATCGGAAGATCTGGTACAGGATACCTTTCTTGCTGCTGCTTCGGCTATGGACACATTTCGCGGCGAGAGCCAACCACTTACATGGCTTTATTCTATACTCCACAGAAAAATAGCAGATCACTTTCGAAGAGTGTATAAAGAAAAGGAAGCTCAAATCCAAAATCAATCTTCGAAGTTTGATACACATTTTTTCAATACTGATGGACATTGGGTAATGTCAAATGCTCCTTCAACATGGGCTTCAAACGATTCATTGCTAGACAATGAGGATTTTTTGTCCACTCTGAATAAATGTCTTGAAAAACTTCCGGAAACATGGAAGAGTGCTGTGCATCTGAAGTACCTTGATGAAAAAAAATCTGAACATATTTGTCAGGAATTACAAATCACAACGACCAATTATTGGCAAATGATACACAGAGCAAAACTACAATTGCGCGAATGTCTAGAATTGAACTGGTTTAAATGAGCGATTCCAAAAATAAAATCTTAATATCCTGCCAAAAGGCAACGCTGCTTATTGAGGTCTATCAAGCTACTCCGCTGTCATTTATAGATAAGACAAAACTAAATTTTCACGTTTTAATTTGCAAGGCTTGTAAGCAATACGAAAAACAAAGCATTTTTATTGGCAAAGCATTATTCAATCGATACAAAGACAATATTGACATAATACCTTCTGAAGAATTGAAGGAAAAAGTGCTCTTGGAATTGAGTAAAAAGTCCTAGATGCTAAGTGGCTCTCTAATTTATAGAATTATTTAATTCAAATTGGTTATTGGACGAATTTGAATTTTTGCATGACAAATGCCGTAAGAATATCTGACATCGGCCAATAGATTGAAACGGTAAGTGACTGTTGCCAATACTAATACGGTAATCTAGGCCAATTAAATGAAACGGAATTGGCTTATTACAAAAACCGATACAGCATCATCACGGAGTAATCAGAAAAGTTTCCAATGAGTTTGTCAGTATAGCATAAAATCTACGACAAATGTTATGAAGCCCAGTTCTTCTATTTCTCTTAATTAAATTAAGCAAAAAATTATATATTCCATGAAATTCATTTTTACGTTGCTTATTGCTTTTGGCGTTAATCTCTATTCAATTGCTCAAAATGATGCAAGATTGAGAAACACTAGAACTTCTTCAGGAGTCGCAATTGATGGATTCGATCCTGTGTGCTACTTTCATTATGGAACGGCCGCAGAGGGAAAAAAAGAATTCGCATTTAAAGCTGATGGAATAACCGATTACTTTACATCAACTTTTACCCGCGCAGCTTTTGCTGAAGACCAAAAAAATACGAACCTCAATATGGAGGATGGTGTGCATTCGCAATGGGCGATTCAGGCGAAAAAGTTGAAATCAATCCTAGAACATTTAAAATTATCAATGGTAAATTACACCTTTTTTTTAATGCATATTTCAATAATACCCTTTCCAGTTGAAACAAGGACGAAAAAAATCTGCAGTTCAACGCTGATTAAACTGGACCAACTACAAATGATCATGAAAAATAATGTTCTATATTTTATTATTCGACTCCTGTCTGCTATAATCCTATTTCAAACATTGTTATGCAAATTCGGCGGCAGTGAAGAATCTAAATTCATATTTGAATCGATTAATGCCGAGCCGATAGGAAGGATTACATAAGGAATAGTTGAGTTGATTGCTGTGATTCTTTTACTTATCACTCGAACGGCGCTTTATGGCGCGCTATTAAGCCTAGCAGTTATAAGTGGAGCGGTATTAACGCATCTGCTCGTTCTAAGAATTGAAATAAACGGTGATGGCGGATTATTGTTTATGCTTACGATCAATTTGGATAATGAGCTTGGTAATCCTCTTCATTGAAAGGAAAACATTCACAACTCTTCCGGTCATACATTTGTTTTTTTAAACAAAACTGTATCATCTAAAAAATGAGTGAAGTAATAGACTTATTATTTCAGAAAAAGGTGAAGATTCATTCTATTGAAACTTCTTCGCATTCCGCAATGGGCCAATCCAATACACTGAAGTCAGCAATAATTTCTACATTACTAATGAGTTTTTTAGGATCACTGCCATTAGGAGTGATCAATTTGAATGCCTTCCAAATAACTGTTTCTTCCGGCGCTGGAGCGGCATTTCTATTTGCTCTTGGCGCCTTACTACCCGAGCTCATTTATGTCAGAATCTTGCTCGCATATCAATTTAAGATACACAGAAATTGGTCCCATTTCTTTTCAATCATTTTCATTATTCTACTCTCACCATTGCATTCAATATGATCTGGAGTTTACCGACTTTATTGACAAATGATACCGCTCATCCAACGTATGCCTTGTTGTATGGCATACTCTTAAGTGCCGTAAATCCATTTCAATTTCCATTTTGGTTTATGTGGACAACATGATTGCGTTCGGCGTATTCACATGCCGATTTAATATTTGTTTCGATACTGGTACCAATCGCTGTAGGAACCTTGACCAGTTCGCTCATATTTATAGCCTTGGGGCTTTGGGCAGAAAAATTCTTTCCAAATGCGTTTCAAATTATCCAACAATTGGCAGGTGCACTGCTTTTTACACTTGCAATCATGATGCTTCTTAAAACCATCAATCAATTAAAACTCACGGAAAAATGATAGTAACGACAAAAAACACACTTCAAGAATTGACGGGCGTAATTTCAAGCCTAACGACAGCCCAATATTCCAAGGGAATTACATTTCTTTCGAATGCAACTATGGGTCAACATAATCGTCATATCATTGAAATGTTTCAAGAGCTTTTTCGTGGTTATAACTCCGGAGAATTGAATTATGACCTACGTAAAAGGGAACATCGCATTGAAAATGAATTAGGATTTGCCGAGCGATTTTTAAACGATATTGTAGCAGATCTTGAACGGAGCGACAAGAAACTGCATACGACCTATTTTCTAAACGACAAAAATGTTCAAATATCTTCAACCTATTTCAGGGAGGTAATGTACAATCTAGAGTATACCATTCATCATGAGGCTTTGATTCGGATTGCTTTGGAATATCTTGGAAAACAAGAGATTCCTGAAACATTCGGAATAGCACCATCAACTATTCAGTATAGAAAAACATGTGCACAGTAAGTTGGATATACAACAATGGAATTATCATATGTACATCGAATAGAGATGAACATGTGAGCCGAGCCCGCGCGTTGGAAGTAGTGGACCAAGCCAATGGAGATCGTGTGATCACATTCCCCAAAGATCCTCGAGCAGGTGGTACTTGGATTGCACATGACAACAATGGAAAAATGATAGTTTTACTAAATGGAGCAACTGTCGCTCATCATTCTGGTGCTAACTATTCCAAAAGCAGAGGAATTATTCTCATGGACATTTTTAGTTCAGACAATATAATTGAAAAAACAGAAAGCATAGATCTGAAAAATATTGAACCATTTACAATCATAGTTTTCGATGCGTCGAGACTTATTGAAATGAAATGGGACGGTTCTAATAAAATTATCCATGACATTGCACCAACCTCCAATCACTTATGGTCATCGGTAACCCTATATGATGAATCAATCAGAGAATTTCGAGAAGAACAATTCTTAAGTTTTACCAATAAAAACGAAATATCAGCGGCTCAAATAGAGTCATTTCATAGAAGAAAAAATTCTGACCCAACTCAAACAATCTTAATCAATCGGAAAAATGGCGTTAGAACTTTTAGCATTACACAAATAGTAATTGAATTAGGTCACACTAATATGAAGCACATTCCTATAACACACAGCGAACTTCCTGAATTGATAGAATTGGCCATATGAATATAAAAATGGCATATCATAGACTTACTAATTGGGAGTATTGGCCTGCATGGATTATTTATGGTCCCTTGCTACCCGTGTGGATTTACTATTCTATTCGATCAGGATCACTATTTTTCTTTAGTACTTCCAATCCTACCATCACAAACTGCGGATTGGCGATGGTATCAAAAAAAGAAATCTATGACTTGATTCCACACCTTTACATACCACGAACATTATTAATAAAACCACAACAAACTTCGTCCGAAATTGAAAAAGCCTTTAATCTAATTGGTCTACGTTACCCTTGTATTATTAAACCTGATATTGGGATGAAGTCTTTTGGGGTTCGGATTGCGAATAATCTCAATGAAATCTTAACCTACGCTGAAGAAGTAAAATCGGATTTTTTAGTACAAGATTTTATAACATATCCAAATGAAATAGGCATCTTTTATTGTAGAATGCCTGGGGAAGAAAAAGGAAGAATAACAGGATTGGTTACAAAAAAATACCTCTCTGTTGTGGGAGATGGAAAAAGTACACTACTTCAATTGATGAAACAGGTGCGAGAAGACGTTTTCAAATTCGCAGATTAAAAAATTTAAAACATCTACATGCTGATGAAGTAATTCCGGAGAATGAGCATCGCGTTATAATTCCATTTGGTAGTCACACTCGCGGAGCACTTTTCTTGGATGAAACTGACAGGGTAACAGACAAATTAGAGACTTTGGTTGATTCAGTATGTACTCAGGTAAAAGGATTCTATTATGGGCGTTTGGACATCCGCTTTAAAAGCCTTAGCGAGTTAGAAAACGGACAAAACTTCAGTATCATTGAAATTAATGGAGCCGGGGCAGAACCAACACACATTTACGATCCCAAACACTCCATTTTTTTTGCATGGAAGGAAATCGCAAAACACTGGAAATTGTTGTTTAAAGTAAGTCAACTAAATAGAAATTTGGGACACGGCTCAATTTCATTTTTAGCCGGAATGAGGCTTTTAAAATCGCACAATAAATTATCAAAACATCTTGAGGCACTTTAATAAAACGAGCAAATTGCTTTTGATTGCATTGGTGCTACTTTCGGTTTATTCGTCTGCACAAAATCAATCAGAAAATAAAATTAATTTTGGGGCCCATATCCAAGCTTATCCCGCAGGAATAATACCATCTGCACATCTCGAGTGGGCTTTTAGTAGTAAATATCAATTGCATACTCGACTTGGGATGAACATCACCAATCGACAGGATTTCAGTCCATATCACAGTCACGAAGAAGGTTCAGGATTTGGCGGTTCAATAGGACTTTTGCGTCAGATTCATATTAGGTCAATGCCATTCAAAATTGGGGTCTTTCAGATATTTGGCAATTAGATATCAGATGGAATGACAACGCTACAACTTCTGAGCCAGCAGTGGAAGGCAAAACCAAGGTAACCGTTTTACAACCTTGGGCAACTATGCGTTACGAAGGACGAAGAGAAAAAAAACTAAAACTCTTTGGTGCAATAGGATTTGGAAGAGAACTAAACATCATAGCAAAGGGCGAAACCGTTGCTAACGGCTGGATGCTAAGTGGAATTATTGGATTCAATTTATAGTACTGTTTACACACTCAATTTAGTCTATTACTGTATAGATCTTTTTAGTAATCCAATTCCATTTCGCTAAATTGGCCCAAACATCAATCACTACGGCATTACACCAAAATACTCAAACTTTTTTTGTACTAAATTATATTTCAATTTGGTGTAAGATTTTGTATCTCATAGATTTCGGAATAAAAAAAGCCCTCACAAGGAGGGCCATTTAATGTTTATTAAATGAGAATTACAACAGCTCATTCGCCAAATTGGCCAACTCACTGCGTTCACCTTTTTCAAGCGTCACGTGGCAATAAAGTTCTGATCCTTTTAAACGCTCTATGACATAAGACATTCCATTCGATTGTTCATCGAGATATGGAGTATCAATCTGACGGACATCTCCAGTAAGAATAATTTTGGTATTCTCACCTGCACGTGTGATGATGGTTTTCACTTCATGAGGCGTGAGATTTTGGGCTTCGTCTACAATGAATATACAATTGCTCAAACTACGGCCACGAATAAATGCAAGAGGGCAAATTGTAATCTTTCCTGCTGATTGCATCTCATCGATTGCTTTTCGTTTTTTCTCATTCTCACCAAATTGATTCTTGATAAAATTAAGATTGTCCCAAAGTGGTTGCATATATGGATTTATTTTTTCTTCTGCATCTCCGGGAAGAAAACCAATTTCTTTATTACTTAATGGAACAATTGGACGAGCGAGAATAAGTTGATCATATCCATTTTTTAATTCCAGTGATCCGGCAAGCGCCAATAAGGTTTTTCCTGTTCCTGCAACGCCACTTATGGTAACAAGTTTTATCGCTGGATTCAGAATTGCATGCATCGCAAATGCTTGTTCTGCATTTTTTGGTTTGATACCATAGGCATAAACTTTATCTACGCGCTGAATTTCTTTGCTCTTTGCATCATGATAAGCAAGAGCTGACGAAGTGCAATTCTTTAGAATATAAAAGTGATTATTCTGTTTCTCTTTTCCGAGCACTTCAAGGTCATCCGTTCTTCCTTCTTGATAAAGTTTGCGGATATACTCTGAATCAATTCCTTCGATTGTAGTTCGACCACTATACATCATCATATTCTCCTTCACCTTACCGGTCTTATAATCTTCGGCAGGAATATCAAGCGCTTTTGCCTTGATTCGCAGGTTGATGTCTTTGGTAACAAGAACTACCCGGTGTCTCTTTTCTTCGTTCTGAAGCTGAATTGCGGCATTCAGGATTTTGTGATCATTCTTTTTTGCATCAAAAATATACTCTGCATTTTTCGGCATCTCATCGGAACCATTCAGAACAATTCTCAATTTACCACCACCACCATTGCTAAGCGGTATCCATTCTTGTAATGTGTGTTCTGATGAAAGACGATCGATGATTCGAATAACTTCTCTGGCCTCGAAATTTTTGATGTCATTTCCGACCTTAAACTTATCCAATTCCTCCAATACAGTTATTGGAATTGCCACATAGTTCTCTTCAAAATTATTGATGGCATTGTGATCATGTAACAATACCGAAGTATCAATGACATAGATTTTTTTGACTTTGCCTGGGTTCGTTGTTTTCCCTTTTTTGGTTGTAAGAGAGACAACTTTTCCTTCTTTGTTAGCGGTCTGTTTCTTAGTTGGTTGTGCAGACGGCTGTACTACTTTTCTCGCAACGGGCATAAGCATTTTAGAATTAGGGTTAACAAATTTTCAGATTGTCCTTAGCGGCATTTTGATCTCGTTAGACTAAAACCATCGATCGGACAGGACTAATGTATCTGACTCCTTTCTATTAGCGCGAGAATGAAATGCATAGTTTTCAACTTTGAATAGTTCTTAGCCGCATCATAATTTCCTAAGAATGAGTATACAAGGACTTAACAATGTGCAAATGTGCAAATGTGGTAAAGCCTTAATGTACAAATGAACCAATATAAGAATGTGCTAATTCTCCATTTGTTAATTGGCAAGATAAAAATCAATCAATCCTGCGGGTGCGGTGATAAGAACCTCCTTTTTTTCATGGCCGATTTCATCAATAAAATCTCCATTTAGTGGAAGTAAAATTTGTTTGCCATTAAAGTCAATTACAAGCAATGGATTAGTTTCGAGTTCTTCGATAAAAGCTACTTTACCAATCGATCCTTTTTCGCTATCGACAACGCTGTAGCCGATTATTCTTCTAAATTCAAGTTTATCTTCGTCTGCTTCCGATAAGTCTTTTGGATTTATGTAGATCGATGATTTGACCAACATTTTGGCTGCGTCTTCCGTTTCAACTCCTGATAATTTAACTTTGACAGTTGTATTTGTTTTGTACTCGAGTAATATTACTTCATATGGAATCAACTGACCTTTCACATCAAGAAAAAGGTGTTTAAGATCCTCATAATCACGCTGCTCAATTGTATCGAGGTGTGCAGTGAGTTCTCCTTTGTATCCGTGAAGTTTGGTGATGTATCCGAGTTTGTGAAGTTCTGCGATTGTCATGCGATGCAGTTTTTATTAAATTATTCCTTATCAAAAAAAGCCACCGGGATTTCCGATGGCCTTTTGATATTCTGATTGTAATCTTCGATTATGCCTCTGTGTTCTCACTAGGTGCATCGGTGGCAGGAGCCTCCTCAGCAGCAGGAACTTCAGCAATTGGTGCTACTTCAGCGATTGGTGCAGCTTCAGCAACTGGAGCTTCTTCTGCAACTGGAGCTGCTTCTGCAACTGGAGCTGCTTCTGCAACTGGTGCTGCTTCAGCAACTGGCGCTTCTTCTGCAACTGGAGCTGCTTCTGCAACTGGAGCTGCTTCTGCAACTGGAGCT
>Ga0105048_10005292_pt1 | contig 20880 bp, 17 predicted proteins | sample MAT05_FD_78382 | JGI IMG/M metagenome (GOLD analysis project Ga0105048, IMG submission 78382) | Freshwater microbial communities from Lake Fryxell liftoff mats and glacier meltwater in Antarctica - MAT-05 | ecosystem: Environmental > Aquatic > Freshwater > Ice > Liftoff microbial mat | place...
CATCCCGCTGGAGGCGCTGGAGCCATCGGCGAGGCCGGTTGGTTTTCCTTTTATCCCACAAAAAATCTCGGCGCATTCGGCGATGCCGGAATGGTGACCTGTCAGGACGACACCCTCGCTGCGAAACTCAAAGCCATGCGCAACCACGGCATGGAGCCCCGCTACTACCACCAATGGATTGGCGGCAACTTCCGTCTCGATGCCCTCCAGGCCGCCGTCCTGAACATCAAACTCCCGCACCTCGATGCATGGAGCGCCGCCCGACGTGGACACGCAGCGCAATACCGCACCGCACTCAGCGGTGTAGACGATCTCGCGCTTCCCGTCGAACCGCACGCCGCCAGTCATCTTCCGAATCACCACATTTACAACCAGTTCGTGATCCGGACCTCCCGCCGCGACGCACTGCGAGAGCACCTCAGCATGGCAGGCATCGGTAGCGAGATCTACTATCCCCTGCCCCTGCACCTTCAGACGTGCTTCAGCGATCTCGGCTACGGCGAAGGCGACTTCCCGCACTCCGAGCGCGCAGCGAAGGAAACCCTGGCACTCCCCATTTTCCCCGAGCTTTCCCATGCGGAAATCGAGGAAGTCTGCGCATCGATCCACGCGTTTTTTAATTGATCATCAACCCCCTGGGTTGCGGGGTTTTCAATGCATCTCCGAACGCAAGATCGATTGCGTCTCGGGAACAGACGACAAAGCTTTCCTGCGCAGAATAAAAAAGCGCGGGCTGGGTTGATGAAACTTTCCGTTTGTCGTGCCCATCAGGTGGTCTAAGGTGAACTTTCATGCCCAAAGGCAAATTTCACATCAGAACCTACGGGTGCCAGATGAATGCCCGCGACTCCGAACAGGTCGCGCAGATGCTGCTGGAGCGGGGTTACGAGGTCGCTCCCAATGAGGCCGAGGCTGATGTAATCCTGCTCAACACATGCAGCGTGCGCGATATGGCCGAGCAAAAGGCCATCGGTAAAATGGGCATGATTTCCAAGCTGCGCCAAAACAAGCCGCACATGATCTTTGGTTTCCTCGGCTGCATGGCCCAGAGCCGTGGCAACGAACTTGTGCGCGACATGGACCACGTCGATCTCGTCGTGGGCACGCAGAAATTTCACCGCGTCGCAGATTACGTGGACGAGTTGTTGGAAAAAAAACGCACGGCCCTCATGGATGATCCGCGTTTTTCCATCGTCGATACCGAGGCGGAGGCGGACTCGCAGGAAACTATCCGCGATCATGTGCTGGAGCCCGGTCAGGCCACCGCGTTCGTCTCCATTATGCAAGGCTGCAACATGCACTGCACCTTCTGCATTGTTCCCTACACCCGCGGACCGGAGCGCAGCCGCACCATTCCGGAAATCGTCAGCGAAGTGCGCTCCCTCGTGGAACGCGGGGTAAAGGAAGTAACGCTCCTCGGACAAATCGTGAACCTCTATGGCCGCCACGAGTTTCCCATGGTCGGCGAAAAGACGCCCTTTGTGCAACTACTGGAAGCCGTGCACGACATCGACGGCTTGGAGCGCCTGCGTTTCACCAGCCCTCATCCCATCGGCTACAAGGACGATCTCATCGCCGCGTTTACCCGCCTCCCGAAACTCGTCGAGCATGTGCATCTTCCGCTGCAATCCGGTTCCAACCGCATTCTCAAGGCCATGCACCGCACTTACACTGCGGAGAAATATCTCGCGCTCGTCGAAAAGATCCGCGCCACCCGACCAGACATTGCGATCACCACCGACATCATCGTGGGTTTTCCCGGCGAGACCGTGGAGGACTACGCCGCAACTCGCGCGCTGGCCGAGCAGGTGCAATTCGATAACGCCTTCATTTTCCGCTACTCCCAACGCCGCGACACACCGGCCGCCGACCTTCCGGGCCAGCTTGACGAAGAAACTAAGGAAGCCCGCAATCAGGATCTTCTGAACACGATCAACGCCATCGCCAAACGCAAATACGACGACCTCGTCGGCAGCCGTGTGGAAATTCTCTGCGAAGGTCCGAGCCGCAACAACGCCGAGCGTCTCACCGGTCGCACCCGCACGAACAAGATCGTGATTTTCGACGGGGACACCAGGCACATTGGTCAGCTTTTCGATGTGGAAATTACCCACACTACCGGCTTCACCCTTTACGGAAATCCGGCCATTTATTGAGCGTCTTTTTTTACCATGATTTATCCTCCTCTTGATCTCCGGCTCGTCGGATTGCTCGTCGGTTTGCTACTCGTAACTTCGCACCTTTTTGCCCTGCTTAAACCCGGTGCCGTGCAGGCCTGGTTGAAACGCCTTCCCCGCTCCCGCGCATGGGGCACGGTTTTCATCATAGCAGCAACCATCTGGTGGGTGGTGATGGTTTCAAAAATGGACCTCGGAGAATTCAGCTCCATGCGGAACGGAATCATTCTCGTGTCAATTGCCGCCGCCATTGCTTCGTGGCTCTATCTCGATGATTTCCTCGCCGTGCGTTCGCTTGGCATGATCGCCCTGCTCGCAGCCGAACCCGTGCTCGAAGCGTGCTGGATGCGACCAGAAATCTGGAGACTCTCGCTCGTCGTCCTCGCTTACGCGTGGGTGATCGCCGGACTTTTCCTCGTCGGCATGCCTTTTCTCCTGCGCGACCGGATCGCATGGAGCGCAGCAGCCGATTCCCGTTGGCGCGCCATTTGTATCGCGGGAGTTGCTTACGGCGGCATTGTGCTTGCCGGATGCGCACTCGGCAAATAGGCTACGCTTCGCTGTCAGATGGCACCCCACCTGCTACGCCTACACCCAGACTCTCTTTCGTAAACTTATGATGACGTTCGCTTACCAGGCCCGCGACGGATCGGGCAAAATCATTTCCGGCGTTCAGGAAGCGCTTAATGAGGAAAACGCCATCAACACGCTCATGTCCCGCGGCCTCATGGTGCTGCAAATCCAGCAAAAAGCCGGAGGCCGTGCGGCCAGCTTGGGCGGCAAAGTCACCGAGACCGAACTTGTGCTTTTCACGCGACAACTTGCCACCATGGTCGATGCTGGCATTCCTCTCGTTTCAGCGCTCACCGGCCTTTTCGAGCAAAGTGATCCACGCCGTCAGGTCGCACTCCGCCGCACCATCGGCGATATCACCGCCCGCGTGCAGCAGGGCGATTCTTTTAACGAATCCCTCACCAAACACCCCCGCGTTTTCAGCCGCCTCTATTGCTCCATGGTAAAAGCTGGCGAATCCGGCGGTTTGCTGGCGGAAATTCTTGATCGCCTTGCAGGGTTCCTCGAGTCCACCGCGCGTCTAAAAAAGAAGGTGAAGTCCGCACTCACTTACCCCGTCGTGGTGCTGGTTATCGCTTTCGGCATTGCCTTTTTCCTCATCCTCAAAGTCGTCCCGGTTTTCGCCGACGTCTACAAAGACTTCGGATCTGCTCTCCCCGCACCAACCCAGGTGCTCGTGAATTTCAGCGAGTGGGTGCAGGTTTATTGGTGGGTCATGATCCTGATCGGCATCGGAGTTCATTTCGGCACGCGCCAATACATTCGCACCAAGTCCGGACGCGAAACCTGGGATAAACTCAAACTCAAACTCCCCGTCTTCGGACCGCTCATTCACAAGATCATCATGACGCGTTTTGCGAGAACCTTCGCGCAATTGATCCGCTCAGGCGTTCCCATTCTCGAGGTGCTCGATATCACTGGCGAAACCTCCGACAACATTGTGGTCGAAAAGGCGCTCAAGGAAGTCGGGACGGATATCGAAAAGGGCGACCAACTCACCGCAGCCCTCTCGCGTCACCCTGTTTTCCCACCAATGATGCTCCGCATGGTCGGAGCCGGCGAGGCCACGGGTAAGATCGATCAGATGTTGGAAAAAATGGCGGACTTCTGGGACGAAGAAATCGAGGCGACACTTAATGCCCTGACGTCACTGCTTGAGCCAATGCTCATCGTACTTCTGGGTCTAATCGTCGGTAGCATCGTCATCTGCATGTTCCTCCCGATCTTCAAGCTGAGCGATCTCGTCTCAGGCCAGGGATAAACCTAAATTCCGAGAGGAAAGTTGAGGGTTGATAGGTTGAGGATCTGCAACTTGCGTTGAACCGGAGCTTCACCCTGCGGGTGAGGGACTCCTCCGGCGTAAGCCGCTGAGTTCCAACAATCAACAATCATCTTTTAACTATCAACTTCTCTTCTGGGATAAAGCGCACACTACTCCACGGCGCACCGCCACACGTAATCCATCGCGTGCATGAATTCTATGCGCTGAATGCGCACGAGGTCGTCCCGCAGTTCTTCAGCCCCGAATTTTTCCTGCTCGCATTGTCCCGTGAAAAGGTAGGGATCCCACTGCGATTGGCTCGCAAACAAGCCCGACACTTTTGAAACCTCGCTGTGCAACGCGCCAAACCAAGGCAGCGCACCGGCACGCCTGAACCAGTAACGCGCGTTGTCAAAATCCCCTTCCCTCCGGTGAATCATCCCGTGCCAGTACGCCGCATCGTCACCGGACATTTCCTGGACCACACGATGCGCCTCATCCATCGCGTCAACCAGGAACAACAGTGCGCACTTAAGAAGTTCCCCATACACCGCATCCTTCAAATCACGCGCGCCTGCCAACTCCCGTGCCGTATAACCTCGAATCTTAAGAAGCGCCTGGATATCCGGGCACTCTACGGGATGCAGTTTGCGCAGAAGTCCTTCGTCTCGAAGCAGCATGTCAATAAAGTCGGCGTAACCCATGCGCCACTATATCACTTCAACCATCAGCAACCGCAAGCCCTGGCCGCAGCTTCAAAATCCTAAATCTTACCCTGCCTCACATTCTTTCTCTAAGCACTTGGCAAGCCCCTTGCTATGGACTATGACCTCCCTCTGAAACTATGACCCCGGCCAAAACCATCCTCGTCGCTCTTTCCGGCGTTGGCATTGCCTTCGGTGTCATTTCCACGCGCTCTGTTCTCACCGCAAAACCGGGAGCTTCTCCCAAGGCGCTGGATATCTCTAAACCGCTCTCCGCCACGCAGGAAGGTGCCCCTGTTTTTGACCCGAAAACTACGCTGTCGGTGGCAATGCCGCTGGAAGACGCTTTGCGCGATGGACTGATTGAAGCCTCTTTCACGGGAAATGGACGAGATCGCATGGCCGCAGTGCTCAATAATACTTCCCAAAACGCACTGAAACTGACGCTCGATGCCGGTCGCGTGCTCCGGGCAGGCCGGAACGCTGTGGTCATCACCCGAAAAACCACACTCACCGCAGCCCCCAAAGGAAAAACGACAGAGTACTTTTTTACCGCAGCTCTCAGTTCCGCCAATCTCATCGGCCCCGCCGGCTACGAACTCACGCCGGAGTTTGAAGTCCGCCTCGCCCCGTTTCTCAATCATCTCGCCAAACATCAGGAGATCACTCCGGGTGCCGTGCAGACCGCTATTCTCGCGCTTTCAGAAAATCTCCCCCTTCGCGCTTTCGCACGGTTCGCCATTCCCGGACAGGACATCCCCCTGCGCAGCGACACCAGCGCGTTTAAAGTGGATGCCGCTGACATTGTTTCCGCGCTCATGACATTGCGCGAATTCGGTGTTCGCGACGAAACCCTGGCGCTGACCGTGGATCCGCAACTCCGTGTTGAAGCGATGATTGATCCGCTCGCCCACGCCAGTGCCGTGAAATACTTCGGCATCACCGACGAATGGGCTTACTGGAAAAAAGAACTGCTCTCCGGCGACGCCAGCACGCGCCACTACGCGCTTTTCGGCATAGCGAGATTTTATCCGGAGATCGCTTTAAAAATGCTGCCTCAATGGGCTCGCGAAACCCGCACTGATCCGGTGTATCGAATTTCCGCAGTCCAGGCCCTCGCAGAAACCCAACGCATCGAAGCGCTCTCGACGCTGCGCCAACTCTCGCGCGATCTCGGAAATCAGACGGAGATAGGCAAGACCGCGCACATCGCTGCGGACTTCCTAGAAACGAGAATCACAACACAAATCATCACAAGAATCCCTTTCCGCACAGGAATCGAAAACCTCAAGCCGCTGCCTCCCAACGCAGCACCGATTCCACCCGTTCTCGCAATCATTCATTGATCCTGTTTTTTGTTGGCAAAATTCCGCCGACAGTGAGAAGATGATTTAGTTCTCCCGATACTGCGATGTTCAATTCGACTAACGCTCAGAAATTCAAAATTTGGCGCAAGCGCCTGCTCAACTCCCGTTTCTTCACGATCTCCTGCCTTCTGCACCTCGTGATTGTGGTGCTCCTCGGCGGCACTGTGCTGTTTAACAAATATGTTGAACCACCGGACTTCACCGCAGGCGACGGCGGCGGCTTCATTCAAGCCGGAGAACAATCCAACACCCCTCCTCCACCCACACCAACCGACGTCCAACCCACGGTCCAGATTCAGACGCCCCAGAATACATCAAGCATTGAGACCATTGTCTCGTCGGCGCCAAGCGAGGCGGCTTTCACAATGCCGACCATTGTCGCTCCGACGATCAACCCCAACGCCACGGAACTCTCCACGCCGATGAGCGTGCCATCAACGCCCACGGGCGCACAGGGCATGTCCCGGGAACAACTTTCCGGGATCGCCGGATTCTCCAATAGTTGGGCCAAGGGCGGCCAGGGCGGGTTCGGCACCTCGGTGAAAAATCGCGAGTTTGAATTCACCGCGTACCTCGCGAAATACTCCGGCGGCGACTGGGCCTCCACTGTGCGTATCGCCAACGGAAAAATTGTCGCCGGCAGCCTTCCGAATCTGCTCTACACCATGCAGAAATTTTCCAAGGACAAAATCAAAGCCAATCCGCAGGCCGAACCGTTGGATCTCGCCAGTGAAGTGATCTTTGCCAAAAAACCGCCCTTCATTTTCTTCACCGGCCACCGCGATTTCACGCTCACGCCGAAGGAAGTGGAAAACCTTCAAAAGTACATCCGCCTCGGCGGTTGCATTTGGGGTGACAGCTCGCTGCCGGGGCAGCGCTCACGTTTCGACATTGCTTTCCGTCGCGAAATGCGCCGCGTCGTTCCCGATGTGGACAAAGATTTCGAGAAACTTCCCGACAATCATCCGATATTCACCAAGAACCTCTATTATCCTGAAATCCGCGGCATCCCTCCCGGACTCAACTATTACAAGGAACCCATCTACGCACTGATGTATTTCGGCCAGATTGCGATTCTTTATACGCCCAACGACTACGGCGACATGTGGCAGTTCGGTTTGAACGACCAATGGAAATTTGAAACCGGTCGCACTGAGGGCGGCCAGTACGTCGCCATGAATGCCGCACTCTGGGATCGTCGCGAAACCTACTTCCGCAACATCAACGAGGAAGCCGTCAAGGCTACCTATCAATTTGGAACCAATATCGTCATTCACCTTCTCACCCGGTGGGAAGACATGACGCGCAGCGTTCCCAAATCACTTTAGTTCCCCTCCGCGCGTTCAGGAACCTTGCGCAGTGCATGGGTCGTCCTGTAAAAAACATAGAAACCTGCGTCACGCAGGCTCTATATTCCCACACCACATTTCATCGAATGCATATCGGAGAACTCAGTGACGAAAGCCTCGGCAATCTGTATCGTTTTGCTGCCCTGCTCTCCGGCAGCGCTGAGAATGGAGAAACGCTCTTTGCCGGTGTTATTGAAAAATCAGCTCACCGCGCGTCCGAACTCCGTAGTGAGAACCGCACCATTGCCATGCTTGTGCGCAGAATGCGCGAACACGCAACGATGCCGACCGGCGGCAGTTCCCCGTTATTATCGCATCCGGAACCGCTCCGCAGCGCGGTTGCACTCAAAGCCGCTGCGCTCCTGGGTCCCGACGAAATCGCAAATATTCTCGGCGGCACGCTGCCCGAAATCCCCCCGGCGCTTCTCCAGGATTCAGCCACGTGGTCTCGGAACCTTCCTTTCTCCTCCGAACTGCTCACACGCCTCAAACATCACGCACACGAATCCCTCACCACCGCCAAGCCTCTGAGCAATCCCATCCTGATTGCTGGCGCCCTGGGCATCGCGTTGATTCTCGGCGTGGTCATCTGGCTCATGATGCAAAAACGTTCGGAGTTCCCCGGACGCGAGACGTTGATGGAAATTGTCGCGCGCAACGAAGCCATGTCCGGCATGGAACTCGAATCCGCAGACGCTCCCATGGGCGAACTCGGCGACTGGTTTTACATGCGAGGTTTCGAAGATTATTCCGTTCCCGCATCATTCCGCTCGCTCAAGGCCGTGGGCGGACGCGTGTTCGTTTTTAATGATCGCCCGGTCGCCCTGATCGCCATCGAGGAGCACCACACCCTCGGGTATATCTTCAATGCAGAAGACCTCGGCGTCAGCATTCCCGCGCACGAATGGTTTGTCTTCACGCAGGGCGAATGGATCGCCGCCGCACGCCAGGAAGGTCCGATGTCGTTCATGCTGGCTTTCCGCGGCACGGATGCCGAAATGCGCGAGTATTTGAAAAAATTTCCCAATCCCTGACCCCATGCCTTCTTTCGACATAGTTTCTGAAATCGACCGCCAGGAAATCGACAATGCCATCAACCATTCCGTCAAGGAAGTTGCCACGCGTTTCGATTTCAAAAATAGCGTCGCCACAATCGAACACGAGAAGTTCGAAAAAATCAAACTCGCCGCCGAAGACGGTTCAAAATTGCGCGGACTCCACGATATCGTCATCAGCAAACTCGCCAAACGCGGCGTGGACCTTCGCAACGTCGAACGCAAGGACACGGCGATTTCCAGCGTCGGCCACGCCACCCAGGAATTCATCATCAAACAAGGCATCGACGGCGATAAAGCCAAGGAGATCACCAAAGCCATCAAGGACAGCGGACTCAAAGTGCAGTGTTCGCTTCAGGACCGCCAGATCCGCGTCACCGGCAAAAAACGCGACGACCTTCAGGAAGTCATTCAGTTTGTTAAAAGCAAGGACTTCGGAGTTTCCCTCGGATTCAAAAACTTCCGGGATTAATAAAGGCCGCACCTCGCGCGCCTACATTCTCACACCATTTTTATGAGCGTCACAGCCAAGGCACCTTCCACATTCACGCCCGTCGAACGCATGGAGAAAATCGTCTCCCTCTGCAAACGGCGCGGTTTTATTTTTCAAAGCTCGGAAATCTACGGCGGCATCGGCGGATTCTGGGATTACGGCCCACTCGGTGCGGAACTCAAACGCAACCTGCGCGACACATGGTGGCACGCCATGACCCGGTTCCGCGAGGATGTCGTGGGGCTTGACGCCACGATCATCATGCACCCCGCGATCTGGAAGGCCTCGGGCCACGTGGACACGTTCGCCGATCTCATGCGCGAATGTTCGCTCACCAACAAACGCGTTCGTGCGGATCACGTGGAACCGCAATCGGGCACCGTGATGCAATACTCCGGAGCCGCCGCGCCAACCGGATGGAAGCTCGACCGCAAAATCGTCGTCCTCATGAAAAAGACCGAGCATATCGAGAGCTTCCGCAAGCGCGTGCGCTCTTATCTCGCATCCAATGCAGGAACCGCCGCGGGTAAACCGGAGGAAATCGAACTCCTCGACGAAGAGAAACTCAACACGCTCGAAGGCACCGTCGATTTCCATCCTGAAACCGGGGCGCAACTCGGCGAGGCGCGCCCGTTCAACCTCATGCTCAAGACCTACGTCGGCCCAACCGCCACGGAGGACGACGTCGCGTATCTCCGCCCGGAAACCGCGCAGGCCATCTTCGTGCAGTTCAAGAACGTGATGGATAGCACCCGCGTGAAAGTGCCTTTCGGCATCTGCCAGATTGGCAAGGCGTTCCGCAACGAGGTGACTCCGAAAAATTTCACCTTCCGCAGCCGCGAATTCGAGCAGATGGAACTGGAGTTTTTCATCAAGCCCGATGAAGCCGTGGAGATCATCTGCGGCCATGTCGCACCATGGAACGAAACCGCCGATCTCTCGCAACCACAACCCGATTGGGGCTGGGAGATGTGGCACCGTTATTGGGTCGCACAGCGCACCGCATACTACGATTCCATCGGACTCGGCACTGACGTGCTCGATTATTTCTGGCAGGGCACCGAGGACCTCGCCCACTACGCCCGCGCCTGCGTGGACATCCTTTTCAAATTCCCCTTCGGCACGGAGGAACTCGAAGGCATCGCTGCGCGCGGTGATTTCGATTTGAGTCAGCACCAGAAACACAGCGGCAAACCACAGGAGTTTTTCGATGACGAACTCAAAGCTGCCGCAACGAAACTCACGGACGATCAAAAGGAGGCCATGATTCAGAAACGCCTCGCCGCCGAGCAATCCAAGGCCAAAGGCGCTCCCATGCCGGAGTCCGATGTGCGCGCATGGTTCGACCGGTTGTTTAAAGGATCCTACGTGCCTCACGTCATCGAGCCGTCCGCGGGTCTCGACCGGCTGGCCCTCGCGATCCTCTCGCTGGCCTACGACGAAGTCGAAAAAACCGACGCAAAGGGCAACAAGGAAATCGTGACCATCATGCGCCTGCACCCGCGTGTTGCACCGAAAAAGGTCGCCGTGTTTCCGCTGTTGAAAAATAAGCCGGAACTCGTGGCGAAAGCCCGCGGCATTTACGATGTGCTCAAAAAGCACATGACCACCGATTACGACGAGGGCGGCTCCATCGGCAAACGCTACGCACGCCAGGATGAAATCGGAACGCCATTCTGCGTGACGGTGGACTTCGACACGATCGGCGAAAACGGCCCTGATCTTCTGGACACGGTCACTCTCCGCATGCGCGACGACGGCAGCCAGGAACGCGTTGCCATTGACGACCTGCTTCCACGTTTGCTCGCCGCGCTCTAGCCTTTGTCAAACCCTGCAGTGCTTCAGAAACTTAAGGACGCCTTCGCGCGACGAAAAGCGCTGCGGTCTTCTCCGACCAATGCACTGCGTTTGGTGGACGGTGACATCGACGGTTTTCCAGAAATCGAAATCGACGACTTCGCCGGACGCTGGCTCATAAGCACGCGCCAAGACGACATTCCTCGTGTGCAGGACATCGCCAAAGCCGCGCTGGAACTGGGGGCCACCTCCGTCTATCTCAAACAACGCGGCGATAAAACCGCCCCAACGCACCTGGGCGGCGAAACTGCGCCCGATCCGTTTGTGATTCTCGAAAACGATCTGCGTTACGAGATCGATTTCCGCACCGGCTATTCCCAGGGCATCTTCCTCGATCAACGCGACAACCGCCTCGCCATTCGTCAGATGAGCAATCAACGCGAAGTGCTTAACTGCTTCGCCTACACCTGCGCCTTCGGCGTCAGCGCAGCATCGGGCGGTGCACATACCGTAAATCTGGATCTCTCAAAATCCTACCTCACCTGGGGACGCCGCAACTACGCACTCAATGGCCTCGACGACAACGCCCACGATTTTCTGTTCGGCGACGTTTTCGAGTGGCTGAGGCGTTTTGCAAAAAAAGGACGCCGCTTCGACATCGTGATTCTCGATCCACCCACCTTCTCGCGCGATGCCAAAGGCAAAGTCTTTCGCGTGGAGGATGATTTCGGCGAACTGGTGAGCCTCGCCGAGTCTGTCCTCGCCGATCACGGAACCATTCTCGCCACAACCAACCAGCGAAGCCTGTTCCCCGCCACCTTCAAATCGCTCGCCCGCAGCGGACTTTCCAATCCGGACGCATGGCAGATCACCCGCAAACCCATGCCCCCCGATTTCCGCGGCGATCCCTACCTCAAAACCCTCTGGTTCACCCGATAACGCCATTCATCCCATTCGGACACGCTAACGCTGCGACCGATTCAAAGCGACCTCATAACGCAACCGAACTCCTCTTCCTCCGGATCGGACAAGTGACCCTACAGCAAACTATCCCCCAGCCTCGCCAGGTTTTGCGCCGTGCGCCTCAGCAATGGCCGCTGTTGCCACTCCGCAAGATGCAGTTCTTCACTCTTGGCAAGGTAACCGTCTTCGATGGCCTCCAAGCCCTGCACCGTATCCCGGCAGTAAAAGACAAGACTCACCTCCGCGTTCAGTGCGAAACTGCGGATATCCATGTTCGTCGATCCCACCAATCCCACTGCGGAATCTATGGTGATATGTTTCGCGTGCAGAAAATGCGGGCGATAGCGGTGAATATGCACGCCGCTCGCCAGAAGGGCTTCGTAATGCGATTCCTGCGCGAGTTGCGTAAATTTCTGATTGTTCTGCATCGATAGAATCAACCGGACCTCCACCCCGCGCCGCGCCGCGCAAGTCAACGCGAGAAGAATGGGTTCATCCGGCACAAAGTAGGGGGTCACCACGCAAATCGATTTCTGCGCGGAGTGAAATGCGGAAAGAAAGAATTCCTCCACGTTCTCGCGCGGAAATCCCGGGCCACTTGGAAACACCTGCGCCGGGCAATTCCCCGCAGCAGGAAGCTTCGGGAACAAGCTGTCGTGCATGTCATGTAAGAGCGGCACATGAATCTCAAACGAGCGATCCGCAAGAATCACCGCCTGCAACTGCCCCACAACCGGCCCCTTAATCCGCGCCACAAGTTCCACGTTGGGAAACCCCGGAATGAAATCCGGACCGACCAGATTCTGCGAACCAATATGCGCAATCTTTCCGTCGATCACCGCGATCTTGCGATGGTTCCTCAAATCAAAGCGCGCGGCATTCCTTCGAAACAATCCCACAGGCAGCATGGTCACCACTTCGACTCCTGCTTTTTCCAGCTCCTCATGAAACCGATCAACCCCTCGCCGCCCGCCCACGGCATCGACAAATAATCGACAGGTCACCCCGCGCTCCGCAGCACGAAGCAGCGCATCCATAACCTTTTGCGCAACAGCGTCCGTGCCCAGAATATACGTCTCCAAATGCACATGGATCGTTGCGGCTTCGATGTCATCAACCAGCCGATTGATGGAGCCCTGATAATCCTGCATCCATTCCATCCTATTCCCCTGAAAAACTTCAAAGTCCCCCAACGCCTCGACCAACTCGGGCAAATGCTGGAGGTGCGGCGGCAACACCGGCGTGATCACCAACCCCTCCGGGAGTTTCTGCTGCTCTTCGCGAATCAACCTCGATGCTCGCGCCTGCTGCGCAATCCGTTGTCGAGGCACGTAAATGCGTCCGAACAACATGTACAGAATCAGCCCCGGCCACGGCAGAAGAAATATCAACAACAACCACGTCCTTGATGCCGCCGAACTCCGCCGCTGCGGCACGTAAATCAGCATCGCCAACCGGATCACCCACTCACTGGCGATTTCCATGGCATAAAGCGAGGGAGGGATGTTCATGGAGCGCCGATCATACCCTCTCGCTGGAAAACTTCACGCCCGGCGTTCAGCTTTTCAAATACCGCTCCCAGTCCGCAGGAAGCTCCGCATTTTCAATATCCGCAGCGATGCGTCCTTCAAAATCCGGGTTAAACTTTGTGCTGGTCCCGTACACCATGATCACGTCCTCCGAACCCTCCGCACGAATCGCATGGGCGACCCCCGGCGGAATGATCACTGCCACGTTGTTCACTCCGCGATGGTTGTCGCCCTCAATGATAAAACGCATAATGCGTCGCGGCATTCCCGCACGCTCATCGACGAGCAACATCTCCGCGACGCCGCTCAGAAAATACATCACATCCCACTGCTCATTGTCGTAGGGCCGCAGCGCATAATTTTTTGGCTCCGCCACAAACAACCGCTGAATCCATGCTTCCGGCGTCGTGTCCTCGGGAATAAAAGGAGGATGAACGTGAAACCCCTTCGCCGTCGTCGCAAACATCCGCGCCGCCGCCCATTGCCCCGGCCACATCCCGATCTCCGCCAACACTCCTTCATCGCGACGTCCCAGTTCACCAAAAATCCCTCGCTGCCGCTGCGGAAAAATCCGCCGCGCCATCACCTCAACACCAGGGATCCAAACGTCCGAAAGCGTTTCCCGACCCGCGATAATCTCCCCTGCCTCGACCCCGGTCGTGCCCAGGCGCTGCGCCAGCGTCAAGCGTGTGTAATCGCGTTGTGAAAGTTGTGAGCGACCGTCCTCACGAAGGCCCTGCCAGAGTTTGTCCATACGCTTAAAAAAATCGCTGCCTCACGCGATGTCGAGATTTTTGGAAACCACCCAAGCCCTGCGCCATCCTCTCACGCCATCGAAATCCCGAAAAACCTTCTCCTATTTCATCCGCAATTTGCCATTTCCCGAATGCCGTATTGACGCTCAAAACGCGCAACCTTATAAATGCGGGTTCAACCAACACACACACTCTATGATTAAAATTGGCATTAATGGATTCGGACGCATCGGACGCATGGTTTTCCGCGCAGCGGTTCAGAATTTCCCTAACGACATCGAAGTCGTCGGCATCAACGATCTTCTCGAACCCGACTACCTCGCCTACATGCTTTCCTACGACTCCGTGCACGGACGTTTCAAAGGTGAAGTCTCCGTCGAAGGCAGCAACCTCATCGTCAACGGTAAAAAGATTCGCCTCACCTCGGTCAAAGATCCTTCCACATTGAAGTGGGACGAAGTCGGCGCCGACGTCGTCATCGAATCAACGGGCCTTTTCCTCGACGAAGCCTCCGCCAGCGCCCACCTCAAGGCTGGTGCAAAAAAAGTCATCCTCTCCGCTCCCTCGAAGGATGAGACCCCGATGTTCGTTTACGGCGTCAATCACGAGACCTACGCGGGACAGGCCATCATTTCCAACGCGAGTTGCACCACCAACTGTCTTGCACCTCTCGCGAAAGTCATCAACGACGCCTTCGGCATCAAGCGCGGTCTCATGACCACCGTGCACGCGGCAACCGCGACACAAAAAACTGTGGACGGTCCGAGCAACAAGGATTGGCGCGGCGGTCGCGGTATTTTGGAAAATATCATTCCGTCCTCGACGGGTGCTGCCAAAGCCGTGGGCAAAGTGATTCCTGCGCTGAACAAAAAACTCACCGGCATGGCGTTCCGCGTCCCGACCTCCGACGTCTCCGTGGTCGATCTCACCGTCGAACTCGAAAAATCGGCGACCTACGAGGAAATCTGCGCTGCGGTAAAAGCCGCTGCGGACGGCCCGATGAAGGGCATTCTGGCCTATACCACCGACAAAGTGGTCTCCACCGATTTCCGTGGCGAAACGAACACCTCCGTCTTCGATTCCGAAGCCGGCATCGCGCTCGATGGCACCTTCGTCAAGTTGGTCTCATGGTATGACAACGAATGGGGCTACTCCAACAAAGTGTTGGAAATGGTCCGCGTCATCGCCAAGTAAACTGCCATAGCTCAATGAAATTCACCCTGCGGTTAGCCACTAGCCGCAGGGTTTTTTCTTCCAGACCAAATCCCATTTCCTAATTCTTAAACCCTGATTTCCAATATGCCCAAGCTCTCCATCCGCGACGTAAATGTCGCTGCCAAACGCGTTCTCATACGCGTCGATTTCAATGTCCCTCAGGACAAAGTCACCGGTGCCATCACCAACACCGCGCGCATCGCCGCCGCGCTTCCGACCATTCAGCACGTCCTTGATCAGGGCGGTTCTGTCGTCCTCATGAGCCACCTCGGACGTCCCGATGGTGTCGCTTCAGAAAAACTTTCGCTTAAACCCGTCGCCGCCAAGCTCGAAGAACTCCTCGCACGTCCCGTGAAGTTTCTGTCCGATTGCATCGGATCAGCCGTGGAAGCCGAATGCGCAGCCTTGCAACCCGGCGGCGTGATCCTTTTGGAAAACCTCCGCTTCCATATCGAGGAAGAAGGTAAAGTGAAACGCGAAGACGGCACCAAGGAATCCGCCGATCCCGAAAAGGTGGCCGCTTTCCGCGCCAGCCTCACCAACCTCGGCGACATCTACGTCAATGACGCCTTCGGCACCGCACACCGTGCTCATTCGTCCGTGGTCGGTGTCGATCTGCCAATCAAGGCCGCCGGTTTCCTCATGCAGAAGGAACTCGAAGCCTTCGCCGCAGTCATCGAAACACCGCAGCGTCCGCTTCTCGCCATTCTCGGCGGCGCAAAAATTGCCGATAAAATTCCGCTCATCAACAACCTGCTCGAAAAAGCCAACGAAATCATTATCGGCGGCGGCATGGCTTTCACTTTCAAAAAAGTCCTCGAAGGCATGGAGATCGGCAACAGTCTCTTCGATGCCAAAGGCGCTGAAATCGCCAAGGAACTCTTCGAGAAAGCCGCAACCAAAGGCGTGAAGATCCATCTGCCCGTGGACTTTGTCTGCGGCGATAAATTCGCGCCCGATGCCAACGTCCAGATCGTCACTGACAAACAGGGTATTCCGGCGGGTTGGGAAGGTCTCGATTGCGGCCCTGCAAGCCGTGCGCTGTTCGACGAAGTCATTCTCCGCGCGAAAACAATCGTGTGGAACGGCCCGGCTGGCGTGTTTGAATTCGACGCCTTCGCAAACGGCACCAAAGCCATGGCCGCAGCAGTGGCCACAGCAACGGCAAATGGCGCAACCAGCGTCGTTGGTGGCGGCGATACCGCGACCGCTGCGAAAAAATTCGGCGTGATCGACAAAGTCACCCACGCATCCACCGGAGGCGGCGCTTCGCTCGAACTCCTCGAAGGCAATATCCTCCCCGGCGTGGCCGCGCTCAGCGAAGTTTAATTCCAAAAAAACTTAAAAAACATAGCCATGCGCAAGCCCATCATCGCCGCCAATTGGAAAATGAACATGACGCTTCAGGAAACGGAGTCCTATTTGGACACCTTCCTGCGCGAACTCGGAGATCTTGACTCCGTGGACACCATCATCGTCCCGCCCTTCACCGCCCTTGCCAAGGCCTCCTCGATTCTCGAGAAATCGTCCAACGTCAGACTCGGTGCGCAGAACATGAGCGCCGAAAAAAGCGGCGCGTTCACCGGAGAAATCAGCGCCGCCATGCTGCGCGAACTCTTCGTGCGTTTCGTGGTTCTCGGCCACAGCGAACGCCGCACGTTGTTCGGTGAGACCGATGCCATGGTGAATAAAAAGGTGCGCGCCGCGCTCGACGCCACGCTCAAACCCATCGTCTGCGTCGGCGAGACTCTCGCTGAACGTGACGCCGACAAAGTCGAAGAGGTCCTCGCCACCCAGATCGCCGGAAGCCTCGCGGGACTCACCGCGAAGGAACTCACCGAATCCGTCGTCGCCTACGAACCCATCTGGGCCATCGGCACCGGGCGCACCGCAACGCCGGAACAGGCGCAGGCCGCTCACGCGTTCATTCGTGGCGAACTCGCCAAACTCAGCGATGCTGCGACCGCAGAAAAAATCCGTATTCAATACGGCGGCAGCGTGAAACCCGAGAACACCGCATCGCTCATGAGCCAGCCCGATATCGACGGCGCGCTCGTTGGCGGCGCAAGCCTCGAACCACGCGCCTTTGCGGAAATCATCAAGACCGCAGGCGCTTAACGCGTGTCATGAAGTTTGCTGATAAGGTTCAAACGCCGAAGGTGTTTTGATCAACCAGCCCTTGGTTGCGTCAGCTACCCGGGTAAAAATTCCTAAAACCCACCAACCGTTCAAGTCCTCTGGAGAACACGCCGTCTGTTCGTGCGTGTGCGCTTCCATACTGTTGGATGCTAATCGTGATTTTTCGTGATTTTTCTTGGCAGCAAGTTTGCGCAGGATCAAGACATGCGACACCCCGGCCCGTGCCGCCATCCCCCCGTCGTTGTCCTGCCCCCGTGCTATGTTCCGCTTAAATGACCAAAACTCCTAATCCGCATTTCTCGCCCGCGTTGCAGGGCTGGCGTTTCTGTCCGGGAAATATTATCGGGAGCTCCATGAAAGGGGTCGTGAAAGGGGTCGGTTGTCAATTCTTGACACGCTGCCAGGTTTTCTCGTCCTTGGCTGTGCCGTGGCTTGCGCGGGTTGCAGCGGCGGCGGTCTACGGAAAGCTGAATCAACCACGTTGTGGTTGCTTTCTCTTTGATGTGATTTTCCCAAGGTAGCCAAGTGCCTCGGCAACCTTGGGCTGATCGATGAAACACTCTCAATGTTCGGCAAAGGCCTCACACGCTCTATTGCGTGAGAATGATCAGTCTGGTGCATTCCATCAGCCACTCATGCTCATCAGAAATAATGGTCTGCACCCGGATTATAACTTTTTCGTTTCTGCGGGCTTGTGCTGGGTTCCTCCGTCAACCTATAAGCCGCCATGCCACAGGACGCATCCCCCCACCCGGATTCCACTTGGGAAGCCATTGCCGCTGATCCAGATTTCCACGCACTGCAAAGCGCCAAGCGGCGGTTCATCATCCCGGGCACGATTTTTTTCATGCTGTACTATCTTGCGCTGCCCGTGCTCGTCGGGTTCTTTCCCGAGCTGATGAAAAAGCAGGTGATCGGTGCGGTGAATCTGGCCTACCTGTTTGCACTCTCGCAGTTTGCCATGACGTGGATTCTCTGCGGCATGTACGTGCATGCCGCCCGTCGTTGGGATGCCATGAACAAAGCGCTGCTAGCCAAATTTAACCTTCAGTAACCGCCCCCATGCTCGCCTCCCTTCAAATCACTCCAGCCCTCTGGATGTTCGTTGCCTTCGTCGGCTTAACGCTGGTGATCACCTATTTTTCCGCGCGTAAAGCCAAGGGCTCCGCCGCCTATTTCGCAGCCGGACGCAGCATTACCGGATGGCAAAACGGACTTGCTGTTGCGGGCGATTACATGAGCGCCGCCAGTTTCCTCGGTATTTCAGGCATTATCTGCCTCAAGGGTTACGACGGATTTATGTACTCCGTCGGATTCCTGGTCGCGTATCTCACCGTGCTTTTCCTCGTGGCCGAACCATTGCGCAACGCGGGCAAGTACACGATGGCCGATCTGCTCGCCTACCGCATGAAACCGCGTCCGGTCCGTGCCCTCGCATCCCTGAGCACTCTGGTGATCTCGACGTTTTACATGATCGCACAAATGGTAGGCGCGGGCGGCATTATCGAACAGCTCATAGGCGTGAGTTTCGCACCCGCAGTGATCGGCGTGGGCATTCTGATGCTTGTGTACGTGGTCTTTGGCGGAATGCTCGCCACAACCTGGGTGCAGATCGTCAAAGCCGTTCTCCTCATGGCCGGGGCCTTTGCGCTGAGCTGGCTTGTGCTGGCCAAGAATGATTACAGCCTCGGCACATTCTTTGAAAATGTCTCCAAAGCCGACTACGCAGGAACGCAAACGCCACGCAACCTTCTCGATCCGGGTCTCGCCTACGGAGCCACGGAAAAGAACCCCTGGGGCAACTGGGATTTCATTTCGCTTGCTCTCGGGCTCGTGCTCGGCACTGCGGGTCTGCCACATATTCTCGTGCGTTTCTACACTGTGCCTGACGCTAAAACCGCGCGCCATTCCGTCGTCTGGGCGACGGGAATCATCGGTGTGTTTTACGTGCTGACCACCTTCTTCGGGTTCGGCGCAGCAACCTTGCTGAAAATGAGCAGCGTTCCTGCCGAAGCTGCTGCTGTGGGGTTCATCCCGCTGGATGCCAAGGGACTTCCCAACGGCAACATGGTTGCCCCCGCACTCGCCCACCTCCTGGGTGGCGACCTGTTTTTTGCATTCATCAGTGCCGTTGCTTTCGCCACGATTCTCGCCGTGGTGGCGGGTCTGACCATGAGCGCAAGCACATCCTTCGCTCACGACTTTTACACCAACGTCATTCATCACGACAAAGTGGCGAAACCCGGCGAGGAGGTGCTCGTCGCACGCATCACCGCTTTCGTCGTCGGGGCCATGAGCATCGGTCTGGCAATCGTGCTCGGCCCGAGCGTCAACGCCGCGATGCTCGTGGGATTGGCCTTCTCCGTCGCGGCTTCGGCAAATCTTCCGGTCATCGTGCTCACTATTTTCTGGAAACGTTTTAATACCACGGGCGCATGCTGCGGCCTTGCGGTCGGCCTGATTTCCTCCATCGCCCTCATCCTGCTAAGCAAGAACGGCCTTTTTCCACCGCCCAAAACTCCGATCTTTCCGCTCTCCAACCCTAGCCTGCTCAGCGTTCCACTCGGCTTCCTCGCTGCCATCCTGGGCACACTCTTCACGCATGAACCGGAATCAGAACGCAAATTCACGGAAATGAACGTGCGCGGAACGACAGGCCTCGGCTCGGAAAAAGCAACGAGCCATTGAACGGCACTAAGCAAAACCTAAGGACGAATGTCTAGCGAAAGCATCTGGTGCAAAGCGCCTGAACAGGTTTAGTCATTGGTCATTAGTGATTAGACATTTGTACTTCCATATCCCCTTCTGCGCGAAGCTGTGTCCGTATTGCTGCTTTTACGTAGAGACAACGTTTCGCGAGAAGAACCGGCGTTTTCTTGATGCGCTGTGCGCGGAGGTCGATGCATTGAAGCACGATTTCCAACTTCAACCGGAAACCATCTACTTCGGCGGAGGAACACCCACCGCTCTTTCCATTTCTGAATGGAGTTCCCTCGCCGGAATGCTTCGCGAGCGGATCGATTTTTCTTCGCTCAAGGAATGGACCGTCGAAGCCAATCCGGCCACGGTTTCAGAAAAAAAAGCGGCAACACTCAAAGCCCTGGGCGTCACGCGGATCAGTCTCGGTGTGCAATCGTGGGATAACGAAGTCCTGAAAACGCTGGGACGGAATCACGATGATTCCGCCGCCGAAAAAACCTTTCGCATCCTTCGCGCGGCGGGATTCGAAAATATCAGCGTGGATCTCATGTTCGGCACTCCGGGGCAGACGATGGAAACGTGGCGCAAAACGCTGGAGCGCACCATCGCCCTTGAGCCGGAGCATGTCTCCGCCTATTGCCTCACCTACGAACAAGACACGGAATATTTCCGGCGACTCGGCAGCGGTGAATTCCGCGAAAACACGGAACTCGAAGCCACGATGTTTGAGTGTGCGATGGAAACGCTCGCCGGTGCGGGATTCGAGCACTACGAAATTTCCAACTACGCAAAACCGGGCCGCC
>Ga0105048_10005295_pt1 | contig 20877 bp, 16 predicted proteins | sample MAT05_FD_78382 | JGI IMG/M metagenome (GOLD analysis project Ga0105048, IMG submission 78382) | Freshwater microbial communities from Lake Fryxell liftoff mats and glacier meltwater in Antarctica - MAT-05 | ecosystem: Environmental > Aquatic > Freshwater > Ice > Liftoff microbial mat | place...
TATCGTTCAGTGATTGAACAGATACCCGCGGTCATCTACACCGAGACTCCGGACTTCGAAAGGACGCTCGCCTATGTGAGGCCTTTTGTGGAGACATTGCTCGGGTTTCCTCCCGAAGAGTTCCTCGCCACTCGCGGACTCTGGACCCGTTGTATCCATCCGGATGACCGGGAGAGAGTGCACGGCGCCACCGACAATGCAAAGGTGACGAGAGAACCCTACTCATTAGAGTATCGGTTGATCTCCGCCGATCAGCGAATCGTCTGGGTGGATGATCGAGCAGAACTGATTTCTGATGCGTCTGGGGAGAGATTGTGGTGGCAAGGGGTTGCGCTAGACATCACCGAACGAAGGCTTGCGCAACAACGCGTCTCCGAAAGTGAGGAGCGGTTCCGAACGCTTGTTCAGCATGCCGCAGATCTCGTGAGTGTCATCGGACCGGACGGGTCGATACTGTATCAGAGTCCCGCTCTTGAACGTGTCCTTGGCTATTTGCCGGAGGAACGTTCAGGGCAGCAAGGACTCTCATTTATCCATCCGGATGATTCACCCGTAGCACAACAGATACTCGCGGAACTGGCAGGTACAGAAACCGGTACGACCGCGAAACTCGATCTGCGGGCGCGCCACAAGGATGGTTCCTGGCGGTTTCTTGAAGCAACCGCAGCCAATCTCATCTCCGAACCGAGCATTCGTGGATTCGTGATCAACTCCCGGGACATTACCGAGCGCAAAGTGCTTGAGAATGCTCTTCGCGAGAGAGAAGCTCGGCACAAAGCATTGCTGACCGCGATTCCTGATCCGATCCTTCGACTTGATAGGGCAGGCACCTACCGGGATATTGAAGTAAACAATTTTGTCGAACTGATCGCACCGAAAGAGTTCCTGCTCGGCAGAACGGTTGCTGAGTTCGTTCCGGAAGAGATCGCGAGCGGAATCATCTCCGCGATTTCGGCGGCAATTGACGAAGCAGATATGAAAACCCTCGAGTATCAGTTGTCGCGGGAGGAGGGTGTCCGGGACTTTGAAATGCGATTGGTCGCGAGTGGCTCCGAGGAGGTAGTAGGTCTCGTCCGGGATATCACCGATCAGCGCCTGGCTGAGGCTCGCCTGGAGAAGAGCGAAGAGCGGTTGCGGCTCGCCCTTCGTTCGGCGGGCATGGGCGCCTGGGATTTGCACATGCCAACCGACACCGTCGTTTGGTCGCCCACGCTGTGCGTCTTGCTCGGTCTCCCGGCCGAGTCTCGAACGACAACGACGGATGAATACCGTGCACAGTTCGTTCATCCGGACGACGTCGCCCACGCATCGGCCGCGAAATTCACGAGCAACACAGGAGTCGATTTCAATGAAATCGAGTATCGGATTATCCGGCCCGACGGTGAAGTTCGATGGTTGATAGACATCGGAAGTGTGGTCGAGCGTGCCGAGGATAAATCCGCAATCCGTTCCACCGGGGTCACGATCGATGTTACCGCTCTCCGGGAATCGGAAGCAGCACTGAGATTGCGAGACAGAGCATTGAGCGCCGCGTTGGACGGCATCGTTATCGCCGACATGAATCTTCCAGATCAACCAGTGATCGACGTGAATTCAGCCTTTTGTGAAATCACTGGGTACTCTTCCGATGATGTTTTGGGCAAGAACTGCCGCTTTCTTCAAGGTCCGGGCACGGACCTTGATACTGTCAAGACTATTCGACTGGCGCTTGCAGAAGGTCGAGCGGTCACCTCGACGCTCCTGAATTATCGAAAGGATGGCACTCCTTTCTGGAACGAACTTCATCTCTCCCCTGTGCGAGATTCGAACGAACAACTGACGCACGTCGTCGGCGTCGTTCATGATGTGACCGAACGTCGCGCCGCAGAACGGGAACTGAGTTTTCAGGCAGAACTCCTGGATCAGGCGACGGTTGCGGTCATCGCGACAGACTCGATCGGGGTCGTCACGCACTGGAACCGACACGCAGAAGTTCTTTATGGCTGGTCCAGTCGTGAGGCAATCGGGCAGTCCATTGTCTCATTGTCCATAGGACCGTCGGAAAAGGAAACAGCCGCAACGATTCTCGAGCGGCTGCGACGAGGACTTTCCTGGGAGGGTGACTTCACCTGCAGACGAAAAGATGGCACCTCCGTTCCAGTTCATGTCGTTGACTCACCTGTCCGAGATGAGCATGGAAGAACGGTTGGCAAAGTGGGCGTCTCGGTCGACATATCTGAGCGCAAAGCCTTCGAAGAACGCCTTGCCTACCAGGCGACGCATGATCCTCTGACGGGACTACCAAACAGAATGTTGTTCACCCAGCGGCTTGACCACGCGTTGGCTAAGGCTGGCGCGAGTGGACGGGCTGTGACGATCATGTTCATCGACCTCGATGGCTTCAAGCGGGTTAACGACAGCTTTGGGCATGCAGCGGGTGATGAACTGCTTAAAGCTGTGAGCCGCCGGTTGAGTGGTGGACCGGGATCAGACACGATGCTCGCAAGATTCGGTGGCGACGAGTTCACAATGTTGCTCGAAGATGTCTCGACACCAGACGAAGCGCGAGAGAGTGCGGACATGGTTCTGGAGCGGCTTCGCACTCCTTTTTCCATGGGGAATCTCGACATATTCGCAGACGCAAGTATCGGAGTTGCCCAGAGTTCCACCTTGCTTTCCAACCCTGAAGATGTGTTGCGGGCAGCCGATGTGGCGCTTTATCAGGCCAAAGCTTCGGGACGAGCAACATTTCGGTTGTTCGACCCACTAAGTTCCTCCAATATGCCGGCAAGACTTGAACTCGAGTCCGACCTTCGGCGAGCTGTTGAGCGAGATGAACTGCGGCTCTACTTCCAGCCTGAGGTCGATTTGCAGACAGGCAAGATCGTCGGAGCGGAGGCGCTTGTTCGCTGGCAACATCCAAGCAAAGGTTTGATCGCGCCAGGCGCATTTATTCCTATTGCTGAAGAGAGCAACCTGATTGTACAGATCGGAACATGGGTTTTGACGGAGGCGTGCAAGCATGCGAGAACGTGGCACGCGCTCGGAGCTGAAGAGCAGCACTTGACCGTGAGTGTCAACCTGACAGCCAGACAGCTGCGACAGCCAGATCTCATCGAGACGGTTCGCAGGATCGCAAGCGGAACTGGAATGCTCCCCCGGCAACTGAAACTTGAAATAACTGAACGCACGGTTGTCGAAGATGTAGAAGGTGAAACCAACATGCTGGCACGTCTGCGCCACCTGGGGGTCAAACTGGCAATAGACGACTTTGGAACAGGTTACTCGTCTCTTGGCTATCTTCGAAAATGGCCGGTAGATACGCTGAAGATTGACCGCTCATTTGTCGAAGGCGTGGACCACGATCGGGGAGCTCAGTCGCTGGTGGCCGCCATGGCCGGGCTCTCGACCGCGCTCGGGGCCGATGTGACGGCAGAAGGAATCGAAACCAAAGGACAATTGGCCTGGCTACGAAGTGTTGGCATTCAGCGGGGTCAAGGGTTCTACTTCGCACGGCCTGTGCCGGCTCCGGAGTTTTTGGAGATGCTCTCCAGGCGTACGAGATTCACCGTGAACAATGAACTCGAACGAACAGATCGATCAACTGATCTGGAGACGGCGGGCGCGTTGTTGCCTCGAATGCATACGATGCCGGTGTAGTTCGAAGAATGGAACAAAGGTCGAAACAACCCACAATAGAACCCGACAGAATGTCTTGTCTGATTTTGTAAATGTAAGATTGAATCGATGTTTGCGTGAAGACTCCCAGGGCATCTCGTTCATTATCTGAGCGTGAGGCCTTTGGGCGGTGAGGCGGGCGAGCCGTTCATGCTGGAATTCCTTGAACGGGTCGCAACGTCATTCAGACAAAATGCTCGGGACCTTTTTGTTAAAATCGGAGTCGATCGTATTCGGCTGTCGCTAACCACGGGATAATCATCCAATGTTGTGGCGTCTGCGAATGAGGATGTTCATTTTCGTTCGCCGGTTGGCGATTCTTGTCGGGAACCGCGTGTCCTGAGCGCTGCTCGCCGGAGCCATCTCCGCTATGGGGTTGTTGCTCAGTCACGCCAAAGCTCGATGGAAAACTCGTTTGCGCTGTCGTGCCATCCGATTTTGCATTGGAGGTAAGACGGGAGGAGTGACCCAAGAGTAATCCCTGGGGCTCAGGACGTTCGCATTTGCGGATAACATAGATTGTGCGCATTGCGAATTGCGCTTTCATGAGAGCGTGTGAGCACATTTGACATAACACGATGCCCCAGAATGGCCTGAGGGCGATTGAGAGTCAAAGGATGACCCGGACTATACTCTTCATCACGACGAGACGCCGTTTGCGCGCCAATCACCACGGTGAACGATGAACTCACAACCAGCGCCAATTCACGTTGAGACACTTGTGATCGACAGGTCTAATACCAGAGTCATTGAACCGCTCGTATTTGTCGGCGGTCTCTCCAGCATCGGCATCGAACTCACCGCGTCGCGTTTGATTGCGCCGTATTTCGGAAGTTCCACATTCATCTGGGCCAATCTGATTGGACTCACGTTGACCTATCTGGCGATTGGCTATTACGTTGGTGGTCGTGTTGCAGACCGTTACCCAAACCCGCGTCTGCTCTATTTGTGCACGTCGGTAGCGGCCCTCTTCGCGGGGTTGATTCCGCTGGTGGCGCGCCCCATTCTCGAAGTTTCACTGGATGCATTCGACGATGTCTCCGTTGGCGCTTTCTACGGTTCTTTACTCGGCACAATTCTTCTCTTCGCCTTTCCTATTACATTGCTAGGCTTTATAACTCCGTTTGCGATCCGGCTCCGTATCGGGACCGTCGAAGGCGCAGGCAAGACCGCCGGAAGAATTTACGCGTTATCAACTATGGGATCGATTTTTGGGAGTTTCCTGCCCGTTCTCATTCTCATTCCGATCTTTGGCACGCGGGTAACGTTTCTGATTCTCAGTGGTACGCTGCTGATGCTTTCACTTGCCGGTCTAATGGAATCGAGGTCAGTACGAGGCAGCAGCTTCGCGGCGGTTCTCCTCGCACTTCTGATAGTCAGTTCGGCTGCCGGTCGAGGTGAAATCAAACCTCCATATCGCGGGGAACTGGTCCATGAAGAGGAGTCCGAATACAACTACATTCAGGTACTCAAAGAGGGTGATGATTTTCTCCTTGCGCTCAATGAGGGTCAGGCGATCCATTCCGTCTATAACCCCAATCAGCTTTTGACCGGCGGTCCGTGGGACTATTTCATGGTGGCCCCACTCTTCAATGAGCCAGAAGTTTCCCGTGAACCGACGGCGGCTCTCATGATCGGTCTGGCTGGGGGCACCGCAGCTCGGCAGATGATCACTGCTTACCCGAACCTCAATGTTGATGGCGTAGAAATCGATCAAGCGGTCGCCGACGTGGGGTTGGAGTATTTCGGGATGGATGATCCTCGCATTCATGTGATCATCAACGACGGTCGATATTACCTGCGCACCACCGGCAATACGTACGACATCATTGGTGTGGATGCCTACAAGCAACCATATATACCGTTCCAGCTGACCACTCGGGAATTTTTCGCCGAGGCGAAAGCGAAATTGAACGAATGTGGCGTGGTCATCGTCAATGTCGGCAGAACCGAAACGGACTTTCGATTGGTCAACGTGATCGCATCAACCATGCGCGATGTCTTTCCAGCCGTCTACGAGATCGATGTCAACCGTTACTCCAATACAATGGTCGTCGGAACGACCTGCGATTCGTCCGTGGCGGCATTCGGTGCGAATACGCTGGCAATGCCTGACACGTCGGTTGCACGCCCGGTTGCGATGCGGGCGCTCGAATCAGGTGAAATCCGAGAGGTTGCGCCCGGTGGCCGGGTGTTCACCGATGATCACGCGCCAGTTGAGCTGGTTGTTGACGAGATGATCGTAGAAGCCGCCCGGGAAGGTGGAGATTAAGTTGCAAACCGATTCCCATCAAGCAATCTCTACCAGGATCACTCGTAGGCAAATCCACAGGTCAGGCTTGCTTTCGCAGCAGCAAGGGTTGATTCATGGCATTACCCGGAGGGTTCAGGGCGCGGGGTTGGCGGATGGAAATGTTGGATATAGCGCACCGCGGGATCGCGCTGACGCGTGGAGCATGCGGCAGCGTTGGATGGAGTTAGCAGGAGTAGATTCGGGTTCGATTGTCGTTGCCTATCAGACGCACGGATCTAATTCGATCGCCGTAAACATGTCCGACGCCGGCAAAGGCGCAGGCCCGGAGTCGAAGCCAGTTGGCCACGCCGACGCGTTGATCGTGCATGAACCAGGCGTGGTGGCGATGACGCTGCACGCGGATTGCATGCCTGTTCTGCTCTACGATCCAGTTCGCCAGGTGGCCGCTACCATTCATGCCGGGTGGCGCGGCACCGTGGCCGATGTGGTCGGCTCCACGGTCCGGGAGATGAACCATCAGTTCGGTTGCGAACCGTCTTCCATTCTCGCGTACCTCGGGCCGGCCATCGGCGGATGTTGTTACGAGGTTGGCGCGGATGTCGCGGGTGAATGGAAGAACCATGGCTATCAGGATGGACTTGTCGCATCGGCTGACCGATGGCGATTCGATCTGGCGGTCGCGAACCGACACCTCCTTCTTCGGACCGGTCTTCAAGAAAGCGCAATCGATGAGAGTCGAATCTGCACACGTTGTTCCGGAGATGAATGGTTCTCCCATCGAGGACAGGGAGCGTCCACTGGACGCTACGGGTCATTTGTCGCATTGGTGAAATGAGTTTTGTAGTCTTTCCGGGGAATGGTGGGAATCGTGAGCGATCTGGAACTGAGAGTCCGTCGAACTTTTGAAGCGGTTGAAGCGGCAGCAACGCGTGCAAATCGCGATCCGAAAACGGTAACGGTCGTAGCCGTTTCCAAGACAGTTGGCAGGAATGCTGTCGATGAGTCGTATGCATCAGGGGTGCGTCACTTTGGCGAAAATCGGGTACCAGATGCCGTCAGGAAGTTCGACCCACCACTGCCCGAGGACGCTGTTCTGCACATGATCGGGCAGTTGCAAACCAACAAGGCATCGATTGCAGCGAGGCTTTTCAACCTGATCGAATCGGTTGATCGTCAGTCACTCATCCTGGAACTTGAGAAACAAGGCTCAAAGCTGAATCGCGTTCTGCCAGTGCTGCTCCAGGTGAACGTCGCCGGCGAGGAACAAAAAGCCGGTTGCGAGCTGGCGGAGGCCGATTCGCTCATCGATATGATTATCGATTGCCCGCACCTCAAGCTTCGCGGACTCATGACCATCGCGCCATTGGTCAGCGATTCTGAGGAAGTGCGTCCGGTCTTTCGCGGTTTGCGGACGCTTCGTGACAAACTTGTCACGTCTCGACAAGGGATTGACCTTCCCGAGCTTTCAATGGGTATGAGCAACGATTTTCCGGTGGCGATCGAAGAGGGCGCGACCTTCGTCCGGGTCGGCCGCGCCATCTTCGAAGGTTAGTCCGCGGCGGGGGTGGCGACAGGAGTCGCGCTCGCATTGGTTGCCCCGGAGCTCGATCCATCAGAGAGCGCTTGCAACTCTTCCAGAATCGCTTCCAGTTCAGTTTGAGCTTCCCCGTACGAGTTCCAATCTCCTACCATGAGCGCGGCCTGACCGCGGTCGTATGCCTCGACGGCCTGGTCGACGAGGGACCGGATATCTGGGTTCTCGAGGTCCGGCAGGGCCGCCGTTTCATCGTCTGTCGTATCGGGCGCGGGAATCTCTGCTACGGGCGCTCCGGTCAGCTGGCCCAATGCGTCCTGGAGGGTTTCGCCCATGACGACCTGCTCGTTTGAGGCCACGATCACGCGCTTTAGTTCAGGGAGTGAACCTTCATTGCTCGTCGCTTGAAGATAGAGCGGCTGTACGTACAGTATGCTCTCCCCGACTGGAATCACCAGCAAGTTACCTCGCAATACCTCGGAACCGGATTGGCTCCAGAGTGTGATCTGTGCCGAAATCGAAGGTTCCTGATTAATTCTGGCCTCGATTTGGCTTGGGCCGAATACCGTCTCCTGACGGGGGAATCGGTAGACGACGAGCGACGTCGTGCCATCTGGTCCGAGTCGCCCCGCCATCCAGGAGGTCATGTTTTGTCGCTGAGAGCGTCCACCCGGAATGAAAGGTCGGATGAGCGCGAACTCCGGATCAGGCTCACCCGGCAGCGTCATCGTGACGTAGTACCCCTCCATCCGCTGGCTTACCCCGCCAACCTGTTCCTGCGGAACTTCCCATTGATCCTCACCGTTGTAGAAGGCCGTGGCATCGTTGACATGGAATGTCGAGAAGATCTCAGACTGAATTTCGAAAAGTTGCTCGGGGTATCTGAAGTGGACTGCAATCGACGAGGGAGCCTCGGTGATAGGACGAAAGAGATCGCCGTAAAGCCTGCTGTATGCGTCGGCGATTGGATCGGCCTCACTGGTTCGATAGTACGTTACAGTACCGTCGTAGGCGTCTATAACCACTTTGACACTGTTTCGCAGATAGTTGATGCCGTTGATCCGGGTTGCGTGCGGGTAAAGATTGGTGGATGTGTAGGCATCGATTATCCAGTAGAGCTTGCCATCGGCGATCACCATGTAGGGATCGGCGTCGTAATCGAGGAACGGCGCGATCAACTCAACGCGATCGATGATGTTTCGGTGGAGCATTACGCGGGTATCGGAGGTTATGTTTCCACTCAGCAGCAGATTGCGATCGCCCAAATTCGCGGCTACCAGCAACTTTTTGAAATAGTTGCTTAGTGTTATCGATCCCTTTCCCAGACCGCTATACCCGGGTTCCTCTGTCGGGTCGGTGTTATCGATCAATCCGGAAAACTCGGCCTGTCCAGTGTTGACCGCGACCCAATCCAGTTTTGCCTCTCCGAAATAGATCTCCGGTTGCGTGATTGCATAGATGCCTTCGCCGCTGGGAGGAATTCTCTCAACCAGAAATGTGGGAAGGCCCTGGCGGGAGACTTCGCCGACCGGACTAACCACGGCGCCATAGCCATGCGTGTAAACCAGTCGCTCATTGGTCCAGGTTTGCGCCGTGGCCGGGAGACCTCCCTGATCAAGTTCACGGGCTGAGATAAGAACCTGCTGATACTTGTCTCCCACGAGATATCGATCAACGTCGACATCGTAGAAGACGTAATAGGGAACAAAGGACTGCAGTTGCTGGAAGGTGCCGCGAATGATCCGATAATCCCAGAGGCGTATGTTCGTCAATGTTTGCGGGTATTCATTCAGTTTTTCGGTGGTGATCGGTTCCTGACCGGAGAGTTCGCGCATATCGACCTGATCGAGGGCATAAGCGTTTCTCGTCATTGCGATATTGTTTTCGATGTACTCCATTTCGCGTTTGAGTTCGCTCGGTTCGACGACTGTCTGCTGGACTGCGGTCGGAACAAGGATTCCCAGCACGACATACAAAACGCCCCAGAGCGCCATTGCGCCAACAAGGTATTTGATTCGCTGCACGAACCCGTTGGCGACCAGCAAACCTCCGATAACCAATGCCATGATCGCCAAAATCCAATTGGCCGGGCGTTGCACATGGACATCCGTGTATCCCGCACCGAAGGCTGAACCGCGAGTCGAGTACGCCAGATCGAAGTTCGCGAGCAAATGAGTTGCGGCCAGCAATACGAAGATGAAACCCGAGAGCGCCAGCACATGAACCCGCATGAGCGAAGGGACACTTCTGAACTTTCGAAGATCGACGCCGAGTCGAAGTGTATAGACCACAATCACCGCCGCAAGCGATGCCAGCGTGAGAAGCATCAAAATATCGACCGTTTGGTGCATTGCGGGAACGGCGAAGACGAAGAAGCCGATGTCACGATTGAAGACCGGATCATTCACTCCAAATGGTTCGCTATACCACCAGAGCAACCAGGCGTCCCAACGCGATGATGCTGCCAAACCAACGATGATCGAAAGAACGAGTGCGCTGCCGACCGCAAGAATGACAACTAATCGATCAGCAATGCTTGTCAAACGCCCGGTTTTGTCAGTCGCCTCCCGGGAGCGCCGGAGCGCGATTGACACATTCACGAGAAAAACGACAGCCGCGATGATCCCGGCAATCGCGAAGACCACACTCTGACCCACGTATCGGCGCATCAATACCGAGCTGTAACCCAAACTGTCGAACCACCACCACTGAACCCAAAATGCGGCGGTGGCGAAGATCAACACGATCGCACCGAGAATGATCGCGGCGGTGATCAACATGCGTTTGGTCGATGGTGAGATCGAAAAGGTTGGTTTCCCGGAGACTGGACGTGCTTTTTGGCTGGCGCCGGGAGTAGGTGCTTTTGACTTCTGTCCGCCTATACCACCAAACACGAGATGGGCCTTTCTGGTTCCGGGTGGGAACGTCGCTACGCTGTGGGCATTGTCCGCAAGTGATCGTACCATTGCAGGGTTGCGCGCGACGAAAGATCGCCAGCCAGTCGCTCCTTCGTATGGCGGTATTCATGATTGTTCAGAGTTTTTGCAGTGGAAGTTCCGGAAATTCGACGATCGTCCGCGCAGCCGGAACAACTATTCTGATTGACTGCGGAATCGGCCCGCGCATTCTTCAGAAGATGCTGCATCCACACGAATCATCGCTGCACACAATTGACGCTGTTCTGGTCACGCACGAGCATGATGATCATGTTCGCGGAATCGAAGCGGTCACCAGGCACGGTTTGGCCGTGCATGCGACCCGCGGCACCGCGGAAGCTCTGGGGATCGGTGGAAGCTCTGGTAGCGGACCCATCACCTATGGTGACGAATTCGCCGTTGGTGGAGTCACCATCACGACTTTGCAAACGTCTCACGATGCAGCGGAACCATGTGGATTCAGTCTGTTTGACGGTACGTCCAGGTTCACGCTGCTGACTGATCTAGGAGTAACTGACGATCGATGTCTGGAAATTGTGGCCGAATCCGATCTTATAGTTATCGAAGCGAATCACGATATCCATATGTTGAAGAGCGGTCCTTACCCCGCTCACCTCAAGCGGCGCGTGCTCTCAGAACGCGGACATCTCTCAAATGCCGATTGCGGGCAGTTTCTGTCCCACGCACTCGACGGTTCGCGCAAGACGCGATCAATCTGGCTCGCCCACCTTTCCGCGACGAACAACCGCCCGGAATTAGCTGAACGTACAGTTTCGGAGGCACTGATTCGACTTCCTGTACGGCATTCAATCATTGCGTTGCCGCGAAGAGAACCTGGGCCGGTCTGGTGTCCCGGATCGAATCCAGTAGCGACCGAGCAACTCTCGCTCTTCACCTGAATCGTGATATTCAGGTTCTGCTGCTCAAAGTCGGCAAACAATTCCGTGTGAATCGCTATACTCGGAGCGGGATTCATGACCCGGTTCTGACAAGGAGTCTGCCCTGTCCACAATACTGTTGATGCACGATCGAATGGCAACCACGGTCATGCTGTTCATGTTCGCGGTAGGTTTTTGGGGGCTCTTTTCGTTCGCCCGGGGTGAGGTGCTCTCCGGAAGCATTCAGGGTGCACTGGCGATCGGTCAGATCCTGGTAATGATCCAGGCGGGGCTCGGAGTTGTTCTTTACGCTGATGGCATTCGGGCGATTACATCGGTTCATTACCTGTATGGCATCACCGCCATTATTGTTCTCCCATTCGTTTGGTCCTATTTAAAGGACAGAAGTCCCCGCCAGGCATTACTTTTTTATAGCCTGATTGCGCTTTTCGTTGCCGGGTTGGCAATACGTGGAATGACCACCGGATCCTGAGTTATCCGCGTACATACGCGGGAATGTGACTGACACGACATATTATCCGCAAGTTCATACATCTTAATTTGCAAATTGACCGTTTAACTCTATTGACAGAAAGACACCCTTTGTTCGGTTATTTGGCGCACCGGGACTCTCATCCCAAGGTAAATATCATTTTTTGGACGTCGAATCGATGTTGACGGGCTCGTACTGTGAGCGTACAATCCGACCGTACAGTGTGAACATCTCTGTTGCGGCAAGGTCGAGTGGGAAAGGAAGCTTTGTGGAGACCGAGCCCCTGGATTACCAGGAAGTAATTGATCAGGCGTTGCAGTTGGTGTACAGCCATCATCATCGCCTGGTTTCGCAGCTTTATCCCGCCGCATTTCAGTCGCTGACCATGGAGCAACTTCGGACCGGCCCCTTGGGTCGTGATCTTGGAAGACTCGCTGGCTTGGCACGAGGCCAGGCGCGCGAATCGAAAGATCACGTTCTTCAGGCGATCGATTCCGTTGTGCAGTTGCTCTTTTGGCCCGCCGCCGCAGACGACTATACCGTTCCGCGTTCCTTTTGGGACACGGAACTCGGACGAATGATGGCTCTGGCGAAGTACAGAGCGTTCGAACCCAATGAACTGGTCTCCATCGGCAATGCGGCGCAGCAACTCAATGTCACCCGGCCAACGATTTATCGCTGGATGGATGACCGAACGCTCAACTACGTGCGAGACGACATGAGCGGGCGGACGTTTGTCGTTCGCCGCGATATTGACAATCTCAAGCGAGTCGCTATGGAACTTGGTGCACAGGACTAAACGCTCCCTATCCCAGATTCCCCACTCGGCAAGTGAATAAGGGCCGTCCGACGCGGACGGCCCTTATTCATTGGTCCGAAAGGCTCCAGACACTACCCGGTGACCGGAAAGGTCCGACAGTGACGTTACATTTCCTTTTCGCAGGTAGAAACGCGGTACCCGATGGGCAATTCGAGTCGCGATCTCGTAACTGATGGTTCCGGTCAGTTCCGCGATCGTATCGAACGACATCACGTGTTCCGAGTGCCAGGCACCTGAAACCATAACCGGATCGCCCACATTGACATCCAAAACGTCTGGCAAACCGATGATGGTCTGATCCATGCAGATCCGACCGAGAACGGGACATTCAACATCATGTACGTACATTTTGGCGCGATTTGAAAGTGCTCGCGGATATCCGTCCGCATAGCCAATCGGAATAAGAGCGGCGCGGGTTCTTTTGTTCGCACGGAATGTTGCACCGTAACTGACGGCGTCCCCAGTTTGTAGTTCCGATATGCGGGCAACCCGACTGATAATTGTCATTGCCGGCCGCATGCCTTCAAGCAGATGAATATCCGATGACGGATTCAAACCGTACATCGCGATGCCGATGCGCACGAGGCTCCGGTCAAACGAACGTGAGCGAATGACCGCGGCGCTATTCGATTGATGCACGAGTTCCGGGCGAATGCCGAGCACCGCCAGGTTATCGACGAAGCTCGCCAACCTGTCAGCTTGCGATTGCGTTGGCGATACGTCGATTTCGTCGGATTGCGCGAAGTGCGTGAACACACCCCGCAATCGAAGCAAAGGATGTCCTTCCACGAACTGGGCGATTGCGAGTGCTTCCTCGAAATATGAACCAAACCGGTGCATGCCAGTATCCAGTTTTACGTGGATACGGACTGGAGACGTGACCTCGAATTGTTCGGCGGCTCGTCCGACAGCCCGGGCGAAGTCGAGACTCCCAATCGAGAGTTCGATCGAATGTCCAATGGCAAGATCAATTTCGGAATAATCCATGGGGCCGAGGATCAGGATTGGAGCCTGGATCGACGCCATCCTAAGCTGGATCGCTTCATCGACTGTTGCCACGGCCAGATGTTCTGCGCCCGCCGCAAGTGCCGAGGTGGCGACTGGTATTGCCCCGTGGCCGTACGCATTGGCTTTGACAATCGCCATGAGACCGACGCCGGATCCGGTGGCTCCACGCAAGGTGCGCAGGTTCGTCGTAATCGCATCGAGGTCCACGATTGCTCTGGTTGAGCGACCGGGATAACGAAGAACTTCCCTGACGAGTTCAGCGTTCACAGTTCAGGCCGCTCGTTGCTAAACCTCTTCCAATTTGGACGATTCGACATCTGCGCCGGCAAATTCATCTGAGGGCGCGGATTCCAGCCGGGCAATGACCCGAACCAGATCGGCTCTCGAAACGATACCGACGAGTTGCAGATCGTCATCGAGAACAGGCACCGGGTTCACCCGCTCATCGAGAATCACGGTCGCAAGCTGCTGCAAGGTTGCGCTCTGCTTTATGTTAACCACAGGACTTGTCATCAGCTCGCGCGCGGTAACAGCCAGGACGTGGCGAAGATCCTCCTTGAAGTCGCGACCTGCATCCAGGCGAAAAATCGCGTCGAGGAAGGGCACAAGCGTCGGGAAAGTCACGTCCGCTTCGCGCGCAATGATGTCGGACTCACCGATAATCCCGATGATCTCGCCATTCTCGACCACCGGCACACCGGGGAGCCCGGAGACCGCGATTAGCCGAGCGACCGTTGCAATCGAGTCCTCTGGTGAGACAACGGGAACATCCGTCCTCATGATTTCTGCAACAATCGGTTCAGCCACGGGATCCATCTCGCTTTCGTTCGATCTCTGCAATCGATTCCGCAATCGCCTGGGGAAGATCGCTCGCGACCAGTCCCAGGACACCGAATCGGTGTTCAACAGTTTTGGTCGCCTGTCCGCCGACATACATCGCCAGACCGGCGGCATCCAGTGCTGCAACTCCCTGGGCCAGGAACGCGCCAAGCGAACCGGCAAAGACATCACCGGAACCGGCAGTCGCGAGTGAAGACAGAGCATCCTCGGCAAGGATTGCCGTAGAACCGTCCGTCGCGATCGTATGGCCGTACTTGAGCACGACCACCTGTTGCCATTTGGTCGCGGCTGTTTTCGCACTCTTTGCCGGGTCGGCCAGGATCTCTTCCGTCGTTTCACCCGTGAGGCGGCTCATTTCACCGATATGCGGTGTGAGAACGAGACTGAAGGGTTTGACCGTCGTCCACCAATCCGTCTGTTTTGCCAGCCAGTTAAGACCGTCAGCATCGATCACCGCGGGTTTATCTCCGCCAATCAAGGTGGAAGTTCCGGAATCGGACGATGCGGCCGGTTTTGACTCTTCGTGCTTATGGAATCCGAGTCCTGAGGTTCTCCTGGCAGTTGACTTGCCGAACAGGGCGACGAGCAGCGCGTTCACGTAATCGTCGTCACCAAGACCCGGTCCGATCACGAGCGCCTTACAGCGGTCGAGCTTCTTCTCGATCGATTCACGAGCTCGCCGGGCCGAAGCCTCGAGATCGCCCTCACCGAGCGGGATGAATACGGCCTCTGGCACAAGCGTGGCCACCGGACCGATCGATCCGCGTGAAATGGCGATGTTGACGATGCCAGCACCAGAACGAGCAGCGCTCATCGCGGCCAGGGCAGCCGCGCCGATATAGCCAGGTCCGCCGGCGATGAGCACAAGACCGCCGACACCCCACTTGTGCGCGCCGAATGTTCGCTTTGGCAGCGCGGCAAGTGCAAAGGCTTCGTCGGCGAATCGATCGCCTACTCCGAGTACTGGTGGGTTGTCCGGCGTTCCGGTCACGTTTACCTCCGATATTGGTGCATGCGCACCCTACGCATCGATCTCTTCAATCGACGGGGTTTCACCCTGAAAGGCGATCACGAAAGCCATGGCGTCCGTTCGTGAATGGGTCAAAGAGACAGTGAAATCGGTGAATCCCAGGAGTTTCGCCCGCTCTGCTGCGGATCCATGAAGAATAAGGACTGGTTTGCCGCGTCGATTCGGGAGGACTTCCATCTCACGCCACCGGATGCCGACGATGCCGGTACCCAGAGCCTTTGAGGTTGCCTCTTTCGCAGCGAACCGAGCCGCCAGTTCGGAGACGCGATTTCGATAGCGGTCTCGTTCCCGTTCCGTGTAGACGCGGTTCAGAAAACGCTCGCCAAAGTCGTCGAGCGAACGTTTGATCCGCGCAATCTCGATGAGATCGACTCCGACAGCAACCCGGCCGGACTTCTCTGGGTCAAATTCCGGGACGTACACACCTGAGACTTTCACTCGCGACTCGTTCGCCGCCTGTCACGAATCCTGATTGTAGTGTGGTTCGGTTCGCGACCGCCAAATCAGACCGGTGCTTCCTGTTTCACGACTGGCCGATAGGTTGCCATGAAACGACCCATTTCGGCCGTGAAGCTGGAATCCTCGATGGACTTTCTGATGACCTCCATCGTTTTCGCCAGAAATCGGAGGTTATGGACAGATGCAAGACGCAATCCTAGAACCTCCTCGGCTCGGAAGAGATGATGAACGTAGGCGGCGGTGAATGTCGTGCACGTGGCGCAGTCGCACGTAGGGTCAATTGGGGCGTGATGATTGCGAAATCGACTGTTGCGAATGCTGACCCTTCCTTCCGGTGTGAAGACGGCAGCATTTCGGGCGATGCGGGTCGGGAGAACGCAATCGAACATATCGATTCCGCGGGCGACACCGTTCCAGAGATCTTCAGGGGAGCCGACGCCCATCAGATAGCGCGGTTTGTATGTTGGCAGTTCAGGAGTCGTTTGTTCGAGCATGTCGAGCATCATCTCTTTGGGTTCGCCGACGCTCAAACCGCCTACAGCGCAACCGGCAACGTCCGCTTCAGCGACGATCCGCGCGCTCTCTTTACGCGTCTCGGCATCCATGCCGCCTTGCGAAATACCAAAGAGAAACGAACCTCGTTCGGCCGCACCCAATCGTGCGTGTTCATCAATGCAGCGCTGAAGCCAACGACCCGAGCGCAACATTGCATCGTAATACTTCTTCTGGGGGGCTGGATACCCGATGACATGGTCGAGTTGCATCATGATGTCGGAGCCGTATCCGAGTTGGAGTTGAACAGCCCGTTCAGGGGTCAACAGATGCTGGCTGCCATCGATGTGCGATCGAAATGACGCGCCTTCTTCCGTTACTTTGACTTGCGAGGCGAGGCTGAAAACCTGGAACCCGCCACTGTCGGTCAGGATTGGACCGTGCCAACCCATGAATTGATGAAGTCCACCAGCCGCCTCGATAACCTCGACGCCTGGGCGCAGCATCAGGTGATACGTGTTAGAGAGAATGATTTGCGCGCCTGTGGCGGCGACCTCGGTTGGATGAAGTGTCTTCACCGTCGCCTGGGTACCGACGGGCATGAAAACTGGAGTTTCGATGACACCATGGGCGGTGGTGAGTCGACCCCGGCGGGCGCTCGATTTCTCTTCTGTGTTCAAGAGACTGAATTCGAACAGACCGTTGGGTTGCGGTGGCGAAACCTGCATTAGTGATGGTCCAGTCGATATTCAGGGTAAGCGACTATAGGGGGAGAGACGAACTAGCCTTTCCGAGCAATCGTGAATCGCTCTGGGTGCCAATCGATCAGGATGATGTCCGGTTGTATCCGGCTGCATGCCTGCGCTGCCGTGCTCGACCCAGTGCATCCAGGTTTGCCGGAACGGCGGCGGCGGTTTGTGCCATCACGGTCGTCTCCGCGTTCGAGGATGGCAATGTGGTGATCTTCACCCCATTGGTGGCGGCAGCCACCGGTTTGGCGACGACCACATCCTCAAAAAACGAAACGTCAGCGAGCGGGTCTTTCTTTGACGCGACTGGCTTGGGTGCTGGTGTCGGTTTTGCCGTAGATGAGGTCGTGGTAACAGCCTTGGCGGTGGTCTTCGGTGTCGTCGAAGCAGATGAGACTGAGGTCGATTTCGCGGCGGTCGCGGTCTTGGCGGCGGTTGTCGCTGAGTTCACCGAACTCTTGACTGACGACGACGCACCGGAAACCGTTTTGTTCACGCCCGACGTCGCACCTTCGAGTGAACCCTTTATCCCCGCCAGTTCACTCTGGACCGCTTTCTTAATATCTCCGACGCCAGCGTTGCGCTCGAGTTCACCAGTAAGATCACCGGTCATCTTGCGCAAATCACGTACGAACTTGCCGATTTGACCCGCGACTTCTGGAAGGCGATCCGGACCGAAAATAAGAAGGGCGCCGACCAGGATGATCATCATCTCCTGCCAGCCCATACCCATAATGTTCATATTGTCATGTCCTCGTAACGACTCGACCGCGCCGATCTGGCGCTTCTCATGGCAAAATCGGTTCTCGTCAATAGTAACTGGCTGGCGGGAGTGCTGGCGAGGGGTGTCAGTCCTACCTGGGAGTCAACGCAAAGATGAAGGTAATCGTCGGTCTCGGCAATCCCGGAAAAGAGTATTCCCGAACCCGTCACAACATTGGTTTCATGGTGCTCGATGCATTTCGTCGCGAACTCTCCTTACCGGTCGAGCGCAATCGCTTTCACGCGGTCATGACCGAAGGACGGCTCAACAGCGAAAAGATCGTACTGGTTGCGCCACAAACATTCATGAATCTGAGTGGGACATCGGTACGAGAAGTTCGGTCCTGGTACAAAATTGAAGAAGCGCACATGATTGTTGTGCTCGACGACATGGATCTCCCGTTTGGAACGCTCAGGATGCGCGGTAACGGTTCTGCGGGCGGACACAACGGATTGCACTCGATCATCGAACAACTTGGCACTTCCAACATTCCGCGATTAAAAATTGGGATCGGACGTCCACAATCTGCCGCGGTGAACCATGTGCTCTCGCGTTTTTCGACAGAAGAAGAGGCCGCTCTGCCTGACCTGATTCAGCGCTCGGAGGACGCCATCAAGCTCTGGATTTCTCAGGGATTGATCATCTCCATGAATGAGGTGAATCGCAAGGCCGAATGATGCGGTACCATCGAACACAGCATTCGATTTTGATGGAAGGGTTGAAATTCGTGACTGGGAAGTAGCGACGATGACTCAGCGAATATCGGTAGTCGGTGGTGGAACGATGGGCAACGGGATCGTTCAGGTGATGGCGCAAGCTGGTCATGCGGTCACCTTGATCGAACGATCGAACGCCGACGCCGAGCGCGCTGTGGCAATGATCCGCACCAACCTTGGACGTCTTGTCTCGAAAGGGAAAATCGATAAGATTCAGGCGGATGCAATCCATGGTCGGGTAACCTCTGCTGATTCCTATGGCGCCGCCGCAGAATCTGATTTCGTAATCGAGGCGGTTTTTGAGAATCTTGCGTTGAAACAGGAAATCGCCAGGGCCATAACACCAACGTTGAACGAAGGAGCGATCTTTGCGAGCAACACCTCGTCGATCTCGCTGACAGCAATCGCGGCTGCCTCCCATCGACCGGGTCAGGTCGCCGGAATGCACTTCTTCAATCCGGTGCCGGTACTGCAGTTGGTAGAGGTCGTTCGTGCCGAGCAGACGACGGATGAAACGGTCGATCGGGTTTGCGCCCTTGCAACACAGATCGGGAAATCGCCGGTCGTAGTGAACGATTTTCCGGGTTTCATCTCAAACCGCGTCTTGCTGCCGATGATCAATGAGTCGATCTTCTGTCTCGGCGAAGGCGTTGCAACCAAAGAGGCGATCGATGATGTTATGAAGCTCGGGATGGCTCATCCGATGGGGCCGATCGCGCTGGCAGATCTGATCGGACTGGATGTCTGTCTGGCGATTCTCGAAGTGCTTCAGCGTGATCTGGGAGAGGACAAGTATCGTCCGGCACCTTTGCTGCGAAAGATGGTCGCGGCCGGGAAACTCGGGCGAAAGAGTGGAGAGGGGTTTTACTCCTATGGCTCTTGAAACTGCCGCGGTGGAGACCGCGAAGCATGAACGCGAGACCCCGATTCGAGTGTTGGTCGCGAAGCCGGGGCTGGATGGACATGATCGTGGCGCCAAGGTAATGGTGCGCGCGCTCCGCGACGCAGGAATGGAAGTGATCTACACCGGTCTCTTCCAAACGCCTGATATGATCGCGGAAGCCGCCTTACAGGAAGATGTCGACGTGATCGGTCTGAGTATTCTCTCCGGGGCACATCTGGCGATCTTTCCCCGGATCATGGAGACGCTTCGCACGCGAGGACTTGACGACGTGCTCGTGATCGCTGGGGGGACAATTCCGGAAGACGATATTGATGAGGTCAAGCGACTCGGTGTGGCCGCTGTGTTCGGACCAGGAACGTCACTTCGCGAAGCGGTCGCCTTTATCCGGGCAAACGCGCCGATTCGACACGACGCTGCCTGAATGGGGTTAGTCGACGACGCGCTTGGCGGCAGTGTGCGCGCGTTGGCGCGCCTTGCGACACATATCGAGAACGAAACTAACGTCGCACACGCGGCGCTCGCGCGGCTCTATCCCCTGTCCGGCCGTGCTCACACGATTGGGATCACGGGGCCACCGGGTGCTGGCAAGAGCTCCCTTGTCAATCGAATCGTTGCCAGGTACCGGACGGCCGGCAAACGAGTCGCTGTGATTGCGGTCGATCCGACCAGTCCGTTGACTGGCGGAGCGACGCTCGGTGACCGAATTCGGATGCTCGACCTGCAAGGGGATGCAGGTGTTTTCATCCGAAGCACTGCAAGTCGCGGTCGTACCGGTGGACTCGCCCCCACAACATCGGGACTGATTCACCTTTTCGATGCAGTCGGATTCGATGTGGTCATTGTCGAAACGGTTGGAATTGGTCAGGAAGAGATCGATGTAGTTCATTATGTAGAGTCAGTCGTCCTCGTGCAGGTGCCCGGACTTGGCGATGGAATACAGGCGCTCAAAGCCGGAGTACTTGAGATTGCCGATATTTACGCGGTAAACAAGATCGATCTTCCGGGAGCGCACGGCACGGTGCGTGAACTCCAGACCCTGCTGGGTTTGTCAGAGCACATCTCTTCATGGTCCCCACCTGTCGTTGGCGTCTCCGCGAGTGAAGCGGTCGGGATCGATGAGCTGGTCGATGCGCTCAATCGACAGCGAGCCTGGCTGAACGAGAGCGGAAGTCTCAGGACTCGCCGCAGAGCGATCGCAGCGATGGAGATTTCGCAGCAGGTGCAGCGGCTATTCGAGCGAAAGATCGCGTTGCAGGGCCGATCGTGGGCAACGGATGAGTTGATATCGAACGTTGCTGAGCGAACTGAGACCCCCGCCAATGCGGCCGATTCTATCCTTGCACA
>Ga0105048_10005298_pt1 | contig 20869 bp, 20 predicted proteins | sample MAT05_FD_78382 | JGI IMG/M metagenome (GOLD analysis project Ga0105048, IMG submission 78382) | Freshwater microbial communities from Lake Fryxell liftoff mats and glacier meltwater in Antarctica - MAT-05 | ecosystem: Environmental > Aquatic > Freshwater > Ice > Liftoff microbial mat | place...
GACGCGATCTGATCGCGCGAATGCTGGAATTTAGCGCGATCTTGCTGCGCTATCGCGCAGACTAGGGCAGCTTGCACCGTGGCTGGGCGCGTGTGGAACCATCCGTGCGGCGCGTTAGTCAACAATTGCCCCTTTTGAGATTTATTTGATGCTGTCTTTTTGCCTGCGCGCACTGATTGGTTTGCTGAGCTTGAGCACGGCGCTAAGCTCCATGGCGATCAGTCAGGACGATTTATTGCCCGATGCGCAGGCGTTCAAACTGACTGCGCGCGCTTTGGGTCCGGACCGCCTGGAAGTTCGCTGGACCATCGCACCGGGCTATTACCTGTATCGCGAGCGCATCAAAGTGGCGTCCAACGCGGCAGACATTCAAATCGCGGGCTTGGCGCTGCCGCCGGGTACGCAAAAGGAAGATCCTTTTTTTGGGCGCGTACACACGTTCCGCGGCACGGTGGTGGGCGTGGCGGCGCTCAAGCGACAAGACGCGCAATTGACGATGCTCGGCCTGAACGTCACCCACCAAGGCTGTGCCGATATCGGTATCTGCTATCCGCCGCAGTACACCCGCGTGGTGGTGGAGCTGCCCGCGCGCGCGGCAAGCGCAGCCGCGCCTAAGTTTTTACTGCCCACGGCGCTAGTTACCAGCAATAGTCCTGCAAGCAACGTGCTTCCCAGCACGATTCAACCGCGACCGCGCGCGACCGCGCAGGTGCGCACGCTGCCGGAGATCACCGATTTTGGCAAACGCATTGGCCTCGACCCGCCTGAGGTTTTGTCGATTGAGCAAGCCTTCCCATTCGACGCGATTCCCGGCGGCCCGGGTGAAATTCTGGCGCGCTTTCAAATGCCACCGGGCTATTACCTGTATCGCGATAAGCTGACCTTCACAGTCAGCAAACCGCTAGGTGCCAAGTTGCGCGTGGTCGGCGGCTTACCGCCGGGAGCGGCGCACGTAGACGAGCATTTCGGGCCCGTGCAAATTTATCGCGGCGAGCTGCCGCTGACACTGGCGCTGGAGGGCGCGCCGCAAAATACCCGCGACTTAACCTTCAGCGTGGCCTTTCAAGGGTGTAAAGAAGACGGCATTTGCTACCCGCCCGAAACGGTCAGCCGTGAAGTGCGTTTGAGCGCCCCGCCACCCGTTCAAGCAGTCCAAGCGCCACTGCGCGAGGAGCAATCGATCGCTGCGCGCCTCGCGCAATCGGGCAAGTGGCTGCAGGTGTTGGCGCTGTTTGGCATTGGCGTGCTGCTGGCCTTTACGCCGTGCGTGTTTCCCACGCTACCGATCTTGACCGCGATCATTGCAGGCGATAAAAACCTCTCAACGCGCCGCGCGCTGATGCTGTCGTTGATCTACGTGTTAGCAATGGCCAGCGTTTACGCAATCGCCGGGGTGATCGCGGGTTTAACCGGTGCCAACCTGCAGGCTGCGTTTCAAAACCCGTGGGTGGTCAGCGCATTTAGCTTGATTTTGCTGGCGCTGGCTCTGAGCAAGTTCGGCTTGTTTCATGTGCAGCTTCCGGGTGGATTGCAGGATCGCGTCAACCAAATTTCAGCGCGATTTAGCGGCGGTACGCTGATTGGCGCGGGTCTGATGGGCGCGCTGTCTGCGCTGATTGTCGGCCCGTGCGTGGCCCCACCGCTGGCGGGCGTGCTGATTTACTTGAGCCAAACCGGCGATGCGCTACTCGCCGGACTCGCTTTGTTTGCACTCGGGCTTGGCATGGGCGTGCCGCTGGTGATTATCGGTGTGACCGAGGGTCGCTATTTACCGCGAGCCGGGCCGTGGATGGATCAAATCAAGCATGCCTTTGGCGTGGGCCTGTTGGCGCTGGCGATTTGGATGCTTGAGCGCATCGTGCCGGCGGCGGTGACCATGCTGCTGTTCGGCAGCTTAGGCCTGATAGTCGCCGTATATCTGGGCGCGCTTGATCGATTGCCGATTGGATCTACCGGCTGGCGCCATCTACAAAAAGGCGTCGGCGTGCTGCTGCTGGTGCTGGGCGCCCTGCAACTGGTTGGAGCGGCTTCTGGCGGACGCGACTGGTTGCAACCGCTGCGTCAATCGGGTGGGCCAGGTCAGCAAGCCGTGGTGCAATTCACCCCGATTGCCTCATTAGATGCTTTGAACGCGCGACTTAAAGAGGGCCAGCCGGTGCTGCTCGATTTCTATGCCGACTGGTGCGTTGACTGCAAGCGCATGGAGCGCACCACGTTTGCCGATCCGCGCGTTGCGAGCGCCCTAAGTGGTTTTCGCGTTCTGAAAGCCGATGTCACGGCCAACAATGCGGCCGACCGCCAGCTGCTCAAGCATTTCGGCCTGATCGGTCCGCCCGCCACGCTATTTTTTGGCAGCGATGGCGCTGAGCTTGAAGCCTTGCGCGTGCTCGGCTACGTAAGTGCCGATGACTTGCAAAACGTGCTCGCGCGCGTGCCACGCTGATGAATGCTCGCGCGATCGTGTTGATTCTGGGCGCAGCCCTGTTGGCCGGGCTCGGCGGTTTCTTTGTCAGCGGCTGGCTTTACAGTAGACCCAGCGGCGATGCGCTCGGTGTCGGGGCCCAGCGTGTCGATTTTGAGCTTCCCGATCTCGAGGGCCGAGCGTTGCGCTTAAGCGAGCACGACGGCAAGGTGGTACTGCTGAATTTTTGGGCGAGCTGGTGCGGCCCGTGCGTCGAGGAAATTCCGATGCTCGCGCAATTCCAAACCGACCACGGCGCAAAAGGCTTGCAAATCGTCGGCGTCGCACTCGACAGCCGTGAAGCCGTAGAGCGTTTCACCCGCTCGAACCCGATCAACTACCCCAACATGCTCGGCGAAATGGCCACGCTAAACATCGGCCGCCTGTATGGCAATCAGCGCGGCGTGCTGCCTTATTCAGTCCTGATCGACCGCAAAGGTAGCATCGTCAAAATTTACCTGGGCCAACTCAAGCTGAGCACGCTCGAACGCGACGCGCTGGTCTTGTTGTAGGCATACCTTGGTTACCGCTTGCGCGTCACGCTGCGAGCGCAAGCCTTCGATATGCCATATTGTGCTGATGCACGCTGATCTTGCAGACACCCTCGCACTCGACGCCGAAGTCGCGCTTGCGGCGCGCAAGATTCGGATTTTGGCGCAGCTGAGCTGGCCTAAGTCTGAGCAGGATCGGTTTTTGAACGCGTTCAAGCGGGGCGTGCCGTATTTGCCGCAGATCGACTACGCACCGGTTGATTTGGACGCCTCTGAGCGCGAGTTGGAACACATTATTCAGCGTGCCGATACCTCGCACGCGCTCGGCGATTACGTGTCGAAAACCGCGCAAAGCTACTTTTGGGCGACCCAGATGCTGCGCGCACGCGGCACTGAGCAAATGACCGAGCATTCGATCCGCATCTACGGGCGACCGGGCGATGCGATCGCTGGGCAGGAGCTCACCAATCTCGATGCGGCGCGGCACTTTATCCAGGTGGCCAACGAATACGCGCTGGAATTTAGCCTGCACGAGGCGGAATACTGCATCCCCGCAGAGGTGGTGCGCGATACGCTGGTGCAGCGCTTGGGTGAGGTGTTTACCAGCCACCATATTGATGTCGATATCGATCCTGATTTGGTCGCCAAAGCCGCTGCCGGGCCAACGCGCATTCGCATCCGCGCCGCGACGTGTTTTTCGGAATACGACATCAATCAGCTGGTCGAGCACGAGGCTTTTGTACACACGCTGACTTCGCTCAACGGGCGTGCGCAAAAGGCGCTGCCCTCGTTAAGTTTGGGCTCACCGCGCACCACCGGCACGCAAGAAGGCTTGGCGGTTTTTGCCGAGTTGATCACCGGATCCATCGACATCACGCGTATGAAGCGCATCTCGCTGCGCATTCAAGCGATCGATTTAGCGCTGAAAGGGGCAGATTTTATCGAGGTGTTCCAGTTTTTCATGGACAACGGCTCCAGCGACACCGAGAGTTTCAACTCGGCGATGCGCGTGTATCGCGGCGCGCCAACGCACGGCGGCCACGCGTTTACCAAGGACGCGGTGTACTTGCACGGGCTGATCAGCGTGCACACTTTTTTTCGCTGGGCGCTTAAAAATCACAAACTCAAGCTGTGTAGAGCGCTGTTTGCCGGGCGCCTCACCTTGCAAGATGTGCTGAATCTCGAGCCACATTTTGATTCGGGCCTGCTGGTCGCGCCAATGTACTTGCCGCCGTGGATGCTCAAAGGCAACGGCTTGGCGGGCTACTTGAGCTTCTCGGTGTTCGCCAACAAAATTAGGCTCGACTCAGTCGAGCGCGCCGAGTTGACGGTAGCGCACTGATCACAGCGGGCCGCTGGATTCGACGCCATCGGCCACGGGCTTTTTGATCGCCATGCGCGCCGCGATGATGCCCACCTCGTAAAGGATGCACATTGGGATGGCCAGCATGATTTGCGAGAGAATGTCTGGAGGCGTTAAAACCGCGCCGACGAAAAACGCGCCAATGATCACGTAGCCGCGCGATTTTTGCAGCTGTTCGATCGTCACCCAATTGAGCGCGACCAAAATGACCACCGCAACCGGCACCTCAAAGCAGATGCCGAACGCGAGAAACATCACCATCACAAAATCAAGATAGTGGGTGATGTCGGTCATCACCGCGACGCCTTCGGGCGCCACTCCGGTGAGAAAGCGGAACACCACCGGCAGCACCAGGTAGTACGCAAACGCGCAGCCGAGATAGAACAACAGCGCGCTCGAGATGAGTAGTGGCGTGGCCAAACGTTTTTCGTGGCGATACAGGCCCGGTGCGACAAAGGCCCACGATTGATAAAGGGTCATGGGCATGGTGATGATCACCGCGACAAAAAACGCCAGCTTGATCGGGGTTAAAAACGGCGACGCCACTTCCGTGGCGATCATGCTGCTGCCAGCTGGCAGCGCCCTTAACAGCGGCGCCGCGAATTCAGTGAACACGCTGTTTGCGAACGGCACCAGGCACAAAAACACGGCGAACAATACGGCTATCGCGCGCAGCAAGCGCTGGCGCAATTCGACCAGATGCGCAACCAGCGGCTGTTCTTGGTCGTCCGACTCAGAGCGGCCCGGCATCGTCGTTTACTGGTTTGGGTTTGGCGTTGAGGTCAAGTTCTAAGTCCGAGCGCACATCGGTTTTTTCGATCTCGCGTTCGATTTCACGCTTGATCGATGAAAAGCTATCGCGCGCTTTGCGTACAAATCCGCCAACAGTACGCGCAAAGCCGGGCAGCTTTTCGGGCCCCAATACCAGCAGCGCGACAATGCCGACCAGCAGCAGTTCGGTGTAACCAACGCCCACGGACTAGACCTTGTCCTTCGCCTCAGCAGCTTGCGCTTCGGCGTTCGCCGGCGGGTCGGCTTGGATACGCGCGCTCGGCTCCTCGGTCGAGACTGTTTTCTTGAAATCTCGAATAAAACCGCCGAGATCACCCCCCATGCCCTTGAGCTTTTTAGTGCCAAAGACCAAAACCACCACCAGCAACAAAATCAACCAGTGCCAAATGCTGAAACTACCCATCACAACCTCCGCTAACGCCGCACAATAGCGGCACTTATCTGTGGACTACTTTAAAGACCAAAAGTTACTTGACGGTACTTTCTTCGAGCTCATCGCGAAAACTGACGATCTCATCGGCAGCCGGCGCAATCTGCCCAGCTAACACGCGCCGTGGCGTGATGTTCTTGCCGTACACGCGCTCGTTGGCGGAGTAATCGATGCCGAGCACCGTGCCGTCAAGAGCGATGCCGGCGAACAAACCACGCGAACGAGCGTAGGAATAGACCTCGGCCTTCAACTCGCTATCGGTCGCCGCACTGGCTTGTCGACCCACCGGACCGGCCGCAACCGCCGCATCGGCGCCTAAGGTGAACTTACCGTTGACGATGCCATCGATCGAACGCTGCGTGCGGAATACCAAAATTACGTCCGAGCTTTGTACGCCCGCCTGCCAGCCAATCGAGCCGCCGGTCATCGTGATGTAGATGGGGTGGGTCCAGACGCCCTGCGCATTTTTCACCGACAGCAGGCCCTTGCCGCGACGGCCGCCAATGATAAAGCCGGCTTTGACCAAATTCGGAATCACCGCGATGCCTTTGGCCTTTTTCAGCAGCGATTCTGGGATGCCTCTGTCGGGCGAGCGGGTGATCTCGCGGAGCACGGCAACCGCATTTGCGGCGCGCTCGAGTTCCTTACTTTGGGCGAATCCAGTCGATGCAACGAGGAAAGTGAGGGGTATCAGGAAGTAGCGCATGCAGCCCATCCAGCAGAAGACAGCCTGCGAGTGTAGGCCGATCTAGTGAAACCGGCGCATTCCGGCTGCGCTCAACAGCAACGACAGCGCGAGCAGCGCCAGCATCCACGGGGATAATGCAGGCACCGGCATGGTCGGCTGCGTGCCCAAAGCGCACGCTGTGGGCGTAATTGCCAGGCTTTCCACGCCGATTGCGGTGGTGCTGACCAGCGTTGCGGCGCCGGTGAGCGGATCAATCCGGAAAATTTGGCTGGGCTCCCCTGAGCTACCTATATCGGAGCGATCACTGACGCCCCATAAGCGCCCCTGCCCATCAAACGCCAAATCGCCATCCGACATGTTCAACCCAGCGCCGAGCCGACCTATCAACGTGGCGCGCGCGCTCACGGTATCGATTGACCACAAGCCTTCATCGCCGCTCACGCCCAAGCCGTAGAGCTTGTCGCCGCGCGCGGCCAAGCCGCTGATTTGTGCACCCATCGCGCCCTCGGGGCCAATTCGCTCGGCGCTACCGGTGCTGAGATTCACCCGATACAGGTTGCGCTTGCCATCCGAGCTCAGATACAGCGTGCCGTCGCACGCAAAGCTCATCCCAAAATCGAAGTTGAACTCAGCGCCCAAACCGGTTGGCAGGGCGAAGTTGCCGCGCAATCCATTTGCGGCAGGGGTAGCGACGCCGGTGACGAGGTCAAAGCGCAGCAAAGTTTTGGTTTGATCGTCAGCGCCGAAGAGCACATTATTACTGGAAAAAGCCAGCGCCTCGATATCGCCATACAGCGCGCCAACGCCTGCTTTATCCAGTGTGTCGCCGCCCGCCGTTTGAGCCGCGCCAGTTTCTAGATTGATCCGCAGCAGCTCGTCTTCGCCGCTGTTGGTACGCCGATCGGAGTTAACCCCGAGCGCGACGGTTTGCGCGCAAACGCCGCCCGATGCGAGCAGGGCAGCTAGGAACAGGGATGCTCGCGGTAGGCGCATTTTGAAATCACTTTAGGACTAAGGACCCGGGCGTGGGGTCTGTAGGGGTGGATAGTAACAAGGCCGCGCGGGATTGCAAAAACTTAACGCTTTCGCACGGTGCCCTTTAGCTGGCCACCTTCGCGCGCGGCTTGGCTTTCGCCGTTGCTCGTTTGGCTTTTGGCTTGGGCTTTGCGGTCACGGTCTTAACCGTTTTAACGGCTTTGCTGGCCTTGCGCGGGGCAGCGTTTTTCGGCGCGGCGCTGACGGCTTTCTTGGTCGTTGCAGCTTTGCCGCGCTTGAACTTGCTTTTCGGCGCTTTGCCTTTCTCAACCAGCAGCGCCAAACACTCGTCCAATTCAAGCGAAGCGGGTTCGCGGTCCTTCGGCACATTGGCGTTCAAAGTGCCGTCAGTGACGTAGGGGCCATAGCGACCGTTGAGGATTTGCAGCGTGGTTGACTCAAACTGTTTGATCAGCCGATTGGCCTCGATCGTGCGCTTTTCCTGGATCACCTCGAGCGCGCGCTCGAGTGTCACGGTGTAAGGATCATCGGTGGCCTTGAGCGAGGCGTAGGCCTTGCCAAATTTCACGAACGGACCAAAACGGCCAACATTGGCGGAAATATCCTCGCCCTCAGCGGTCATGCCGAGCGCGCGTGGCAGTTTAAAAAGCTCCATCGCATCGGCAAACGCGATGGTGTCCATTTTTTGTCCGGGCCTGAGCGAGGCAAATTTTGGCTTGTCCTCGTCTTCTTTGGTGCCAATCTGCACAAAGGCACCGAAGCGCCCCAAGCGCACCGAAACCGGCTTGCCAGACGCCGCATCGGTGCCCAGCACGCGCGCGTTGGCGACTTCTTCGCGCGAGATATCCTGCTTGTCGTCGAGCTGGCTTTTGAAGCCGTTCCAGAACGTATGCAGCAGCGGGATCCATTCTTTTTCACCGCGCGAGACGGCGTCCAAATCGTCCTCCAGCCGCGCGGTGAACTCGTAATCGACGTATTGGGTGAAATGGTTCGACAAGAACTTGGCGACCACTCGGCCAACATCGGTCGGATGAAAGCGCTTGGTTTCAAGCAGCACATATTCGCGCGCCAGCAGGACTGAAATGATGCTCGCATACGTCGAAGGCCGCCCAATGCCGTATTCCTCGAGCGTTTTCACCAAGCTCGCTTCAGAAAATCGCGGTGGTGGCTCGGTGAAATGCTGCTCGGCGCGGACGATTTCGAGCGGCACTTTTTCGCCAATCCGCATCAACGGCAGGCGCTTGTCCTCGTCATCGCTATCGGCCTTTTTATCGTCTTCGCCTTCGCGGTAAACGGCTAAAAATCCTGGCTCAATGATCGTCGAACCGGTCGCGCGCAGCACGTTGCCAGGACCTGAGCTCAAATCAACGGTGACGGTGTTGATCGTCGCTGGGATCATCTGGCACGCAATGGTGCGCTGCCAAATAAGCTCGTAGAGCCGCGCTTGGTCGCGCTCGAGAAACTTCGCCACGCTTGCGGGCGTGCGCAAAGCCTGCGTGGGACGAATGGCTTCGTGGGCTTCCTGGGCGTTCTTGGATTTGGTTTTGTAATAAACCGCGGCCTCGGGCAGCTTGTCGGCCCCGTACTCGCGCGCAATCACCTGGCGAATCTCGGCCAGCGCATCGTTGCTTAAGCTGACCGAATCGGTACGCATATAGCTGATCAAGCCTTCGGTGCCGTCCTCAAGGGCCACGCCCTCGTAGAGTCCTTGCGCCACTTGCATGGTCTTGCGGGTTGAAAATCCGAGCTTGCGCGCCGCTTCCTGCTGCAGGGTCGAGGTGATGAACGGTGCCGCCGGGCGCCGTTTGCGCTCTTTGGATTGCACATCGCTCACGGTGAGCTGGCCTTGCGCTTCACGCGTGATCACATCGCGGGCTTCGAACGCGAGCAATTCCGAGTTCAAGTCGAACTGCTCCAAACGCGCGCCGCGCCAAGTGTGCAGCTTGGTTTTGAACGGCGCGACGCCGTGCGCCATATCGCCTTCGATGGTCCAGTATTCGCGCGCCAAAAAGCGCTCAATTTCTTCCTCGCGCTCAACGATCAAACGCAGCGCCGGGCTTTGCACGCGCCCGGCAGACAGGCCCGGACGAATTTTGCGCCACAGCAGCGGCGACAGCTTGAAGCCGACCAGATAGTCGAGCGCGCGGCGCGCCTGCTGGGCATTGACCATGTCGTTGGAGATGGTGCGTGGATGCGCGACCGCCGCCTGCACCGCTTTCGGGGTGATTTCCGAGAAGGTCACGCGATGCACGGCTTTGCCTTTCAGCAAGTTGCGTTCTTTCAGAATCTCAAAGATGTGCCAGGAAATCGCTTCTCCTTCGCGATCCAAGTCGGTCGCCAGATACAACGCGTCGGCGGCTTTGGTGGCCTTGACGATCGCATCGACGTGGCGCTGATTTTTTTCGATCAGCTCGTAGCTCATCGCAAAATCATGGTCAGTATCGACCGCACCGTCCTTTGGCGTGAGATCACGGACGTGCCCATAAGACGCGAGAACCGCAAAATCACGGCCGAGGTATTTGTTGATCGTCTTGGCTTTCGCGGGCGATTCAACGATAAGTAGATTCTTGGCCATGTGTTCCTGCAAACGATTCGCGCGGGCGCCTATACGCACGCGCATACATGAAGCTATAGCAACTCGCGCCTAGAGCATGCAAGCGCCAACGCGCTTTGGCGTTTGCCGGGAGCGGCACAGCGCACCACATTTTTGCCACATAACGCCTGCAAGCCGCAGCTTTCGCGCCATCGCAGCAACCCGCGTGAGTCGCCCACTAGCGATCACTTTTCTCTGTAGGCGCATGCAATGCAAAACTTTTCGCGGTCGGCCACGCTTAAGCTTTTCCTACTCGGCGCGCTCGCGCTTTTGTTGCTCATCCCGCTGCTGATGATTGGTGCGGTGGTTAGCGAGCGGTTGTCCTTAAAAAACGCCACTGAAAATGAAATTGCCCAGCGCCACGGTGGCGAACAGCTGCTGCTGGGGCCGTTCATGGTGCTCAAACGGCAGTGTGAAGTGGCCTTGAAAAACCGCTTTGTGCTGCAGCCGTGCGATGAGTTTGTGCTGCCGGAAGTGCTTAACGTGAGCGGCAAGGTGCCGACCAGCCTGAAGCGCCTGGGGCTTTATGAAGCACCGGTATACGACGCGCAATTCGCGCTGAGCGGCGCATTTGACCTAGCGCGCAGTGCCAGCCCCACGCCACCGGGTACTTCCGATCAAGCGCGTTTCGCATTTGCGCTGACCGATCCGCGCGGCATTCGCGAAGTGCGCACGGTGAGCGCTGCTGGGCGCGAGCTGGCGCTCGCGCCGTCTAATTTGACCATCAACGGCATGGCGGTGTTGGAGGCGCCGTTGCCGCTCGATTTCGACGTATCCAAGCCGTTTGAATTCGCGCTTGATTTGAGCGTGTCGGGGTCGCGCGCTTTGAATGTGGCGCCGCTCGGTCGTCTGAGCACGCTTAAGCTCACCAGCAACTGGGCGGACCCGAGTTTTAGCGGTGCGTTTTTGCCGGTCGAAAAAAGCATCAGCGAGCAGGGCTTCGACGCGCGCTGGCAGGTGTTGGAGCTCAACCGCCGCATCCCGCAGCGCAGCTTGGCGAGCTTTCCGATCAGCGAGGCGCAAGCTTCGGCATTTGGGGTGAATCTGGTGGTCATGGCGTCTAGCTATCAGCAAACCGAGCGCGCGCTGAAGTATGGGTTTTTGTTCATCGTGCTGACCTTCGCGGGTTATTTTCTATTCGAAGTGTTAGCCGGCGTGCGCTTGCACCCGGTGCAGTACGGCTTGATTGGTGCGGCGCTCGCGGTGTTTTATCTGCTGCTGCTGGCGGCGGCGGAGATCATCGGCTTCGCGCTCGCCTACCTGCTTGCTGCGATCACTCTCGCTGCGCTGATTGGCGCGTACTCCGGTGCCATTTTGCGCAGCGTCAAACGCGGGGCCAGCGCGGGCGCTCTGTTAGGCGCGATTTATGCGGTGCTGTATGTGCTGATCGCCAGCGAATCGCACGCGCTGCTGCTCGGTGCAGGCGTGCTGCTCGCGGTGATCTCAGCCACCATGTACCTAACGCGCAAGGTCAACTGGTACGGGAACAACCCTGACTAAGCTGCGGTGGGTTTACCAAACAGCTTGCGTGCCAGCTGCACCAATCCCAAGGTGATTGCACCGGCTAGAACACCGACAAAGCCATTGATCAATGACGGAGTCAGCGCGCCAAGGACGGCGCCGACACCGGGAATAGACGTGCTCCACACTGACGTGTCTTTGATGCCCTGGTCGAGCACCGCCACGCCGTGAGTCAGGATGCCGCCGCCGACCAAAAACATTGCGGCGGTGCCTGCAATCGACAGAAATTTCATCAAGTACGGCGCGAAGCCCACCAAACCGCGACCAAAAACCGCCACCAGCCCCGATTTCTGCTTGCTCAGGTGCAAGCCCAGATCGTCCAGTTTCACGATCGCGGCGACTAAGCCGTACACGCCAATGGTCATGATGATCGCGATCGAGAGCATCACGCCAACCTGCTTTGCGAAAGTAGCCGTCGCCACGGTACCTAAGGTGATCACCAGAATTTCTGCCGACAGAATAAAGTCCGTGCGCACCGCGCCTTTGATTTTTTCTTTCTCAAGCGCGACCAGATCAACGTTCGGATCGCTCAACGCCGCAATCTGTTCGGCTTGGTGCGCGTCGTCTTCGGCTTTGCTGTGCAAAAATTTATGCGCGAGCTTTTCAAAGCCTTCGTAGCAAAGATAAGCGCCGCCAATCATCAGCAGCGGAATGATTGCCCACGGCAGCAGCGCACTGATCAACAGCGCCGAGGGCACCAAAATGGCCTTGTTCCTAGCCGAACCTTTGGCCACCGCCCAGACCACCGGCAGCTCGCGCTCCGGCCGAACGCCAGACACCTGTTCGGCGTTCAGCGCGAGATCATCACCGAGCACGCCAGCGGTCTTTTTGGCCGCCACTTTGCTCATCAGCGCAACGTCGTCAAGGATCGTTGCAATATCGTCAATTAGTAAAAAAAGGCCGCTGGCCATCAGGTGTTTCCTTAAGCTTTAAATTAAACGTCTGGATCGAGTGGCCAGCCTGCGCCGCTACCGCGCTGGAACACGGCGTCAGAATCTTTAAGCTCGCCCGCGCCGATCGGCCCGGCGGCCTTGAGCTGCGCATAGTACGGCGCGAAATCTGGTCGCGTGGCGGTCATCAGCTGCTCGAAGCTCTGCACCACAAAATAGCTTTTCTGGAAGGTATCGATGCGGTAGCGCGTGCGCATCACGCGCTGTAAGTCAAAGCCAATCCGGTTGGGGCTCAAGGAATCTAACGCATAGATCGACTCGCCTTGGCTCGAAACAATTCCCGAGCCGTAAATGCGCAAACCCGCAGGCGTTGCGATCAAGCCGAATTCAACCGTGTACCAGTAGAGCCGGGTCAGATTGACCAGCGCTTCCGGCCCGAAACTCGCCGCTTTAACGCCACCGGCGCCATAGGCTTGCATGTAATCGGCAAACATCGGATTGAGCAGCAGCGGCACGTGGCCAAACAGGTCGTGAAACAGGTCCGGTTCAGCGATGTAGTCGATTTGCGCAGGTTTGCGAATCCACCAGGTGACCGGGAACTGGCGCGCCGCGAGGTGCTCAAAAAAAGTCAGTTCCGGTAGAAGTCCCTCGACGGCGATCAGCGTCCATCCGGTGGCTTTATTGAGCACCTCATTGAGCTCGCTATAGCGCGGAATGGTGTGCTCGCTGATGCCGAATTGGCCTAGCCCCTGCATAAATTCCTGACACGCGCGACCCGGTAGCAGCGCCATTTGGCGCTTAAACAGCGTCGCCCAAGTGGCGTGATCTTCAGCCGTGTATTGCGCCCAAGGCTGCTCGATCACGCGCGTGGTGTACACCGGAACGTAGCCCTTATCGGTCAGCTGGTGTTCAACGCGGGTAGGCGGGCTCATCGAAAAGCGCTCCAAAAGTGGCGAGAAAGGACAAGGGTAAAGTTTACGGGCGTAACTGCGGTAGCTTTGCGCACTTCGTTTCGCCAAAGCGACCTGCCGAATGTCTAAACCTGATGTGTATGTGTCCGTTGATATTGAAGCCGACGGCCCGGTCCCGGGCTTAAATTCTATGCTGAGCTTGGGTGCGGTGGCACTCGATGCGCAAGGTGTGGAACTCGGCACTTTCAGCGTCAATCTGCAAACCATTCAGGGCGCGGTAAGCCACCCGCAGACCATGGCTTGGTGGAAAACCCAGCCCGCGGCGTGGGCTGCGTGTCGGGTGGACCCTGAAGCGCCTGAGACAGCGTTGCCGCGCTTTGCCACATGGCTTAAGAAGCTTCCCGGCAACCCGGTGTTTGTCGCGTATCCAGCGTCGTTTGATTTCATGTTTGTGGCTTGGTATTTGAATCGTTTCGCGCAAGAAAACCCCTTTGGCTGGGCCGCGCTCGATTTGAAAAGTTACGCGATGGCCAAACTCGGCTTGAGCTTTAGCGACACCATCAAACGCAAAATGCCGCCGGCTTGGTTTGCCAACGAACGCAAGCATTTACACATCGCACTCGACGACGCGCGCGAACAGGCCGAGCTGCTGGTGGCCATGTTGCGCGCGTGAGCAAACGTTTTATCGCTGTGGCAGTACTGCTCGGCGCGGCGCTAGCGTTGCTGGTGCTGCCCTTGCTCGCGGCGGGGCTATTGCGCGTGCTGCTGCCGGCTGAATTTGCGCCGCGTCTGGTGGGGCTCGCTGTGACGATCCGACTGCCGCTAACCGACCCACGTTTCGTACCCAAAGCTGCGTGGTCGCAGGAACCCGGCACGCTGTGGGTGCAAGGCCGTATTGAGCCGCTGTGCTGGTGGCGCGCGCGCTGGCTGGACGCAAGCGCTGAGCTCCGCAACGCCACAGGCACGCTCAACGTCCCGTTTGAGGCGTGGCTCAACTGGCGCTTGAAAGTGCACGCATCCATTGAGCGCGTGCCGCCGCTCGACTGGCCGGGCGCGAGCTTCAGCCGCGCGCGTGCGGAGTTCAACAGCGAGTACCTTGATTCTGCGTGGTCAGCTGACATTGAAGTGAGCAACGCGCGCTGGGACGACGTGGTCGCGCTAAAAACGGCCATCTTGCATGTCGATGCCGCGAGCGCCTCACTGGTGGCGCAAGGCGTGCGCCTGTATTTGCCGCGACGCAAGCCATTTGAACTTGAGCGCGTTGAGCTGGATCTTCACGACCTCCAACCCTTCGCCGACGGATCGCACAAAATCCACTTTCGCGGCCAAATACACAGCTGGCGCAGCGCTGAGTTTGCGCCGGTTTTGCTACACATTGAGGGCGCAGTTGCGCCGGTCGAACGTACGGCATTTCTATGGACCAAAGCCCCGACGTTTGAGTCAACCCTGCGTGCGCTGACGCTGCGTGGGCCGAACGTGCAAGTTAGCGCACGTGCAGTCGATGGCAATCGGCAATTGCACCTCGCAGTGGACGTTAACTTGAAGCCCTCAGCGCACATTGAACCGTTGAATGGCCAGGTCGATGCACGTGGCGACCGGGCGCTGGCCGAACGCATCATCGCTGCTGGACTGGCGATCAATTCGCAGTCCGATCAGGCGCAGCGCGACGCGCAAGGGCGTGCCACCGACTTTTTGGATCGCGCGCGCGACGCGCGCTGGATCAACACCGCTGGCGCTGATTTTGAAGCGCAGTGGCAGTGGTACGACGGCGTGCTGGCGCCGCGCTCAGTAGGGGCTAGCAAACCCTAGCGACGCCAATATGGCGCTCTCTTGCGCTTCCATAAGCGCAGCCTCGGGCTCGTTTTCGTGATCCAGGCCGAGCAAGTGCAGCACGCCATGAATGGTCATGTGGGCGAAATGCGCGCGACTGGATTTGCCTTGCGCGAGCGCCTCGGCAAGCACTACGTCGCGACAAATGGCGATGTCACCCAGCATCAAGCGCCGCTCGATTGAATAGTCGCCAGCCGCAAAACTCAGCACATTTGGCGCGTAATCTTTTTGCCGAAAACGCGTGTTGAGCTCTACCGCCTCGACTAAATCGACGATGCGGATGGCGAGGTGGTAGTTGAAGGGTTTAGCTTTCACTGACCTTGCCAGCGCAGCGTCGAGTGCGGCCAAAGCCCAAGCCTCGAAACTCGCACGCTGCGGTACACCCAAGCGCGGCGCGGCAATGCTGAAGTCGATTTGGTGACTAGCTCCCTTCGGCGCGCTCATAGGCCTCGACGATGCGCTTGACCAAGGGATGTCGCACCACATCGCGCGCGCTAAAAAATGTCGCACTGACGCCTTCGACGCCTTTCAACACGCCAAGCGCGTGCTTAAGACCCGAGGCTTGGTGCTTGGGCAGATCCACTTGGGTCATATCGCCGGTAACTACCGCGGTAGAGCCAAAACCAATCCGCGTGAGAAACATTTTCATCTGCTCGACGGTGGTGTTTTGCGCCTCATCGAGAATGATGAAGCTATCGTTGAGGGTGCGACCGCGCATAAATGCCAGCGGTGCCACCTCGATGACGCTGCGTTCTTGCAGCTTGGCCACACGCTCGTAGCCGAGCATTTCATACAGCGCGTCATACAGCGGGCGCAAATATGGGTCAACTTTCTGGGTGAGATCGCCGGGCAAAAATCCGAGCTTTTCACCGGCTTCGACGGCTGGGCGCACCAGCACAATGCGTTGCACGCGCGCTTGGCTGAGCGCATCGACCGCACACGCCACCGCGAGATAGGTTTTGCCGGTTCCCGCTGGGCCGACGCCAAAGCTCAGATCGTGACTTTGCACCGCGCGCAAATAGCCCTGCTGATTGGCGCCTCGGCCACGGACCACGCCGCGCTTGGTGCGGATCGCAAATTCGGCACGCAGATCGCCATCGGTCGCGCCACCCGCGGCGGCCTCCGTGAGGCGCAGGTGCACTTCCGGGGCGAGGATCGTTTGGGTTTCGGTGCGCGCGTACAACTCGCGCAAAAAGCGCTGCGCGCGTTCTACATCTTGCTCGGGCCCAACCACTCGAAACAAATTTCCGCGATTAAAAACCTCCACGCCAAACTTCAGCTCGATCTGGCGCAAATGCTCGTCAAACGGCCCGCACAGATTCGCCAAGCGCTCGGTGTGATCGGGTTCGAGCGAAAATTCAACAGTGGTCATTTGGATAGAAACTCCCATTTAATCCCGCTCACGCAGCCACGCTCAAAACGACGCGGCCGCGCAGGCTGTTGGGCATTGCCTCGGTAATTTCGACGTCGACAAATTCACCGATCAAGCGCGCAGCGCCGTCGAAATTGACCACGCGGTTATTCTCAGTGCGGCCGTTCAATTGCTCAGCGCGCTTGCGACTAACGCCTTCCACTAGCACGCGTTGGATCGAACCCACCATCGCTCGCGAGATCGCCTGCGCTTGCTGGGTCACTTGCGCTTGCAAGCGCATAAGCCGCTCCTTTTTGAGCAGCTCAGGCGTTTCATCCAGCAGCGCGGCGGCCGGCGTGCCGGGCCGTTTTGAGAACACAAAGGAATAGCTCTGATCAAAGCCGATCTCCTCGATCAGCCGCATGGTTGCCTCAAAATCGCGCTCGGTTTCACCGGGAAAGCCCACGATAAAATCGCTCGACACTGAAATGTCCGGACGCACCTCGCGCAGCTTGCGAATTTTCTGCTTGAACTCAAGCACCGTGTGATTGCGTTTCATCGCTGCCAGCACGCGATCCGATCCCGCCTGCACCGGCAGATGCAAAGAACTGGCGAGTTGCGGCACATCGCGATATGCCTCGATCAGCCGATCGTCGAATTCGTTGGGGTGCGAGGTGGTAAATCGGATGCGCCCAATGCCGTCGATTTGGGCCACGCAGCGAATCAAAAACGCCAGATCGGCGATCTCACCCCCGTTCATTGCCCCTCGGTAAGCGTTGACGTTTTGTCCGAGCAAAGTGACCTCGCGCACGCCCTGCTCGGCTAAATCCGCCACTTCCGCGAGCACGTCATCGAGCGGCCGAGAGACCTCCTCGCCGCGCGTGTAGGGCACCACGCAAAAGGAGCAGTACTTCGAACAGCCTTCCATTACCGAGACAAAAGCTGCCGGGCCTTCTTTGCGCGGGGCCGGGAGGTGATCAAATTTTTCGATCTCAGGAAACGAGATATCAACCTGCGATCGCTGCGTGGCGCGTTTGGCATCAATTAGCTGCGGCAAGCGATGCAGCGTTTGTGGGCCAAACACCACATCGACATAGGGCGCGCGCTTGAGGATGGCCGCGCCTTCTTGCGAGGCCACGCAGCCGCCCACGCCAATGATCAGCTCAGGCTTGGCCAGCTTAAGTTCGCGCCAACGACCGAGCTGCGAAAAAACCTTTTCTTGCGCCTTCTCGCGGATCGAGCAGGTGTTGACCAAGATCACATCGGCATCGGCTTCTACGTCGGTGATTTCCATGCCGTGCGCGGCGCGCAGGACGTCTGCCATTTTGGCCGAGTCGTACTCGTTCATTTGGCAGCCTTGGGTTTTGATGAACAGCTTGCCAGACATAGCTTGCATTCAAACGTGTAAAGGCGGGCGGGCAGTGTAGCCGAGGCTCAACTCGCGGCGGAAATCGGCATGGCCAAGGCCTAAAAGTGTGACTTGGCTCACATTTCTCATAATTCACATGAGAAACCTCGCATAAAGTAATGATTTAACTAGCTTTCACTAAACGCCTAGTGATACTCTAGCGCTGCGCAATTCAGCGCCACCGACCACATCAACAGGGGTACTCTCAATGAAAAATTTAAGCCGATTTGCAGCAGTTCTGGCCTTGGCTTTGTGCGCATCGCTTGCGTTCGCTGCGGAAGAAACGGTTGCCGACCCGAATGAAAAGTCACTGATTTCGATCATTATTGAAACGCTGGTTGGCGTTGACGCCGATGAAGGGTCGGGGCAGATCAACAACGAATGCGGGTGCGGCACGCTCCCAGGCGGCTAAATACAATTAGCTGCGCCTTTTTGCGGGAGAGGGAGTGCACCCCAAACCCGCAACTTTGTGAACCTCAAAACAGCTCAGTTGGATAGAGGCGAGTTGCTATCCTCCGCGCGATGACCGACACCCTCGCTGCGCTGAAACTAAAAAAAGACCAGGACCGACGCTTACGCACGGGTCATTGCTGGATTTACTCCAATGAAATTGACATTGCGGCCACGCCGCTAAAGGGCTTTGAGCCCGGCGATCAGGCTCAACTGCTCGCCCACAATGGCAAAGCAATTGGGACCGTGTACGTAAACCCGAACGGCTTGATCGCGGCGCGCTTGTTTTCGCGTGATGAGCACCGACTCGACACCTCGCTGATCGTGCATCGTTTGAATATCGCGCTAAGCCTGCGCGAACGGCTCTATGCGGAGCCTTTTTATCGCTTGGTTTTTGGCGAGTCTGACGGCTTGCCAGGTTTGATTCTCGATCGCTTCGGCGACGTTGTGGTCGGCCAAATTTCGAGCCACGGTATGGAGCGCGTGATCCCGCAAATTGAAGCGGCGCTTGAGAAAGTCCTCAAGCCACATGCCCTGTTATGGCGCAACGACGGCGGCGCGCGCGCGCTTGAAGGTTTGCCTGAATATCAGCGCCTCGCTTGGGGCGAGCTTGAGCCAAGCGTGCTGGTGCGTGAGCACGGCTTGGCGTTTCATTGCTCGCTCAGCGCAGGCCAAAAGACCGGTTGGTTTTACGATCAGCGCGACAATCGCCAGGCGCTCGCGCGCTTTTGCCGCGACGCGCGCATGCTCGATGTTTTTAGCTATTGCGGCGCATGGAGCTTAAGCGCGCTCGCCGCCGGCGCGGCCTCCGCTGTGGCCATTGACAGTTCAAAACCGGCGCTGGAGTTCGCGCGCATGAGCGCGGCGTCGCAAGGTGTCACGGACAAATTTTCGACGATTGCCGACGATGCGTTTGACGCGCTTAAAACTCTCCGCGCGGCGCGGGAGCGCTTTGATTTGGTTGTGGTAGATCCGCCCGCGTTCATCAAAAAGCGTCGCGATCACAAAGAGGGAGCGCTTGCCTACCGTCGCATCAATGAAATGGCGATGCAGGTACTTAAACACGACGGCATTTTGATCAGCTGCTCGTGTTCGCACCATTTCTCCTTTGCCGAGTTGCTGGATGCGGTCAATCAGGGCGCGCGCCATTTGGATCGGCAAGTGCAGCTATTGCAGGTTCTCCAGCAAAGCGCCGATCACCCGGTACTGCCGAGTATTCCTGAAACCAGCTATCTGAAAGGCGCCATTTTTCGGGTGCTGCCGGTGTGAGTAATTTGCCCTACTTCCACGATCTGGATCCCATCGCGCTGAGCCTGGGGCCGATCGCCATTCATTGGTACGGTTTGAGCTATTTGTGCGCGTTCGCGTCGTTTTACTGGTTAGCGCGTGCACGCAGCCGCTTGTACCCCGAGTGGGATGCTGAGGCCATTTCCGACATGCTGTTTTACGGGGCGTTGGGCGTAATCATCGGCGGCCGCGTTGGCTATGCGTTGATTTATGGCTGGGCGGAATTCAGCGCCAATCCCTTAAGCATTTTGAAGATTTGGACCGGCGGCATGAGCTTTCACGGCGGCCTGCTCGGTGTGGTTGTGGCGATGCTCATTTTTGCGCGCAAAAAACGCCGCCATCCGTTTGATTTGCTCGACTTTGTGGCACCGTGCGTGCCGCTGGGCCTGGGCTTCGGGCGACTCGGTAACTTTATCAATGGCGAGCTGTGGGGACGCAGCACGGACCTAAGCTGGGGCATGATTTTCCCGCAGTCGCTCATCGCGCTTGGACTATCGCCTGCGGAGCTCAAGGCGCAATACCTCGCGGGCGCGTTGAATGGCTATGCCCGGCATCCCTCGGCGCTGTATCAAATGTTTGCTGAGGGCATCGTGCTGTTTGCGCTGCTGTGGCTGTTGACGCGCAAGCGCACGCAGCGCTACTTCGCGAGCGGCATGTTCGCGCTGCTGTATGGCTGTTTGCGCTTTATCACCGAGAATTTTCGCGAGCCCGACCCGCAAATGGGCTATCTCGCGTTCGGTTGGCTGACCACCGGACAGGCGCTGAGCGTTCCGCTGATCGCACTCGGGATCGGCCTGATCATCCTCTCGCGACGTCAAAAAGATGCAGCCCTATCTTGATTTATTGAGCCATGTGCTGGCTCACGGCGAGCGTAAATCTGACCGCACCGGAACCGGCACGCTGAGCGTGTTTGGCTACCAGATGCGCTTTGATTTGCGCGCCGGATTTCCGCTGGTGACTACCAAAAAGCTGCACGTCAAATCGATCGTCCACGAGCTTTTGTGGTTTTTGTCGGGCTCCACCAACTTGCGCTATCTGCAAGCCAACGGGGTCAAAATTTGGAATGAATGGGCGGACGCGAACGGTGATTTGGGTCCGGTGTATGGCCAGCAGTGGCGCGCGTTTGGTGCGGGTGCCGAGCGGGTCGATCAGATCAGCTGGGTGATTGAGGAGATCAAGCGCAACCCCGATTCGCGACGCCTAGTGGTGAGCGCGTGGAATCCTCTCGATTTGCCGCAGATGGCGCTCGCGCCGTGTCACGCGCTGTTTCAATTCTATGTTTCAAAGGGGCGCTTGAGCTGTCAGCTGTATCAGCGCTCAGGCGACGTGTTTTTGGGTGTGCCGTTCAACATCGCCTCCTATGCGCTGCTCACGCACCTGATTGCGCAGGTTTGCGATTTGCAGGTA
>Ga0105048_10005299_pt1 | contig 20868 bp, 19 predicted proteins | sample MAT05_FD_78382 | JGI IMG/M metagenome (GOLD analysis project Ga0105048, IMG submission 78382) | Freshwater microbial communities from Lake Fryxell liftoff mats and glacier meltwater in Antarctica - MAT-05 | ecosystem: Environmental > Aquatic > Freshwater > Ice > Liftoff microbial mat | place...
GGGGGACGAGACGCCAGTGGGGGGGGGGGGGGGGGACAAAGGGGGGAGTGGGGGGGGGGGGGGGGGGTGTTGGGGATGGGGGTGGGGGGGGGGGGGGGGGGCTGCGGCGGGGTTACCGTGACCGATGGCCTTGACGGGTGTACCCGCCCGGGCTTTGCGGAGGGGTTGGTAGATCCCGGGGGAGACGTCAGGGGGCGAGCGGCGAGTCCGGCTGTCATCTGCATCTTTTTTAGCGGTTTTTCCGGCGGCGCGGTGAAAACCGCCATCTGCTCTTTCCCCAAAGGCGGGTCTTTGCTTAACTGCGCTGAACCGCCGGGGGCCGACCCGGGGTGACGGGGAGAGGTTTGTGGGCGGTTACTTCAACGAAATGTTCCAGGGTGACAGCGTCAGGGCGCCCTACAAGCGGCTGGAAGACTGGACCCGCGGCATGCCGGCAGAGCTGCGGCACCTCAAGCAGGCAGAGGCGGAGGATTTGTTCCGCCGCATCGGCATTACGTTCGCCGTCTACGGCGAGGGGGGCGATCCCGACCGGCTGATCCCTTTCGACATGTTCCCGCGCGTGTTTTCCAATGCCGAATGGTCCCGGCTGGAGCGGGGAATAAAGCAGCGGGCGCGGGCGCTTAATGCTTTTCTGGTCGATGTCTACGGGAGGGGCGAGATTATCCGCTCGGGCCGCGTCCCCCATGCGCTGGTCTACCGAAACGAGGCCTATGAGAAGGCCGTGGCGGGCATTCTTCCGCCAAAAGGCGTCTATTCCCATATTGTCGGCATCGACCTTGTGCGTACCGGGCCGGACGAATTCTTTGTGCTGGAGGACAATTGCCGCACTCCATCGGGTGTGAGCTACATGCTGGAGAACCGCGAGATCATGATGCGGATGTTTCCTGAGCTGTTCCGCGAGAACCGGATCGAGCCGGTGGACAACTACCCCGAAATCCTGCGCCGGACGCTCGCCTCTGTGGCGCCTGCCAAGTGCGACCGTGAGCCCACGGTGGTGATCCTCACGCCTGGGCATTTCAACTCGGCCTATTACGAGCATTCCTTCCTTGCCGACCTCATGGGCGTGGAGCTGGTCGAGGGGCAGGACCTCTTTGTCGAAGGCGAGTATGTCTACATGCGCACCACGGAAGGGCCGCGCCGGGTGGATGTGATTTACCGGCGCATCGACGATGCCTTCATCGACCCGTTGTGCTTTCGCGCCGACAGCATGCTGGGCGTGCCGGGGCTGATGGATGTCTACCGCTCGGGCGGGGTAAGCATCTGTTCCGCGCCGGGCGCCGGGGTGGCCGATGACAAGGCGGTCTACTGCTATGTACCGGAAATGATCCGATTCTATCTGGGAGAAGAGCCGATCCTGAAAAACGTGCCGACCTGGCAATGCCACAAGGCCGAAGACCTTCGCCATGTGCTGGACAATCTGGCCGAACTGGTGGTGAAAGAAGTTCATGGCTCGGGCGGCTATGGCATGCTGGTGGGTCCGCGTGCTTCCAGCTCAGAGATCGCGGGGTTTCGGGAAAGGCTGGTGGCCAATCCTTCGAATTACATCGCGCAGCCCACGCTGGCCTTGTCGACCGTGCCTACCTTTGTCGAAGAGGGGATCGCCCCGCGGCATGTGGACCTGCGGCCCTATTGCCTCGTGGGTGAGCGGATCGAACTGGTGCCGGGTGGCCTGACGCGGGTTGCGCTGAAAGAGGGATCGCTGGTGGTGAACTCGTCGCAAGGTGGCGGGGTCAAGGACACCTGGGTTCTGGCGGAGTGACGTGATGACCCGATTAGCCTTTCCAGCACCCCTGCGGTGCGCCCGATATGGCAGCGCGGCGTGCCGTTTTTTGCAGACCGATACGACTGTCCGCCCTATGGTCGTTGCCGTCAATGGGGTGGTGTGATGCTGTCCAGAACCGCTGACAACCTGTACTGGATCGCCCGCTACATGGAGCGGGCCGAGACCGCGGCGCGGCTTTTGGAAGTGGGCAGCCGGATCACGCTGATCCCCTCGGCGCATGGCTACCGCAGCGAGTGGGACAGCCTGTTGCAGGCCGCAGGCTCCGCCGATGCCTTCGCCAAGAAGTATGGCGACCCGGTGCAGCGCAACATCGAAAGCTTTCTGTTTTTTGACCGCGACAACCCGTCTTCGGTCGCCAGCTCCATCACCTCGGCACGGGAAAACGGGCGCATCGTGCGCACGGCGTTGACGGCGCAGGTATGGGACGCGCTGAACACAGCGTTTCAAGAGCTGCGTTCCATGGACCGCACGCCTCGCAGCCAGCTGGAGCTGACGCAGCTGACCGACTGGACAATGCGCCACGCGGCCATGGTGCGCGGCGCGATTGACGCAACACTGCTGCGCAACGACGGCTACAACTTTCTCAACATCGGATATTATCTGGAACGCGGCGACAACACTGCGCGGCTGATGGATGTGAAGTATTATGTGCTGCTGCCGCGGGCGGATTTCGTGGGATCGGGCCTCGACAATTATCAATGGTCCACATTGTTGCGGGCACTCGGGGCCAAGCGGGCGTTCCATTGGGCCTATGGCGGGGACGTCACGGCCGGCAAGATCGCGGATTTCCTGATTCTGAACCGTCAGTGCCCACGGTCGCTGATGACCTGCATGGCGGGGGTGGACAATCATCTGAGCCGCCTTGCCAAAGCCTATGGCCGCGCAACTGTTGCGCAAGGGCAGGCGGCGGCAACGCTGGCCGAGCTGGAGGGGCTGACGGTGGATGCGATCTTTGAGGAGGGGCTGCACGAGTTCCTCTCGCGCTTCATCCGGCAATCTGCCGATTTGGGGGTTGCGGTCCGGGACATCTATCTTTCAGGGGATGCACGCTGATGCGGCTGAAGGTACAGCATGTTACCCGGTACTTTTATGACGCCCCCGTGCGCGGCGTGGTGCAGTCGCACCGCCTGACTCCGGCCGATTTTGACGGGCAAAAGGTGATCGACTGGGTCGTGATGGTGCCGGGCGGGCAACGGGGCGGCAGTTTTCGCGACGGGGCGGGGGACCGCATTTGCGCGTGGACAGTACTCGGCCCGGTGGCAGAGCTTGCGATCACCGTGACCGGCACAGTCGATACCGAAGACATGGCCGGCGTGTTGCGCGGCCATCGCGAGGTGGTGCAACCCGATGCCTACCTGCGCGCAACCCTGCCCACCCGCGCCGACGTGCAGTTGCAGGCGCTGGCAATGGGGGTTGCCGGAAAGGAGCCACTGGCGCTGGCCCATGATCTGTCGGCAGCAATCTCGGCGGCGATTGCCTATCGGCCCGGCGTCACCACTGCCCATACCACCGCAGCCGAAGCGCTGGCCTTGGGCGAGGGGGTCTGTCAGGACCATGCCCATGCGCTGATCTCGGTCGCGAGGCTGCGCGGGCTGCCTGCGCGCTACGTTTCGGGCTATCTCTTCGCCGATGCGGAGGGGGTGCCGCATGAGGCGGCGCATGCCTGGGCAGAGATCCATATAACCGGTATCGGCTGGATCGGCTTTGATGCGGCCAACAGTTGCTGCCCGGATGTGCGCTATATCCGGCTCGGTTCAGGGATGGACGCGCGGGATGCCGCCCCCATTCGGGGCACTTCGCGGGGAAAAGCGTTGGAATCCCTCTCGGTCGAGGTTGCCGTTCAATCGACGCAGCAATAGCCTGCGCGCAAATCAGGGAGCGGTGGCGGGGATGACCTATTGCGTGGGGCTTTTGCTGAACGAGGGGATGGTGCTCCTTTCCGATACACGAACGAACGCGGGACTCGACAATATTTCGACCTATCGCAAGATGTTCACCTTTGAGGAGCCGGACGAGCGGGTGATCGTGATCCTGACGGCGGGCAGCCTCTCGGTGTCGCAGACAACGATTGCGCGGCTGCGCGAGGCCATCGACGATCCAGACGGCAATGCGGATACGTCGATCATGAAAGCGCCAACGCTGCTGAAAGTGGCGGACATCGTGGGCAACATGCTGAGCCTTGTGCGCAGCGAGATTGACCAGAAACTTTCGGCTATGCAGGGGGCGTCAGCCTCGATGATCGTGGCAGGACAGCGGCGCGGCGGGGCGATGCGGCTGTTCCTGATATACCCAGAGGGAAATTACATCGAAGCAACCGAGGATGCGCCCTTCCTGCAAATCGGCGAGCACAAGTACGGCAAGCCGATCCTAGACCGGGTGGTCAAGCCGACGACGAGCCTGGTGGACGCGCAGAAAGCGGTCCTTTTGTCGATGGATTCGACGTTGCGCTCGAACCTGTCAGTAGGAATGCCGCTGGATCTGGCTGTCATCGAGCGCGACACCTGCCGCGTGACGTCCCGGCGGCGGATCGAGGCGGGGGACGAGGCGTTTCGCGCGATGAGCAAGGCCTGGTCCAAGGCGCTGCGCGAAGGATTCGGCCAGATCACGATCTGACAGCGGTTAGACTTGTTTCCACTTCTGCCTTGGATAGACCCGAAATTGCGTTACTGTCCCGAAATCAACTGGATATTGTCATGCCAAAACTGATCCGCCTCTATATCACCAGTTGCCTTATCGGCTTCGCGCTGGCGGCTGTGTTCGCGACGATGCTGATGTGGTTCGACGTCGGACATTTGCGCGGGCTGGTGCTGAGGTCGGATGAAGGGGTGCTGGCGGTAGTGATGCTTGTCGTGATGAACGGCATTGTCTTTGCCGGGGTGCAGTTTGCGATCTCGGTCATGGCGCTGGCGCAGGACGACGGGCCTTCGGGTGGCGAGGGCGAAGGGATGCGAATCATACCGGTTGCCGTGCCGGGCGGCAGACGCCGCCGCGGATAAGACTGTCGGGGACAAAAAATCCCGCGCAGGGAATACCTTGCGTGCGCGCCTTGATGGCGATCAAGGCAAGGTTGGCAGGATTCTCGGGGTTATTCCTTCCATCCCGGAGGATTCCTCGACGCGACTGCAGACAGGCACGCCCCCATTCACGCGACGATTGCCTTTGTCGTGCCGCAAGCCGCACACTTGCAAGATCGCCCGGCTGTAAACACTCTCGCCGCGGATTAGCCTGGCGAGAAAGCCGAATGTGGCGGACCCGCCACAAGGTCCGTGGCCCTTGTGGCGAAAGTCTGGGAGGTGGCGGGCCCGCAGCAACCGTGGAGACAGGGTTTTCCCGAGAGCCAGAGGTCTCAGGTGGGCACCAGGTAGCAGGACCAGGATCCTGCCAGAGCCAGCATCCATTTGCTTGCTTATCGGCCACTGGAAAATGAGCCTCTCACGTGAGGAGCAGCACCCGCCACTTGTCAACTTAGGCCTTGCCGCGCAACATCACAAGACGGGATAAAAGTTATGTCTGGACGTTCGTTCACGTTTTGTTTAAATTTGCGCCATGGATCCCTTGAACAATGCTCGTAACGCCGACCAGAACGCTGAACCGGCCCCGAGTGCCGACCCGCTGCCTAGCTTTGCAGGCCAGCGGCTGGCGAGGGGAGTGTGCCGGGCATTGCGGTCACTCGATTTCGTGACGGTCGAGGAGATGACCCCGACTCCCGGGCTTCGGGTGGATGTGATGGCACTTGGCCCCAAGGGCGAGATCTGGGTGGTGGAGTGCAAATCGAGCCGCGCCGATTTTCGGGCCGACCGAAAGTGGCAGGGCTATCTGGACTGGTGTGACCGCTTCTTCTGGGCGGTGGATTCGGGGTTCCCGACCGATCTTTTGCCCGAAGGGCACGGACTGATCCTGGCCGATGCCTATGATGGCGAGATTTTGCGGATGCCGCCCGCGACCCCCCTGGCCCCCGCAAGGCGCCGCGTGCTGGTGCAGGGATTTGCCCGGGCCGCGGCCTTGCGGCTGCAGTCCCTGCGCGACCCCGCGATCAGCGGCGCTTGGGTTTAGGTTTCGAGCCGATCGCCCGCGCGGCCTCAGCCGCCGCGCGCAGTTCTTCGGCGATTTCCTCGGCCTCTTCAGGATCAAAGTCGAGCGGCAGTTCAATCCCGCCCTCGGCCTCGATGTAGATTCGCACCATGCCAATGTCGGTCGGCCCGATCTGGATGTTCGCGGCGATGTCGCTTTGCTTGTCAATGCCCATGGCGGCCCCCGTTTGGCTGGCGTTTGGCTGGCGTTTGGCTGGCCGGGGCGTAGCGGTTTGGGTCGCTTGCGGCAAGCAAATACAACTTGACTGAAGCAATCAAATCGAAACCTTCTGTGGCGACAAGGGAGGAAAGCAATACGGATGCGATTGACCGGAGACGGGCCTTCAATCGCACATATGCTTGTGACCTGGTCCTAGTGGTGGAAAGCCCTCTCGGGTCCGGCCTGAAGTTGACCGTAATGCCGGTTCTGCACGATCTTGATCAGGCAGCGCCCTGCCGGGCAAAAACCCCTGCGGTGGACCTCGGTCTCGACGCAGGCTATATCCGTCGGTTTCTTCTGAGTTTCGAGAAGCGGGGCTGGCTAGGGAAGTGAAGTGTCGGCGCTGGACAGACGGGCCCGTGGCCTGAGGCTGACGGGTACGAGGCGGGCGGGGGTCTGCGACGCGCGGGGCCGCATCCCGGGCAGCCCTTGCGGCCAGGGTCGCCCCTACGCGCGCCGGGGCCCTTGCCGAAGCCCTTGGGCAGGCATCGTTCCATTTTTCGGGGACAGAAGTTCGGTTGTGGGCGCTTGAGCCGGGAAATGCAGGCTGGGTCATTGCGCGCCATGCCGAACTTTACGCCGCCGAAGTCGGGTTCGACATCAGCTTCGGGGCACTGGTTGCGGAGACACTCGCAGCTTTTTTGCGCAGCCACGATTCCACCTGCGAGCGTGGCTGGATCGCGAGCCGGGGACCGCTGAGCTTGGCGTCGATCTTTTGTGCTAGGGCTCTGCTCTGGAGCCTGAAGATGCCAAGTTGCGACTGTTCCTGATCGAGAAAGCCGAACGCGGCACCGGGCTTGCCCAGCAACAGCTAGACGCCTGCATCGGCTTCGCCAAGGCAGCGGGCTACCGTCGGATACGGCTTTGGACCCGTGAAATCCACCGCGCGGCCTGCAGGCTTTATGCCCGAAACGCCTGTCAGCCGCGCCAGACGCGCTCTGAGCGGTCCTTCGGGCAGGATCTGGTGGAACTGGTCTGGGACCGCGCGCTTTGATCGGACTTGCAATCCTGCAGACGGGAAGTTAAACGCCGCGATAAGTGCCGATGTAGCTCAGTTGGTTAGAGCACTAGATTGTGGATCTAGGGGTCGCCCGTTCGAGCCGGGCCATCGGTACCATTCCCCTTCACTGCGACCACTCAGCCCCTTGGCCATGTCCGGGCCCGTGGCTATGGTCTGCCACTCTTGGAAAGACCCATCCCATGACGCCAGACGCCAGCCGCCGCATCCTTGTTGCCATCGCCGCCGAGATTGCGGCTACCCCGGCGCAGGTGCATGCCGCCGTGGGCCTGCTCGACGAGGGTGCGACGGTCCCTTTCATTGCGCGCTATCGCAAGGAGGCAACGGGGGGTCTGGATGATACGCAGCTGCGAAATCTTGCAGAGCGGCTGATCTACCTGCGCGAATTCGAGGCGCGGCGGGCGGCGATCCTCGCCTCGATCACCGAGCAGGGCAAGATGACCGAGGCGCTGCGGCTGGCGTTGGCGGGGGCCGGAACCAAGGCGGAGCTGGAAGATATCTATCTGCCCTTCAAGCCCAAGCGGCGCACGAAGGCGATGATCGCGCGGGAATACGGGCTGCAACCGCTGGCCGAGGTCATTCTGGCTGACCGCTCCGCGGATCCGCAGGCGCTGGCGCGCCCGTTTGTGACCGGAGCCGTTGCGGATGTGAAGGCCGCGCTGGAGGGCGCGCGCGACATTCTTGCCGAGGGGCTGGCCGAAGATGCCGCGCTGATCGGGCGTCTGCGCGACCATGCGCGACGCGTGGCGCAGCTGGTTGCGACGAAGGTGGCAGGGAAGGAGGCCGAGGGCGCCAAATTCTCGGACTACTTTGCGCATTCCGAACCGATGGGTCGCGCGCCGTCACACCGGGTGCTCGCGATGCTGCGCGGGCGGAATGAGGGCGTCCTGACGGTGGACCTTGCCATCGACGAGGACAGCGCGCGGGGACAAAGCCCGGCGGAGCGGTTTTGCGCGGGCGCCTTGCGCGCAACGGGGCGCGGGGCAGGGGACGTGTGGCTCGGTGAGGCTGCCGCCTGGGCGTGGCGGATCAAGCTGCGCGGGTCGCTGACGCTGGAGTTGATGGCCGATCTGCGCGAGAAGGCGGAGGCCGAGGCGATCCATGTCTTTGCCCGCAACCTCAAGGACCTGCTTCTGGCAGCCCCGGCGGGTGGGCGCGCGACGATGGGTCTTGACCCTGGCATCCGGACGGGCGTGAAGGTGGCGGTGGTCGACGGCACGGGCAAGGTGCTGGACACGGAAACCGTCTACCCCTTTCAGCCGAAGAACGATCTGCGCGGGGCGCAGGGCACGCTGGCGCGGATGATCGGCAAGCATGGGGTCAAGCTCATCTCGATCGGCAATGGCACGGCGAGCCGCGAGACCGAGAAGATGGTGGCCGACCTGTCGGCGCTTCTGCCGGGGGAGAAGCCGGTCAAGGTCATCGTATCGGAGGCCGGCGCCTCGGTCTATTCGGCATCCGAGCTTGCGGCACGGGAGTTTCCGGGGCTGGACGTGTCGTTGCGCGGCGCGGTCAGCATTGCGCGGCGTTTGCAGGACCCGCTGGCAGAGCTGGTGAAGATAGAGCCGAAGAGCATCGGCGTGGGCCAGTATCAGCATGACGTGGACCAGCATCGGCTGGGTCGCAGCCTTGAGGCGGTGGTGGAGGACGCGGTAAACGCGGTGGGGGTTGACGCCAATACCGCCTCCGCGCCGCTGCTGGCGCGGGTGTCGGGGGTGGGGCCGGGGCTCGCCGAGGCGATTGTTGCGCACCGGGATGCCAACGGGCCGTTCCGCAGCCGGCGCGAGTTGCTGAAGGTCGCGCGCCTGGGGCCGAAGGCGTTCGAGCAGGCGGCGGGTTTCTTGCGCATCGCAGGCGGGGCGGAGCCGCTTGATGCCTCCTCCGTCCACCCGGAGGCATATGAGCTCGCGCGCAAAATAGTTGCGGCTTCGGGGTGTGACATCGCGGGCCTGATGCGGGATGGGGCGGCGCTGAGGCGGCTGGACCCGGAGAGTTTCGTGACCGACCGTTTTGGCCTGCCCACCGTGCGCGACATTCTGGCCGAGCTGGAAAAGCCCGGCCGCGACCCGCGCCCGTCGTTTCGCACGGCGACCTTCGCGGACGGGGTGAACGACATCAAGGACCTGATGGCTGGAATGCTTTTGGAAGGCACAGTGACGAACGTCGCGGCCTTTGGCGCCTTTGTCGATGTCGGGGTGCATCAGGACGGGCTCGTGCATGTGAGCCAGCTGTCGGACTCGTTCGTGAAAGACCCCCATGCGGTGGTGAAGGCGGGGGATGTGGTCAAGGTGCGGGTGGTAGAGGTGGATGTGGCGCGCAAACGAATTGGTCTTTCGATGAAGTCCGACACGGGCGGGGCACGGGAGGCCGCAGCGGAGCGGGCTGCAGAGCGAGCGGCGGCGCCATCGGCAACAAGGCGCGCATCCCTGCCGCAATCGCAGGCGCCCTCGTCCAACCCGTTTGCAGCGGCGCTGAAGGACAAGTTCGGCCGCTGATCTTGCGAAGGCGGGGCGTTGGGGCGGCGACGGAGCCTCCGGCGGGGATATTTTTAATTAGATGAAACTGGGGGGCTCGGCAGGAAACGGCTGGGGAGCGGTGTCTTGCGCGGTGTGATGCCGAGAGGGCGGTGGCCAGGTTTTGGCGGGAAGATATTGATCCGACACAGTTATCTTGCGGCATCTGGACTGTGGTGGCGGGGGATTGCCGATAAGCTGGGGCATTTCGGCGGTGGGGGCCGGGGGCCACGGATGGGGCGATTGTGCGCGCGGCAGTCGTGTGGTCTTTGGTCGGCGGCCCTTGCGTGATGGCGCGGACCTGTGGGGTCCGAAAGGGCCCGGCCCGGCAGCGACCGGGCGTGAATTCGCCGCAGTCGTGCCGTGCTTGTGCCGGAATCCTTGGTTCAGAGGAAGATGTGCGGGTGGGGCGCCAGCAAAATGGAGACTGATATGGGACCCACGCTCGCCACGCTCATTGCTGCCTTGAAAGCAGACCCCGGGTTGAAATCCTCGATCTCGGCTGCGGACATGACGGCGGGTACGAGTGCGGCCGCCTTGCTGAACACAACGCTGCTTGCTGCCGTGGCAGCGGACGCGCTGAACGGCGACAACCGGATCGACGCAGCCGACCTGCAGGCCGTGACGCGTTACCTGCACCTGCGGGCGAATGCGGCGGAATATGTCGATTTCCTGAATGGTCACGGCAATGACAACGGCACTGTGGAAAGCGGTTTTCACTATCTGCAGAACGACGGCGGGACGCTCCTGTTTCAGGGCCGCGATTTTGTCGATACGGTGGCGGACGCGATCTACCACTATGGCTTTGACATCCAGAACGGGCGATATTTCAACGAAGACGGCAACACCAACGAAACGGTGGACGATGTTGCGGGTTGGCTGAACTACTTCTTGAATGGCGAGAGTGTCGTCTATGGCAGCGGTGCCGACGACAAGTTGGGCAGTGGGGAGTACAGCGCCTATTTTGCCGCAGCGCGCGACGAGACGTTTCTGGCCGGAGACGGGAATGACCAGGTGTGGGCCGATGTCGGCAACGACAGTGTCGATGGGGGCAACGGCCATGATGTGGTTGGCGCAGGCGACGGAAATGATACGGTGATGGGCCAGACCGGCAATGACACGCTTTACGGTGAGAACGGGCAGGACGCGCTCCTGGGTGGCAATGGCGCCGACAGACTGGGCGGCGGCAACGGTAGCGACATGCTGGACGGTGGCGGAGGGGCGGACGTGCTCTATGGCGAGATCGGCTCCGACAGGCTGATCGGCGGTGCCCGGAACGATACCTTGCATGGACAGGAAGACAAGGATTGGCTGAGCGGAGGGACCGAAGATGACCTGCTTTATGGGGGGCAGGGGCTGGACCGGCTGCTCGGCGATGCGGGCAACGACACCCTGCACGGCGGTGACGGGGTCGATGTCCTGACTGGTGGTGCGGGGGCCGACACGTTCCTTTTGTGGGAGACCGGCAAGGCCCGCGATGCGCTGATCTTTAATTCGGGGGACAGCGGTCGCACGGCTGGCACGCTAGACCGGGTCGAGGGATTCCAGTCCGGGACGGACAAGATCAATCTTGCCGCATTGGGGGTTACGGTCTTCAATGGGCTGGACTACAGCGGCGGGCAGACGAAGTCCTGCTACTATGACGGCAAGTACTTGCGCATCGACCATAACGGGGACGGGGCGACCGACATGATCATCGAGTTTGCCTGGACGGGGTCGCTGGCGGCCTCGGACTTCGTTCTGGCCTGAGGGAGCCCGCCACCTTGAGGTGGCAGAGGGGGGCCCGCCACCTAAAGGTGGCAGTCGGGAGCGCACCACCTAAAGGTGGCAGTCGGGAGCGCACCACCTAAAGGTGGCAGTCGGGAGAGCACCACCTTCAGGTAGCGGAGCCACCTAAAGGTGGCAGTCGGGAACGCACCACCTTCAGGTGGCGGAGCCACCCACGGTCAGCCCGCCGATCATGAGCGTGGGCTGGCCTACCCCTACAGGGACCCATTGCCCGGCCTTGCCGCAATTGCCGATGCCGGGGTCGAGCGCCAGGTCGTTGCCGATGGCGCGAATCTGGCGCAGCGCTGTCGCGCCGTCGCCGATCAGGGTTGCGCCCCTGACCGCAGCGCCTATCACGCCGTTCTGGACCCGGTAGGCCTCGGTGCAGGAAAACACGAACTTGCCATTGGTGATGTCGACCTGACCACCGCCGAAGCCCACGGCGTAGATGCCGTTCTTGAGGCTCGCGACGATCCCGGAGGGGTCATCATGGCCCGCCAGCATGTAGGTGTTGGTCATCCGCGGCATAGGGATATGGGCATGGCTTTCGCGCCGGCCGTTGCCGGTGGGGGCCACCCCCATCAGGCGCGCATTCTGGCGGTCTTGCATGTAGCCCACGAGAATGCCGTCTTCGATCAGCATGTTACGTTGCGACGGCATACCCTCGTCGTCGATGGAGATCGAGCCGCGCCGGTCAGGGATTGTGCCATCATCAAGCACGGTGACGCCGGGGGCCGCGATCCGCTGCCCCATCAGGCCCGCGAAGGCCGAGGTGCCCTTTCGGTTGAAATCCCCTTCCAGCCCATGACCGATGGCCTCGTGCAGCAGGATGCCGGGCCAGCCGGGGCCGAGAACCACATCCATCACCCCAGCAGGTGCGGCCACCGCGCCAAGGTTCACAACAGCGATGCGCAGCGCCTCGGCCACCATCGGCTTCCACGTCTCGGGCAGCATCAGGCGGGCAAGGCCATGGCGTCCGCCGCCGCCGGTACCGCCTTGCTCACGCCGCCCCGCCTCTTCGACGATGACCGAGATGTTCAGCCGCGCCATCGGGCGGATGTCGGTGAGGCGCAGGCCCTCAGGGCGCAGTATTTCCACTTCCTGCAGGCCCGCGGCGATGGTGGCCGCGACCTGGATCACCCGGGGGTCCAGCGCGCGGGCATAGGCGTCGATCTCCTTCAGCATCTCGATCTTGACCGGGAAGGTTGCGTCTGCCATCGGGTCGGCATCGCCATAAAGCCGGACATTCGTACCCTTGGGCACATCGGCCATCGTGCCGCCGCCGTGGCCTACCGCAAGCCGCGCGGTTTCAGAGGCGCGGCGCAAGGCCGCTTCCGAAAGCTCGGTCGAGTGGGCGTAGCCCGCCACCTCCCCCCGCACGGCGCGCAGGCCGAAGCCTTCGGAGGCGTCGTAGCTTGCGGTCTTGATCCGCCCGTCATCCAGAACGATCGCCTCGGAGCGGCGGCGCTCGAGGAACAGCTCGCCATCATCGGCACCGGATGTGGCGCTTTGCAGGATGGCGAGGGCTGCACCTTCGTCAAGCGCTGCCTCGAAGGGGCGGAACGGCGCGTCGGTCATGGTTCATGTCCTTGATCAGGGTCTGATGGCGCTGCTATGTCGCAACTGTTTTGCTTGTCGCCGTCCCTCTAATATGGTTTTACCGCTGCCAGAAACAACGGGAAGCTGGGGCCCGCCCCGCGAAACCCGAAAACGGCCCACTGCCATTCGAGCGAACGGGAAAAAGACATGCGGCTTTCCAGACTTATCACCCCTGGCGTCAGCGCCCTGGCAGCGATGCTGGCTTCTGTCCCGGCCTTTGCGCTGGAGATCGTGGGTCAGCCCGTGGACAAGCTCCTCGGCTTTCAGCCTGCGGCGACTGACACGGCGCGCGATGCCTTCTGGCTGCATCACATGATCCTGGTGATCATCACCATCATCACCGTCTTTGTGACGGCGCTTCTGGTGTGGGTGGCCATCCGCTACAATTCCCGCCGCAACCCCAAGCCTGCGACCTTTACCCACAACTCGTCGCTGGAAGTGGCATGGACGTTGATACCCGTTGTCATACTGGTGTTCATCGGGGCCTTCTCGCTGCCCATTCTGTTCAAGCAGGAAGAGATTCCGGTGGCTGACATCACGATCAAGGCCACTGGCAACCAGTGGTTCTGGAGCTATGAGTATGTCGGCGAGGATGTGGCCTTTGACAGCTACATGATCGGTTCCCCGGCTACGGGTGGCGCGAACATGATGACGCCCGAGGTCGAGGCTCAGCTGGTCGAGGCAGGCTACAGCAAGCAGCAGTTCCTGCTGGCGACCGACACCGCCATTGTCATTCCGGTCGGCAAGATCATCGTGATGCAGGTTACAGGCGCTGACGTCATTCACTCGTGGAAAATCCCCGCTTTTGGCGTGATGCAGGACGCCGTTCCGGGCCGTCTCGCCTCGTTGTGGTTCAAGGCGGATCGTGAGGGCATCTACTTCGGTCAATGCTCCGAGATTTGTGGCCAGATGCATGCCTACATGCCGGTGACGGTCAAGGTGGTCTCCGAGGCGGTCTATGCCGAGTGGCTGGCGAAGGCCAAGTCCGGGGACGTTCTTTTGTCGAACAACCGGGCGGATGCAACGCCGCTGGCGGTTGCCGCCAACGACTGACGCATTGTGCGTACCCGTGCCCCGGCAGCGGGTCCCGAGCCCCAAGACCCTGTGAGCGGACACCAGATGACCGATACCAACGCCTTTGAGCCTGTTCGCACCGCCCCCGGAAATGCGAGCTTTGGCGACTATGTGCAGCTTCTGAAGCCGCGGGTGATGTCGCTGGTGGTGTTCACTGCGCTGGTCGGCCTGCTGGTCGCACCGGTCTCCCTGCACCCGGTGGAGGCGTTTGCGGCGATCCTGTTCATCGCCCTGGGCGCAGGCGCGTCGGGGGCCTTGAACATGTGGTGGGATGCCGACATCGATGCCGTGATGCGCCGCACCCGGGGCAGGCCTGTCCCCTCGGGCCGCGTGGCCCCGGGAGAGGCGCTCGGGCTCGGAGTGGCCTTGTCGGGCCTTTCGGTAATGATGCTGGCCATTGCCACGAACATGGTGACGGCGGGCCTTCTGGCCTTCACGATTTTTTTCTATGCTGTGGTTTATTCGATGTGGCTGAAGCGCCTGACGCCGCAGAACATCGTGATCGGCGGCGCGGCGGGGGCATTTCCGCCGATGATTGGCTGGGTGGCGGCGACGGGCTCAGTCTCGGTCGAGGCGTGCCTGATGTTCGCGCTGATCTTCATGTGGACGCCGCCGCATTTCTGGGCGCTCGCGCTGTTCATGAAGGAAGACTACTCCAACGCAGGCATCCCGATGCTGACGGTGACGCACGGCCGTCCGGCGACGCGGCGCCATATCCTGGTTTATACGTTGCTGCTGGTTCCAGTGGCGGTAGCTGCAGCGCTGACCTCGATTGGCGGGCCGCTGACGCTCGCGGTCACACTCGCACTCAATGCGTGGTTCGTGCTTGGTGCGGTCCGCATCGCCCGGCGCAGCGAATTGGTGGCCGAGGGCGACAAATATGTGGTTGAAAAGGCTTTCTTCCGCTTTTCGCTGCTGTACCTCTTCCTGCATTTCGGCGCATATCTGCTGGAGGCGGCGCTGAAGACCCAAGGGCTGGGGGGGTGGTAAGATGAGTTTTCGTGCCGAGCATGAGTTGCACCGCCGCCGTTTTGGCCGCAACGTCGGCGTCGGTCTGCTTCTGGTGGCTTTCGTGGCATTGGTCTTTGCGCTGACCGTGGTCAAGGTCACGCGCGGCGACCCGATGCAGGGCTATGACCACACGCCGCGCCCCGAGACGGCGACGAAAGGGGTAAACCCGTGATTTTCCCGCGCCTTCAGGGTCCGAACCGTACGCTTGCGCAACTGGTGACGCTGGTGGCGACGCTGCTCTTTACAACCATCGTGATCATTCCGCCGTTCTACGACTGGTTCTGCCGCGTCACCGGCTTTGCCGGGACGACGGCGGTGGCCGTAGCCCCATCGGACGTGATCCTTGACCAGACGGTCATCGTGCGCTTTGACGCCTCGCTTGCCGCGGGCATGCCATGGACCTTTCGCCCCATGGTGGACAAGATGGTGGTCCGGATCGGAGAGAATGCGCTGGCATTCTATGAGGCGGCCAACCCCACCAACCGGGTCGTTGCAGGCACCGCAAGCTACAATGTGACCCCCGACGCCGCTGGCGGCTATTTCACCAAGATCGCTTGTTTCTGTTTCAACCAGCAAGTCTTGCAGCCGGGAGAGCGGGTGGAGATGCCGGTCAGCTTTTACGTCGATCCTGCGATGGTGACCGACCCCGAGGGGAAATTCGTGCACGAGATCACGCTTTCTTACACGTTCTATGAGACGCCGATGCCCGAGGAACAGGCAGCATCGGCGCCGGCCGCGACCAGCACGGTTAACTGACAAAGACAACGAGGGAACCAACCGCCATGGCCCACGCCAAGAACCATGACTACCACATTCTCCCACCTTCCATCTGGCCGTTCGTTGGCGCCGTGGGCGGCTTCACGATGCTGTTCGGGCTGACACTCTGGATGCATGGCTCTGGCCCGTGGATGTTTCTGATCGGGCTTGCGGCCATTTTTTACGTCATGTTCGCCTGGTGGTCGGATGTGGTGGCCGAAAGCCAGGTGGGCGACCACACGCCGGTGGTGCGTATCGGCCTGCGGTACGGCTTTGTGATGTTCATCATGTCAGAGGTGATGTTCTTCGCCGCCTGGTTCTGGAGCTTCATCAAAAGCGCGATGTATCCGATGTACGAATACGTGGGCTCCACCTATGTGAAGCCCGACATCGTGCCGGTAGACCCCTTCCATCTGCCGCTGATCAACACGCTCGTCTTGCTGTGCTCGGGCGCTGCTGTTACCTGGGCGCACCACGCGCTGGTGCATGACAACAACCGTCGTGATCTACGTAACGGGCTGCTGCTGGCCGTGATCCTGGGCCTCTCCTTCACTGTGTTGCAGGTTTATGAGTACTGGCATCTGATCGAAGAGGTAGGCTGGACTTTCGGTGGCCAGAAGTTCTACTCGTCGTTTTTCATGGCGACCGGGTTCCATGGCTTTCACGTCATCATCGGCACGATCTTCCTCTTCATCTGCTGGCTGCGTGCCGGGGCCGGACATTTCACGCCCGAGCGTCATATCGGGTTGGAGGCTGCGGCCTGGTACTGGCACTTCGTGGACGTGGTCTGGCTTTTCCTGTTCTTTTCGGTCTATATCTGGGGACAATGATCCCTGAACGGGGTCGCATGTTTCAGGCGCGGGTCCGCGAGGGCCCGCGCCTTGTGCTCTGCGGGGGACGATGCTGCGATCGCTGATCTTTGCGCTGCTTCTGGGCCTTTCGGGGGTGGGGGTTCTGGTAGGCCTCGGCGTCTGGCAGATGCAGCGGCTCGCGTGGAAGGAAGCCATTATCGCCAAGGCGGAGGTGAGGATGGCAGCGGAGCCTGTGGGTTTGGCCGCATCGCCTGATCCGGTGGCTGACCGATATCTCGCCGTGCATGTGACGGGCCATTTTACCGGCGATGAGGCGCATGTCCTGACCAGCCTGCGCGAAGGGGGGCCAGGCTTTCTGGTCATCGGAATATTTGAGACAACCGATGGACGCCGCATCCTGATCGACCGTGGGTATGTGCCAGAGGAGGAGAAGACGACCCCCCGCCCTGCGCACGCGGCTGAGGTCGTGGGCAACCTGAATTGGCCAGATGACGTGAACTCCTCCACCCCTCCTTATGACACGACCCGCGCCATCTGGTACGGGCGCGATCTGGTCGGGATGGCGGCCCTGTTGCAGACAGAGCCGCTCTTGATCATCGCGCGCAGCGACACCGGCGATGGGGTGCTGCCGCAGCCTGTGACCACGGCGGGATTTCGCAATGATCATCTGAATTATGCGATCACCTGGTTTTCATTGGCGGCTGTCTGGGCGGGGATGACAGTTCTGTTACTTTCGCGTATCAGACGGCGGACGATGTGAAGGCGGAATGATGCGGTATATCTCGACCCGTGGCGCGGCCCCCTCTCTGGGGTTTGGCGAGGCGATGATGACGGGCCTTGCGCGCGACGGCGGGCTTTATGTGCCTGAAGTTGTGCCGGTGATGAGCATGGCCGAGATCGGGGCGCTGGCTGGACTGCCTTACGAGGAAGTGGCGTTTCGCGTGATGCGACCATTCCTCGGTGGCTTCTTTTCGGACGAGGCGTTCCACGCGCTGTTGGATGCGGCCTACAAGGGTTTTTACCACAGCGCCCGCGCGCCGATGGTGCAGCTCGCGCCGGGGCATTTTCTGCTGGAGCTGTTCCACGGGCCCACGCTCGCCTTCAAGGACTTTGCCATGCAGATCATCGGTCAGATGATGCAGGCGGCCCTCGCGCGCACGGGCGAGAGGGTCACGATTGTCGGCGCTACCTCGGGCGATACAGGCTCGGCGGCGATGGAGGCGTTCCGGGGGCTTGCGAATGTCGATCTCTTCTTCCTGTTTCCACAGGGCCGGGTGTCGGACGTGCAGCGCCGGCAGATGACGACGCCCGTGGAGTCCAATGTCCACGCTTTGGCAATGGCGGGCGATTTTGACGACTGTCAGGCCCGGGTAAAGGACATGTTCAACGATTTCTCCTTTCGTGACGGGGTGCGGCTTGCGGGCGTGAATTCAATCAACTGGGCGCGAGTACTGGCGCAGGTGGTCTATTTCTTCTACGCTGCGGTGGCACTTGGCGCACCGGGCCGGAGGGTCAGTTTCACAGTGCCGACCGGCAATTTCGGCGACATCTATGCAGGCTCGATTGCCCGCCGCATGGGTCTGCCGATTGAACGGCTGGTGATCGCCACCAACCAGAACGACATCCTCGACCGCGCAATGAAGACGGCGGAGTATCTGACCGATGGCGTTCGCCCCTCGATCAGCCCCTCAATGGACATTCAGGTATCATCCAATTTCGAACGCGCCCTGTTCGATGCCTTCGGACGTGAGAGCACAGCCGTGGCGGGTCTGATGGCAGACCTGAAATCGGGCGGCTTTCGCATCCCGAAAGGCGCAATCGAAAGCCTGCGCGAGACCTTCGCCTCGGGCCGCTGTTCCGAAGCTGAGACGAGCGCCACCATCACCCGGACTCTCGATGCTACTGGAGAGCTGCTTTGCCCGCATTCCGCCGTCGGGGTAAAGGTCGCTGAAGATCATCTTGGGACTGTCCCGATGATTACCCTTGCCACTGCCCACCCGGCGAAGTTTCCGGATGCGGTAGAGGCGGCAACCGGCCTTCGCCCGCCACTGCCCCCCCGGATGGCCGACCTTTTTGACCGCCCCGAACGCATGACCGCCGTGCCGAACGACCTTGCCGCGCTGCAGGCGCTGGTACGGGAAAGGATCGCCTTGTGACCACCCAGCTTGCAACCCTCCCTAACGGCCTGCGCATCGTGACCGAAGCGATGCCCGGCCTGAAATCCGCCTCCATCGGCCTTTGGGTCGGGGCAGGGGGCCGACATGAACGGGCCGAACAGAACGGCATCGCACATTTTCTGGAGCATATGGCCTTCAAGGGCACGAAGCGGCGCACCGCCCTGCAGATTGCCGAAGCGATCGAAGATGTGGGAGGCTATATCAACGCCTACACCTCCAAGGAGATGACCGCCTATTACGCCCGCGTGTTGTCCGAGGATGTGACGCTCGCGCTGGACGTGATTGCCGACATAGTGCTGAATCCGGTGTTCGACAAGCGAGAGATCGAGGTGGAGCGGCACGTCATCCTGCAAGAAATCGGCCAGGCGCTGGACACGCCCGACGACATCATCTTTGACTGGCTGCAGCAGGTGTCTTACCCCGACCAGCCGTTCGGACGCACGATCCTGGGGCCGGAGGAACGTGTCGACGCCTTTACCCGCCGTGACCTGCAAGGTTTCGTGAAGCAGCATTACGGCCCCGATCAGATGATCCTTTCTGCAGCAGGCGGCGTGGATCATGACAGCATCGTCGCCCAAGCCACGGAAATCTTTTCCGGAGAGAAGCGGGTGGGGAACTCCTCCCTTCACCCTGCAACCTTCGCGGGCGGCGAGCATCGCGTGGTCAAGGATCTGGAACAGGTGCATTTCGCCCTGTGTTTCGAGGCGCCAGGCTACCGCCACCCCGACGTCTATGTGGCGCAGGTCTATGCGATGGCGATGGGGGGGGGCATGTCGAGCCGCCTGTTCCAGAAAATCCGTGAGGATAGGGGGCTTTGCTACTCAATCTTCGCGCAATCGGGCGCCTATGAGGATACCGGCCAGATCACCATTTATGCCGGTACGTCCGAGGAGGAGATCGGCGCGCTGACCGACCTTACGCTCACCGAACTCGGCCGCGCCGCGGATGACATGTCGGATGCCGAGGTCGCCCGTGCCCGCGCGCAGATCAAGGCGGGGATGCTCATGGGACTGGAAAGCCCCTCGTCGCGCGCCGAACGCAATGCGCGGCTTTTGTCGATTTACGGCCGTGTGCCGCCTCTTGATGAGGCCGTGGCCAAGGTCGATGCGGTTGGCACTGCTGACGTGCGCCGCTATTCTGGCGAACTCATCGGCGCCCGGTCCGCTGTCGCGCTCTATGGCCCCGTCGCCGCCGCCCCGGGGATCGAGGAGATCCGCCGCGGCCTGAACCCCTGATGCTGAGCCTGCGCCGCAAGGTCCGGATCGACACCGAGAGGATGGTTCTGCGTTTGCCGCAGCACGCTGACTGGGTGCAATGGTCCGCCCTGCGCCGCGCCAGTGCTGCGTTTCTCACCCCGTGGGAGCCTGTCTGGGCCAACGATCACCTCACGCGCCGCGCCTTCACCAACCGAGTCTACTGGGCCGCCCGGGCTGAGGCGCAAGGCACCGCCCTGTCCATCCTGTTGATCCGGCGCGAGGATCAGGCCCTTCTGGGTGCGCTCACGCTCGACAGCATCCGCCGTGGCCCGGCGCAGGCCGCCACCATCGGCTATTGGATGGGCGCCCCACACGCCCGTCAGGGCTTCATGCGCGAGGCGATTCTTGCCGTAACGCATCACGCGTTCACCCGGATGGACCTGTCGCGGCTGGAAGCGGCCTGCCTGCCGGAAAACACTGCATCGCGCGGGGTGCTGGAGAAGTGCGGCTTCAAGTATGAGGGCGTGGCACAAAGCTATCTGCAGATCAACGGGCGTTGGCGCAACCATGTGCTCTATGCCAACCTGCGCGCAGATCGCCGTGGCCGCACGGATGCAGGCTGAGGGCGCAGCCCCGCACCGTGGCCGAGATTGTTTATCGCATTTCCAATGCTGCAGGTTCAACGCAGGGAAAATGAAACTTTTGTTGACGATAGCTTTTCTCAGGGCGATGTAGCCTGGACCGGCCTTTCATACCAACGGCCTCAAGGATTGACCGTTCTTGCATATTCCCGCGAAGCGATAGAGCAGATTGCTTTGGGGTCGTTTGCAAAGAAGTTCCAAGCCTGACAGCACGCCTCGACGATTTCTTCA
>Ga0105048_10005300_pt1 | contig 20864 bp, 18 predicted proteins | sample MAT05_FD_78382 | JGI IMG/M metagenome (GOLD analysis project Ga0105048, IMG submission 78382) | Freshwater microbial communities from Lake Fryxell liftoff mats and glacier meltwater in Antarctica - MAT-05 | ecosystem: Environmental > Aquatic > Freshwater > Ice > Liftoff microbial mat | place...
CCGCCGATACGGCGAGTGATAGATCGCGCGGGTCGCGAACTTCTCCGGCAGCGTCTCGAGGTGCCGTGACACTTCGTCGGGCGACAGCCGATTGGCCTGCCAACCAATGCGTGATGCAAGCCGCCGCTTGGCCAGCCACGGACCAAAACCGGGTACCCGCCACAGGGCGCGGGTGACCTTGCCGAGCGGCCACAGGACGGCATCGATGCCGGTCCAGGTGCGGAAGTTGAGTGCAATGTGGCCGCCTGGCTTGGTGACCCGCGCGGCTTCGGCGACGAGCGACAGCGCATCGTCGTGCTGGCAGTGTTGCAGCGTGATGTAGCTGAAGGTGATGTCGGCCTCGCCGTCGGCAATGGCCAGCGTGCGGCCATCGGCGACATGAATGGTGCGCAGGCGCTCGACGACTCCGAACTGGGCAACCGTCTGACGGCAGCGTTCGAGGAAGGCAGCGTCGAGGTCGCAGGCGTACACCATCGCGAACGCCTTGCTGAACCCGCTCGTCATCCGACCGATACCGGAGCCGATTTCCACCAGGGACTTCTCACCGAGATCCTCGTTGATCTGGAACGCATTGAGGTAGGCGAAGATCTCGTGGTCGCCGGTCTCGATGAACTCCTTGAGATCGAGCGTGTCACCGGTCTCGTTGTTGAACACCCAGCCGATCTCACGCACCACATCATCAGCGGATGTCTGATCCTCGCTGACGCGGCCGGCCGTCTTCCACGGAATCAATTGCGGGCGACGGGCCATCAGGAGAGTCTGTCAGCAATCACTTGCGCTCGGGCAGCGGCGCATCGTAGGCCTGGCCGCTGTCGAGGCCAAATGCCGTGTGCAGGCTGCGTGCCGCCTTCTCCAGATCTGAACCGGCGCAGACGACGCTGATCCGGATCGTGCTGGTGGAGATCATCTCGATGTTGACGCCTTCATCGGCGAGCACCCGGAACATCTTGGCGGCGACGCCGGGGCTGGTCTTCATGCCGGCGCCGACGAGGCTGATCTTGGAGATGCTCGCATCGTGATGCACACCGCCTGCGCCGATTTCCTGGGCGACCCGAGCAACGATCGTCTCGGCGACGCCCATGTCGGCCTTCGGCATCGTGAAACTGATATCGGTGGTGCCGTCCTTGGAGGTGTTCTGGACGATCATGTCGACGTTGACGTTGGCGGCCGCGAGCGGTTCGAACAGCGAGGCCGAGATACCGGGACGGTCGGGCACGCCGAACACGGTGACCTTGGCGTCGTTGGTGTCGGTGACCACACCGGAGATGATGGGCTCTTCCATGCTTGGCTCCTTGCCAGTGACCCACGTGCCCTGCTCCCAGGTGAAGCTGGATCGGACGTGGAGTGGAACGTTGTGGTTGCGAGCGAATTCCACGCTGCGCAGGGCAAGCACCTTGCTGCCGGCGCCGGCCATCTCGAGCATCTCGTCGAAGTTGACGTGGGCCAGTTTGCGAGCTTGAGGAACGATGCGCGGATCTGCGGTGAAAACGCCGGTGACGTCGGTGTAGATCTCGCAGGCATCGGCATTGAGCGCCTTCGCCAGCGCCGAGGCGGTGAGGTCGCTCGCGCCACGACCGAGGGTGGTGATCTCCTTGTCGGTGCTGACGCCTTGGAACCCGGCGATCACGCACACCTTGCCATCGGCGAGGGCTGCCCGGACCCTGTCGCCCTTGACCTCGAGGATCTTGGCCTTGCCGTGCACGTTGTCGGTGATGATGCCGACCTGGCTGCCGGTGAAGCTGATTGCTTCGATGCCGAGTTCGTGCAGCGCCATGCAGACCAGCGCTGCCGACATCCGCTCGCCGGTGGTGAGCAGCATGTCCATCTCGCGGCCGGTGCGGGTGTTGGAAACCTGCGAGGCCAGCGAGATCAAGTTGTCGGTGGTCTTGCCCATCGCGCTCACCACCACGACGACGTCGTTGCCGTGCCGACGCGTGAAGGCGACGTGCTCGGCGACCGCACGCATGCGGTCGGGGTCGGCGACGGACGTACCGCCGAATTTCTGAACGATCAGGGCCACGGGAACAGGAGGATACCGGGCCTCTGGACACCCCGGACCTAGATTGGTCAGCCGTGTTCTCCAGCCTGCTCGACGATTCCTACGACAGCGATGTCCGCCGATCGATCGCGACGCTGACGGCCGCCAAGATCGGTGCGAACAGCGCCCTCCGATTCGCCCCTCCGTTCATCGCAACGATCGCGAGTGGGCTCGACGTCAACCTCACCACCCTCGGCACCGCCATCGCAATCGGTGAGCTGTCCGGTCTCAGCGGGCCGCTGATCACGCGATTTGCCGGCGGGATTGCCCGCCGCACAGCGATGTGCGTCGGGCTACTGGGGATCGCGCTCGGTGCGTCGGTCGCAGCGACCTCGACGTCGGTGTTCCAGTTCGCCGCAGGTCTGGTGCTGATGACGACGGCAAAGTTGATATTCGATGTCGGCGTCATCTCGTGGCTCACCGACCGAGTTCCCTACAGCAAGATCGGGCGAGCCGTCGGCCTGACCGAAACAGCGTGGGCGGGAGGGCTGTTCATCGGCGTCGTCCTGATGGGCTTGCTCACTGGCCTGACATCGTGGCGTTGGGGATACGTCCTCGCCATCGTCGCGGTCGTATGCCTCGCGGCGATCCTGCGGCGCCGCCTGCCCGATGAGCAACCGCCCCCGCGCCTGTCTCGTGCCGAGCACCGCGACCGGATGCCGCTCGGCGCCGGGCGGATGGTGGTGTTCGGCACGTTCGCGCTGGCCGCCGCGTCGCAAACCGTGTTCGTCACGTTCGGCAAGTGGCTCGAGAACGACTTCGGCTTCAGCAACACCAAGGTTGCAGTGGTCGTGTTCTGCCTGGGCGGGATCGAGTTGGTCGCAGCGACGTCGACCGTGCGCTTTGCTGATCGCTGGGGCAAGCAGCGCTCGACGATGTACGGATCGCTCGTGATGGTTCCCGCTGCGGTGCTGCTTTCGGTCCTCGACACCTCGCTCGCACCGGCGCTCGTGGTGCTCGCCCTGTTCGTGTGCGCGTTCGAGTTCTCGATCATCGCCACCCTCTCACTTGCCAGCAGCCTGATTCCCGACCGGCCGTCCACCGGCCTGGGCTTCATGGTCGCTGCAGCAACGCTCGGTCGTGGCGCGGTCTCGCCGCTCGCGACCGCGACGTACACCCACTTCGGCATGTCACGCGTCGCAATGATCGGCGGAGCGTGCGCCGCTGCCAGCGCGGCTTGCCAGTGGCGCTACCGAACGCTGCGCGGCATCAGCTGATCAGCCGACGTAGCCGCTGGTGATGGGGAGTCGGCGATCCTTGCCGAACGCCTTGACGCTCACCTTCACACCGGGCGGGCACTGACGGCGCTTGTATTCGTTGACATCGACCAGGCGGGTGATACGGCGGACGAGGGCTTCGTCGTGGCCGGCGGCGATGATCTCGCCCGCCGTTCGATCGTCCTCGACATACATCTGCAGGATCGGATCGAGCACCTCGTAGGGCGGCAGCGATTGATCGTCGCGCTGGTCGGGCCGGAGTTCGGCCGAGGGGGGCTTGGTGATCACGGCCTCGGGGATGATCTCGCGGCCCTCGCGAGCGTTGTAGTAGCGGCACAGTTCGTAGACCTTGGTCTTGAGCACGTCCTTGATGACTGCATAGCCGCCGACGCTGTCGCCGTAGATGGTGAAGTAGCCAACGGCCATCTCGCTCTTGTTGCCGGTGGTGAGCACCATCCAGCCGAACTTGTTCGACATCGCCATCAGCGTCATCCCGCGGATGCGGCTCTGGAGGTTCTCTTCGGTGAGATCGGCCGGCTTGTCGGCGAACGACGGCGCGAGCATCTCGAGGTAGGCACTGAACGCTGGTTCGATCGCAATCGTCCGGTAGTCGATACCGAGGTTGTCGGCGAGCGCCTTGGCGTCATCCTTGGATCCGTCGCTGCTGTAGCGCGACGGCATCGAGATCCCGTGCACGTGATCGGCCCCGAGGGCATCGACCGCAACGCAGGCAACGATGGTGGAGTCGATACCGCCGGACAGGCCGATGACAACATCGGTGAAGCGGTTCTTGCGGATGTAGTCGCGGGTCCCGAGCACGATCGCCTCGTACATCTCGGCCGCCGACTCGAGCAGCGGTGCCACGCTCGGTGACATCACGGCCGAATGCGATTCCGGCTCGTCACCGATGTGCACGATCGGCAGCAGGGTGTCGGTCTCGCGGCCACGCGGGTCGAGCAGCCGCTTGCGATACACCGGATCGATCTCGACGTCGGCGATCAACAGTTCCTCGACGAACTGCGCAGCCCGAGCGACCAGATTGCCTTCGGCATCGAACACCATCGAGGCGCCGTCGAACACCAGCTCGTCCTGACCCCCGACCTGATTGACATAGACCAGCGCGCAACTCGCATCGGCGGCACGCGTCGCGAGCATTCGCTCTCGACCGCTCACTTTGTCGGCGTGGTACGGCGAGCCGTTGATGTTGATGTTGAGTTCGGCCCCACCTGCGGCCTGGGTCGCGAGTGGGGCGGTCGGGCTCCAGATGTCCTCGCAGATGCTGATACCAACCTTGACGCCACCGATCACATACAGCTCGAGCGGATCACTCTCGTGACCGGGGGTGAAGTATCGGGCCTCGTCGAACACTGCGTAGTTGGGCAGCAGTCGCTTGCGATATGTGCCGACCACGCCCCCGTTGACGCACACGGCCGCTGCGTTGTAGAGGTCGCGATCGCTGTCGACGAACCCGATCACGGCGACGCAGCGGCCGGTCCGCGCGGCGATCGACGCAAGCATGTCCTTGTTGTCACTGACGAATCCGGGCTTGAGCACCAGGTCTTCCGGCGGATAGCCGGTGATCGCCAGTTCGGGGAACGCGACGATGTCGCAACCGGCCGCCTCGGCCTGGTCGTAGCAGTCGACGATCTTGGCGAAGTTGCCATGCAGATCACCGACTGTCGGGTTGATCTGGGCGAGTGCGATCCGGAGCCGTGTCACGAAACCAAATCTACGCGCAACCACACCGTCGCTCCCCTGGCGGTTGCGGACCAGTCCGCTGATCAGTCGAAGTAGCCGGTGACGTCGACCACCAGATCGACCGAGCGGCTGACGTAGTAGCCGACGGTGCCGCCGGTTCCGATCTTGGTGAGCGTCAGCGCCGCCCGGCTCTGATCGGCACCGCTCGTGTTGCCGTTGCTGGCGAGCGGCAGCGGCTGCCCGGCGGGATACGCGGTGACGAAGCCGGATCCCAGCGAGCCGGTCATGGTGACGTTCTGCGAAACGGCCGACGCAGTCGGGGGCACCGCGCCGCCGGGGTCGAGCGCCCCGGTGCCGTTGTTGGGCAGGCGGGCGAATCCGAGCTGGATGCGGCTGTCGACCTGTCGGCTCGGCGCGATCACGTGGTACATCCCTGCGGTCGTGGCACCGGGCGCGAAGTAGCCGGCGACGTCGACCAGGATGTCGGTCGTTCCGAACAGGTTGGCGTCGATGCTGCCGTTCGCGCCGAGCGGCACGACCACCAGGTTGGGCCGAATGTCTCCGAACCCGTTGACGTTGAGGTTCGACGACGCAGGCACCGAGCCACCGCTCGGGTACACCGCAACGAAGCCTTTGAGCGGCGACGCATTGGACAGTCCGGTGACGATCAACGCGACTGCGGTCACCGACGTCGGAACGCTCAGGCGTCCGCCGACCGGAGCGCTGACGCTCGGGCCGGTTCGGGTGTAGGTGTTGGTCGCGCTGGCGGGCTCTCGCGTGTCGATCAGGCGGGTTGGCGCGAGCGGAGTGAACCGGCCACCGGACTGCGACGGCGGCGTTTCCGAGAACGTGCCCATCACGTCGACGATCACGTGGGTGGTGGAGAACGCGTAGAGCAGTACGTTGCCGTCTGCGTCGACCGGGACGATCGATGCATTAGCAACGATCTCGCCGGGCGCGGCATTGACGTTCGACGTGGCCACGCTCTCCGTTCGTGGCTGCGATGCAACGACGTACGACGGCCCGAGCGGAGCGTCCATGGTGATGTTGACGAGAGCAGCCCTGACGGCGGGATCGTTGATCCCGAGATCCACCAGTCGAGTGGTGTTGCCCCGGATGGTGCCAGCAGCGACGCCGATGTCGGTGCGGGTGTCGTAGGCCCGGTTGGCGGTGGCGAGGGGGGTATAGGCGAGCCCTGCGCTGGCGGCCGCAGCGGGGGCGTCGTAGGTGATCTTGCGAATCATGCTGTTCTGAACGGTGACGTAATAGAGCGATGGATCTGCACCCTGGGTGACGAAGGCCATGTCGACGATGCCGCCGGTGACGGTGTGGAGCGGATTGTCGTAGTCGACGGCGCCCGCTGCCGTGCGCTGCCAGACCTTGTTGCAGCCACCGTCGGCGAACAGGTACGACCCGTCGAACTGCTTCGGCCACACGCCGTCGGGGACGAACGCACCCGCCGTGATGAAGGTGCAGCCGGTGGCTGCATGTGAGTACGCGGTAAGCGGATCGGTGACGCCCGCCGGAGCGGCAGGGCAATTGGTGGTGGATCCGTTGACGCAGGCACCCTCACGGGCGTTCCAGCCGTAGTTGCGGCCAATGCCACCCTCGTCGACTTCTTCCCATGTGTTCTGGCCGACATCGTTGATGAAGAACCGGGTCGAGCCCGTATTGGGATCGAACGCGAACCGATACGGATTGCGCAAACCCCACGAGTAGATCTCGGTGCAGCGGCCGGTGGCGGGCGCTGCGAGCCCAGCGGTCGCACACGTGACCGCATTGGGATCGGCGAGGAACGGGTTGCCGGGCGCTGCCGAACCGTTCGTCGTGATCCGCACGATCTTGCCGGTCAACAGGCTCAGGTCCTGGGCCGAACTTCCCGAAGCGCCTCGCGGGTTGGACCCTGCGTCACCGATCGCGACGTACAGGAAGCCGTCCTGGCCGATCTCGAGGTCGCCGCCGTTGTGGTTGCCGCCGGTGGCTGGGATGTTGTCGAGCAGCACCACCTCGGTCTCGGGCAGAACGGAGTTGCCCGACATCGTGAACCGGCTGACCCGGTTGACCCGGCCAGTGGATGACGAGCAATTGCCTGCGCTGCGCGTGTAGTAGAGGTAGATGTACAGGTTCGAGCGGAACTCGGGATCCACCGCTGCGCCGAGCAGCCCCATCTCGTTATCGCTGCACACTGCGAGCGTCATCGCGTCCTGGAACGAGAGCACGTCGTTCTCGACGATGCGCACGCCGCCCGCCTTCTCCAGCACGAGCGCCCGCCCGCCGGGCAACGAGACAATGGTCGTCGGCGCGGCGAGCGGGTTGCTGTTCGAGATCGGGATCGGCGTGTCGGCGAATCCGGCCGGAAGCGCCGCGGCGGCAGGCGACGACCCGGTCGCAGCTGCGACCGTGAGCGACGTCGCCAACAGCAGGACAGTCGTGAGTAACCGGCGCATGGAGTCCTCCACAGTTCGAGCCCGAATCGTGGCGACCTTACCCCTTGCACCCCAGCCCGATACGGCCGCCGTGTTGCCGGAAGTGACGTTGCCGGAAGTGACGTTGCCGGAAGTGACGGTCAGCAGACGTCGCCCGGCAACATCGCAACAGCCGAGATGCGGTAGATCGTGGCCGCTTCGGCGACCTTTTCACGGAAGAACGTGTCCTGCTTGGCGTCGGTGAAGGTCGCACCCGCTTGCTCAGCCGTCACGACGGTGCACTCCGAAGCGCCCGCCAGGCTGACATCTGCGAGCGTCCAGTCAACTATCGTCGGTGCCGGGTCGTAGCCGACCAACTCGTCCTCGGTGACCACCATGGTCTGGATCCGGTAGTTCGTCGGCACCAACGGGGCGTCCGCGCCGAGGTTCTGCGCGCCGACGACGGCTGGCAGGTCACGGAGCACTTCGGTGAACGTGCGCAACGCCTTGCGGGCGGGGCTCTCGTCGACCTCTTCGAAGCCGAGGGCCATTGCCTGGTGCGTGTACGTCTCCCCGTTGGCGCTGATGATCACCTGGGTATCGGGCGCGTCGGCCACCTGGATGTTGCCGGCGTAGTCGGGCGCTGGGGCGAGCAAGCCGGCGCTGTCGGCCAAGGCGAGCAACCTCTGGATGCCGTCCTCGGTGATGGAACGCTCGTTGATCGCCGGCAGCAGTTGACCGGGATAGATCATCGTGGTCGCGCCAAGCGTGAACAGACGTCCATCGCCGGACACCATCACGCTCGGCACGTTCGTGAACGCGAACCCGGGAGTCGTGAAGCCACCCACCAACCCGGAGCGGAAGATCACATCGTCGGCGCCGGTGGGATGCCCGATCGCGCCAGCTGGCGTCGAAACGGGCGGCGGGGTGGTCGCATCGGTGTCGGTACCGGTCGAGCCGGTGGTAGGTGGTGCAGCGGTGGTGGCACCGGACTGCTTGGTCTTGTCACCGCACGCCGCAGCGACGAGGGCGAGGGCCGGCAACCCGAGCGCGGCGATCAGGATCGAACGACGGCTGAGAGCGGTTGGGGTGCGATCGGGATTGGTGTTCACATGCATGGTCGTCTTCATGCGATCTCTGACGCTTCGGCGATCGGGTCCGGTTCCCACCAAGACACCATGGAAACATCGTTGTGACGGATGGCCTGGCCGTTCACACGCCGTTCACAGTTGCGCAACGGCAATGAAATCCCTGGCTGACAGAGTGCCGCAGCCCCTTCAACGACTTCGTCGCTGATCCGTTTCCTCGGAGGAACTCCACCCATGGCCTTTCAAGCTGAATACATCTGGCTCGACGGAACGTCACCGACGCCGCTGTTGCGCTCCAAGACCAAGATCGTCAAGAACGACGAACTGACCACGTTGCCCATCTGGGGCTTCGACGGTTCGTCGACCGAGCAGGCCACCGGCGAGAGCAGCGACTGCGTGCTGCGGCCTGTGTTCAGCTGTCCGGACCCCATCCGCGGTGGCGCCAACGTGCTCGTGCTGTGCGATGTGTTGATGGCCAAGGACATGAAGCCACACCCCACCAACACCCGGGCGGGCTGTGAGAAGACCTACAAGAAGTACGCCAAGCAGGGCATGATCTTCGGCCTCGAGCAGGAGTACACGATGCTCAAGCTCGACGGCACACCACTCGGCTTCCCCTCCGGCGGCTTCCCCGGACCGCAGGGTCCGTACTACTGCGGCGTCGGCGCCGGACGCGTCATCGGTCGCGAGATCATCGAAGAGCACACCCAGGCCTGCATCGATGCCGACCTCTGCATCGAGGGCACCAACGCCGAGGTCATGCCCGGCCAGTGGGAGTTCCAGGTCGGCGCCGCCGACCCGCTCACGGTCAGCGACCACATGTACGTCGCGCGCTGGTTGCTGCACCGGATCGCGGAGGACTACGACGTGGTCATCAGCTTCGACGCCAAGCCTGCCAAGGGCGACTGGAACGGCGCCGGTATGCACACCAACTTCTCCACCGAAGCCATGCGCGACAACTACGCCGCGATCGAAGCGGCCTGCGAGGCGATCGGCAAGAAGATCGATCTGCACGTCAAGGGCTACGGCGACGACATCGAGAGCCGCCTCACCGGCAAGCACGAGACCGCCCCGTACAACAAGTTCAGCTACGGCGTCAGCAATCGTGGCGCCTCCATCCGGATCCCGTGGCAGGTCGCCAAGGACGGCAAGGGCTACGCCGAGGATCGCCGCCCCAACGCCAATGCCGACCCGTACACGGTCACCCGTCTGATCACCGACACGGTCTGCAGCGCCGCGTCTTGATGGGCGACGGCGGGGGCCGGACACGATGTCCGGCCCCCGCCGTCCTTTTTCCGTCCAGGTCCCGCCTAGCGTGAAGGTCGATGTCGATGAATGAGCAACAGCGCAATTACGTTCTGCACACGGTGGAGGAGCGGGGCGTCCGCCTCGTACGACTCTGGTTCACCGACGTGCTCGGCAATCTGAAGAGCTTCGCGATCAGCCCGGCCGAGCTCGAGAATGCGCTCGAGGACGGCATGACGTTCGATGGTTCGTCGATTGACGGTTTCAGCCGGGTGCAGGAGAGCGACGTGCTTGCGATCCCAGATCCGAACACGTTCGAGGTGCTGCCGTGGGGTGACCCGAAGAACGCCGAGGCACGAGTCTTCTGCGACATCCACAACCTCGACGGCACACCGTTCCAGGGCGATCCGCGTCAGGTCTTGCGGCGCAACCTCGAAGAGGCCCGGGCACTCGGACTGACATTCTTCGTCGCTCCCGACATGGAGTTCTTCTACTTCGCTCCCCCGGTACAGGGTCTTGCGCCACAACCGCTCGACGAGGCCGGGTTCTTCGACCTCACCACCAGCGACGTCGCCGGATCACTGCGCAAGCAGACGATCCGCACGCTCGAGCAGATGGGGATCCCCGTCGAGTACAGCTTCCACGAAGACGCTCCGAGCCAGCACGAGATCGACCTCCGTCACAACGACGTGCTCAGCATGGCCGACTCGGTGATGACCTTCCGGTTCGTCGTCAAGGAAATTGCCGCCAGCCAGGGTGTGCACGCCTCGTTCATGCCCAAGCCGCTCCAAGGCGTGCAGGGCAGCGGGATGCACTGCCACCTGTCGCTGTTCAAGGGCGAAGACAACGCGTTCTACTCCGAGGACGACGGCTACAGCCTGTCCCCCATCGCCAAGCAGTTCATGGCCGGTCTGTTACGCCACGCCGCCGAGATCACGGCCGTCACCAACCAGACCGTGAACAGCTACAAGCGGCTGGTTCCCGGGTTCGAGGCCCCCGTGCACATCAGCTGGGCTCGCAACAACCGCAGCGGTCTGATCCGGGTGCCGATCCCGAAGAAGGGCAACCCGCTCGCAACCCGAATCGAGTACCGCTCGCCAGACCCGGCGTGTAACCCGTACCTCGCCTTCAGCGTGATCCTCGCGGCTGGCATGCGCGGCATCCGCGAGGGGTACGAGCTGCCGACCGAGGCCGACGCCAACCTGTTCCAGATGGACGATGCCCAACTGAGCAAACTCGGCATCGACCAGATCCCGGCCTCGCTGGGCGATGCCCTGAAGACGATGGAGCGCTCGACGCTGGTCGCCGACGCACTCGGTGAACACATCTTCGAATGGTTCCTGCGCAACAAGCGCAAGGAATGGCAGGACTACAAAGCCCACGTGAGCACGTTCGAGACCGATCGGTACCTGAGGTCGCTGTGAGTGGCCCGGCCGAGATGCTCGCGGTTTTCCCCGAGTCGCCGCCACCCGATCTCGTGCGAACCCTCGACCTCGCCGGTTACCGCTGGAAAGCCGTTGCCGGTGCCGACGACGTCGCCCGCAACGAGCCCGCATCCGGTTGGGCAGGTGCAGTCGTCTGTTGCGACACCGATCCCGAGGGTGCGTGGGCGCTCTGCCGAGCGTTGCGCAAGCGCGACGTGCCGGTCGAGCCGCTGCTGCTGCTCGTCGGTGGAGGCCAGCTGGCCGATCTTGCCCTGCGCGACGAGCTCTACGACGACTTCTGCCTGACCCCGTTCCATCCCATCGAGCTGGAAGCGCGAATGCGTCACCTGCTCTGGAAGGGCGGCGGCGGGGTCAAGCCCGACGTGGTCGAGTACAGCGGACTCGCGCTCAACGTCGAGACCTACCAGGCCTCGATCCAGGGTCGCCCGCTCGACCTCACCTACATGGAGTACGAGCTGCTCAAGTTCCTCGCTCAGAACCCGGGCAAAGTGTTCACTCGTGAACTGCTGCTCAGCCGGGTGTGGGGATACGAGTACTACGGCGGCGCTCGCACGGTCGACGTACACATCCGTCGCCTGCGGGCCAAGCTCGGCGAAGAGCACCAGAACCTGATCCAGACCGTGCGCAGCGTCGGCTACCGCTTTGGTCAGAGCCGCTGGGGCTGACACTGCGCGTTCTGCAAGTCGGCTGAGACCAGCTCGGGTCGTCCTCAGTGTCGGATCCCCCGTTCGGGATGACACGGCATACTGGGACGATGAGCGACACCGCACCTTCAGCTGGACCCACCGCTGGCATCACCGTCTACTGGCGCCCGGGCTGTGGGTTCTGCGCCGGGCTGTTCCGACAGCTCGACAAACACGCTGTCCCGTACACGAAGATCGACATCTGGTCAGAGCCGGATGCGGCTGCGTTCGTGCGCTCGGTCGCTCGCGGCAACGAGACCGTTCCCACCGTTGCGGTCGGACCGGTCGCAATGGTCAACCCGAGCATCGACGAAGTGCTGGCGGCTGCGGCCACACACGCTCCCGACGCCGTGCCCGCCGGGTACGAGCCGCCCCAGCAGGGCCGGCTCGGCGCTTGGATCTCGAACAAACTCGGCGGCTGAACGAGTCAGCCGAGACGGGTCGCGATCGCCGAACGGACGATGTCGGCGAGCACGAGGATGCCCGCCTTGTTGGGATGCACACCGTCGTCGGTGAGGATCGCCGACGCCCGGGTGACGCACTGCTGATACCAGTCGGCAACCGTTGCGTTACCACGATCTTCGAGCGTGTCGCGCAGCAGACCGTTGAACTGGATGCAGCCGTCGATGTGATCGTCGCGGTAGGTGTTGACCCACACGAGCGGCACGTCGTCGCCGATCACGGCGAGCACCGAGTCGATCAAACCCTGATACTCCTCGTCGGTGGCATACAACCCGGCATCGTTCGTGCCGAGCTCGATCACCCACATCTCCGGCGGCCCGGATCCTTCGATGTAGGTGATGATGTCGAGCCCGTTGGTGGGCTTCTTCTTGCCGACCTGGATCCGGCGACTCGGCTCGGCGTTGATGGTCACCGTCTCGAAACCCATACCTTCGAGGACGTCTTCGAGCGCGACCTGCGACATTGCCGAAATGCTGTCGCCGACCATCGTCACCGACGTCGGGATCCTGTCGATCGGCGGATTGCTCGCTTCCGGGTCGGCGATTACGTCGGACGGGTTGAACGGATTGATCAGATCCGGCGCCACTGCGGGCCCGTCGGATTCACCGCTGAGTTCGGTTTTGGACGTGCAGGCAGCGAGCGCTGCAGCCGCCGCGCTGAGCAGCATGGTCCGTCGGGAGATCAACACAGGACCAGTCTGTAGCACGACTCGTCAAGATTGGGCGCGGATGCTCCGTGACCTTCGTCAGCGCGACGACCCGGTGCTCCGGAGCGAGTTGTGCTACCGAGCGAGTTGTGCTACGGAGCGAGTTGTTGGATGCGCTCCGAGATCCGGCGGTGGTCGATCAGTCGCTGGGCGACATCGTCGGCGACGAGCGCACCGTTGCGCACCACTGGCTTGCCGTGCACGATGGTGTCTCGCGCCGACGTTGGTCCGCAGCGCAGCCAGGCCTCGACCGGATCAGCGATCGCGCCGGCGAACGTGGGGCCGGTCAGCGACCAGATCGCCACGTCTCCGACTGCACCGACCGTCAGTGCGCCGATCTCGCCGATCCGGCCGAGACAACCTGCACCACCGATGGTGGCCACTTCGAGCGCCATCCGGGCGTCGGCGGCGTCGGCCCCGCTGCGCAGCTTGGCCAGCAACATTGCCTGGCGCGCTTCGAGCCAGAGTGAGGCCGAGTCCGCCGACGACGACCCGTCGACGCCGAGGCCGACGTGCATGCCGGCGGCGCGCATGTCGACGATGGGCGAGATGCCCGAGGCGAGGATCAGGTTGCTGCTCGGACAGTGGGCCGCGCCGACGCCGGCCGCACCGAGACGGTGGATCTCGTCGTGGTTGGGCATCACGCAGTGCGCGACCCAGGTGCGGTCGGTGCACCAACCCGTGCGCTCGAGGTACTCCATTGGTCGGCAGCCGAACGTCGCGATCGAGAAGGCATCGTCCTCGCTGTTCTCGGCGAAGTGGGTGTGCAGTCGCACGTCGAGTTGCTCGGCCAGTTCGGCCGATCGCACCATCAACTGCTCGGTGACCGAGAACGGCGAGCACGGTGCGAGCGCGATCCGCACCATCGCCCCGTGGGAGCGATCGTGATATCGCTGCACGGCAGCCTTGCTCTGGGCGAGGATCTCGTCGTCGTCCTGCACCACGTTGTCGGGCGGCAGTCCACCGTCTTTGACCGACAGCGACATCGAGCCACGGGTCGGATGGAACCGCATCCCGAGATCCTGGGCAGCTGCGATCTCGGCTGCGAGCAGGTCGCCAGCGCCGCGCGGATGCAGATAGAGATGATCGGTGGATGTCGTGCAGCCACTGAGCGCGAGCTCCGCGAGGCCGACCCAAGCCGATGTGAACACCGCCTCCTGATCGATTGCCGACCACAGCGGATACAACGTCTGCAACCATCCGAACAGCGGCGCCTTCGTCATCGGCGGGAACGCCCGGGTGAGGTTCTGATAGAGGTGGTGGTGGGTGTTGACGAGGCCGGGCGTGACGAGGCAATCGGTCGCATCGATCGTCTGGTTCGCCGGCGGCGGGCTGTCGGTGGACGATCCGATCGCGCTGATGAACCCGTCGGTGATCGCGATCCAGCCGCCAGGGATCTCGCGCCGATCGTCGTCGACGGTGGCGACGAGCAGGGCGTTGCGGATCAGCAGATCGGCAGCGATCGGGGTCGGCGTGCCGGACGGCGGGGCGAATCCGGATGGAACAGTGCCAACGGGGACGGTCATCGCATCGACTCCAGAATCTCGGCAACCTGCTCGATCGTCGTCAACGGGTTGACGAAACAGAAGCGCAACACCGTCTCGTTGTTCCACGCCGTTGGCACCACGAACGACACACCATCGAGCAACGACTGGTCGCTCCACGCTTGGTACTGCGCCGGTGTCCAGCCGATACGACGGAAGATCACGATCGAGAGATCGGGTTCGACGAGCAGATCAAGATGGTCCGACGCCCGGATCAGATCCGCGACTCCGACCGTCACTGCCAGGGTGGTGTCGACGGCTCGGGCATAGGCGTCGGTGCCGTACGTTGCGAGGCTGAACCAGAACGGAAGGCCCCGCGCCCGCCGACTCAGGTGGTGGGCGTAGTCGCTCGGATTCCACTCCTCGCGGCCGTGGTCACCGTGCAACACGTCGAGGTACTCGGCGTGTTGGGTGTGTGCGGCGCGGGCGATCTCTGGATTGCGGTAGACGAGCGCGCAGCAATCGAACGGGGCGAACAACCACTTGTGCGGATCGACGATGAAGCTGTCACAGCGCTCGATGCCGGCGAACTTCGGCCGAGCGGTCGGCGAGCACAACGCCGCTCCGCCGTACGCGCCGTCGACATGGAACCACGCACCGAGTTCTTCTGCGATCCGGCCGGCGCCGTCGAGATCGTCGATCACGCCGGCGTTGGTGGTGCCGGATGTGGCGACGATGACGAAGATGCGGTCGCGGTCTTCCGGGGCGAGGCCGTCGATCAACTCGCGCAGCGCCTCGCCGTGCAGGCGGCCGCGCTCGTCGGCGCGGACGCGCAGGATGTCTGCGTCCATCGCCCGTGCCGCCGAAGCGATCGACGAGTGCGAACCGGTGGACGCGATGATCAGTCCGCGCACTCGGTCGTTGCGGCCACCGGTCTTGTGGCGCCAGTTGAACCGAGCTGCGATCAGCGCCGAGAGATTGCCGTTGGTGCCGCCACTCACGAACACGCCGCCCGCTGTCTCGGGTAGTCCGACCAGATCGGCGATCCAGCGCAGCGCCTGGTTCTCGGCGAACACTGCGCCGGCACCTTCCATCCACGAGCCGGCGTAGATACTGCTCGCTCCGACGACGAGGTCGAACAGGATCGATGCCTCGGTCGGCGCGGCGGGCACGAAACTGAGAAAGGCGGGATGGTCGGTGCTGATCGTTGCCGGGGCGAGCACATCCTGGAACAGCTGCAGCGCAGCGAGTCCGCCCATCCCTTCGGCGGTGATGGTGTCGCCGGCCGCTGCCTGGAGGTCGGCGAGTGTGCTCGCTCGGTCGAGCGGCGGCGGATACAGCCGCACCCGATCGACCGAATAGCCGACGATCGCCTCTGTCAGGGCCTCGGTCGCAGCGTCATGGAAGTGCACGGCGCGAGCGTAGCCGTGGCCCTACGGGCCGAGCAGCGCCAGCGGCACGACTGCGATGCCGTCTCGACGACGGTACGCGTGCTGGCCGGTGGTGATGAAGTCGATCTCGCGATGTCCACCGCTGGTTCGCATGTGGGAGACGTTTGCATCGGCTCGTTCGCCATACGTGCGGACCGAGAGCGCTGCCAGTGATTCGAACAACGCTCCGAGCAGCTTGCCACTGCGGGGAATCGGCAACCCACGTTCGTCGCCACGCAACAACTGGGTGTGATCGCGCCGCAAGAGACGCACCGCGAGCGCTGGATCGGCAAGATGGTGCTTGGGCGATGCCGCCAGCCGGGCGAGGTGGTTGCGGCTCGGCGACCATGCCGGAGTCGGATCAAGGATCCCAGCTCCGTCAACACGTCCGAGTAGCCGATCGAGGTGCTCCGGGCCGGCTTGGTGGCCGACCCTGCGGTGGCGGCGTCTCGGATGGTCTCCCACGCTGCAGTAGTCGCCGTGGCTGCCGCGTAGGCCCGCAACCAACCAGTGAGCGTCTCCGGGCGGCGCACGACGATGGCCGGCGTCGGCGAACTCGCGAGTCACGATTCGAGACAGGTAGCCGTCGAGCTGGGCGGTCAGCGCTCGGCCCTCGAGGTGGCGGGGACCCGGAAATCCACCAGCGACGATCTCGCCGACAGAGACCGTGAGACCAACTGTCGTCGAACCCGTCACGACGTCGTCGACTCCTGCCAAGAGCGCTGACAGTGACACTGTCGGACTCAGGTCACGACGCTCGCCGAGGACGAGGGGTCGCATCCGGACCGAGACGATCCGCCCGGCGCCCGAGTGCGTGCCCTGAGTCGGCGCAGATCCAGTGAGGAGGTACTGCCCGCCCGAAGCATCGGCATCGACCGATCGCCGGACCACATCCCACACGTTCGGGAGGCGCTGCCATTCGTCGAGCAACACTGGCCGCTCGTCGGACGTGATGATCAGCGGGTCGGCGGCGACCACCGCTCGTTCGCCTGGAACGACTCGCCACTCACACAGGCTGCGCTACAGATTTCATGCTGTCTACGCTACGGATAACGCGAGCGCGCCGGCAGGGGTCAGACGTTGAGCTCGACCAGTTCGCTGTCGGCGTTGCGGGCTTCGCCGTCTTTGTAGAGCAGCTGTCCGAACACGAATGCGATGACGCCGAACGACATGCACACGACGACGGGCAACAGCAACAGGATCACGACGATGGCAATGGCACCAGGCACGCCGTCACCTTACCGAGTCGATGCCCGCGCCACCCAGTATGAGCGCCAGTCGGGTCGCGCGCTGCACTCCGCTGAGATTCGTCTCAGCGGAGTGCAGCCATCGCCGCGCACGGGTCGTGGCGCCAACAGCTGACGAGGTGGTCGTTCACCAGCCCGCATGCCTGCATGTAGGCGTAACAGATCGTGCTGCCGATGAACCGGAAGCCGTCCTTGCGCATCCGCTTGCTCATCAGGTCGCTGGCAGCCGTGAACGGGGGCACCTGACCCATCTGGTGCCACGAGTTCTGGATCGTCACGCCGTCGACGAAGCTCCACACGTAGTCGACCGGGTCGGCAAGCCGGAGCCATGCTTGAGCGTTGCCGACCGTGCTCTCGACCTTGCCGCGGTTGCGGATGATGCGGGTGTCGGCCAGACAGCGATCGATATCGGCTGACGAATAGGCGGCGATCCGCTCGATGTCGAACTGATCGAAGACATCGGAGTAGCCATGCTTGCGCAACAGGATCGTCCGCCAGCTGAGTCCGGCCTGAGCGCCCTCGAGGGTGAGGAACTCGAACAGGGTGCGCGCATCGCGCTGCGGCACACCCCAGACCGTGTCGTGGTAGTTGGTCTCGGCCGAGCTGCCAGCCGCCCACGCGCACCGGATCGGCTGAGTGCCGGCCGCCGCGGTCGCGGACACTTGCGTCACTGGGGCTTGAATGCCCACGCTTCGATCTCGACACCTGCTCCGGCGGCGGGCAGGGCGGCGACGCCGACCGTGCTCCGAGCAGGACGGTGGTCGCCGAAGCCGGCGATGTATGCCTCGTTGAACGTCGCAAACGTGTCCATGTCGGTCAGGAAGCACATCGTCTTGGCGATGTCGGACAGCTCGGCACCGACGGTGGCGAGCTGCGACTTGAGGTTCTCGACGGCCTGGGTGGTCTGGGCCGAGACGCCGCCTTCGACGAGCGCTCCATCGACCAGACCGAGCTGACCAGACACGATGATCCAGTCACCGGCGCGGACGACGGGTGTGTAGGGCCCGAGTGACTTGGGTGCGGGCGTTGCGGAATCAGCAGTCGGCATACGGGCCACTGTAGACGCAGGCGTTGTGCGTCACACCTGACGTGCTGGGACGCCCACAGATCGCGCAGATAGCGTGCCATTGTGACATCGCTCGACCGCCGCACGTTCCTGCTCGCTTCCGGCGCACTTGCTTTGGCCGCCTGCGGTAGCGACTCCGAATCCCCGGCGAGTTCCGATGAGCTGTTCGACCTCGCCCCCCGGTTTCCACGCGAGTTGCAGGTGCCAGGGCGACAGCGGCTCGTGTACTCGATCGTCAAGGATCAAGCCCTGCAGCCCGACGGCCCGGAGACCCTCACCGGCCGGATCCTGAGCAATGCCGACAACTCGACGGTCGTCGAGTCGATCACTGCCACCAGGCGACGGGTCACCGATGCGCTCTCGTACTGGGATTTTCATCCCGAGATCGACACTCCCGGCATCTACACCCTCTACGTCGAGGGGGCGATCGCCGATGGAACTGCATTCGGCATCTACGACCCGACGACCATTGCGGTGCCAACGCCCGGCTCGGTGCTGCCGCCCTTCGACACGCCCACCACCGACGATGCCCTGGGCGTCGACCCGATCTGCACGCGCATCGAAGGCGGACCCTGTCCGTTCCACTCGATCACACTCACCGAGGCCCTCGCGCTCGGCAAGCCGGTCGTGTACCTGCTCGGCACTCCCGCCCATTGCCAGTTCGGCACCTGTGCGCCCGGGCTGGAGTTCCTGATCACGGCCGCGGATCGGCTCGGCGATCAGATCGTGGTGGTCCACGCCGAGGTGTACACCGACGACACGGCCACCGTTGCATCGCCGGCGATGGATGCCTACTCACTCGCGTTCGAGCCGGTGATGTTCCTCGCCGATGCGAACGGCACGGTGATGACCCGCCTCGACGGGGCATGGGACCAGAGCGAGTTGGACGAGGAACTCGCCAAGCTGCTCGCCTGACGCAGTAGCTGCCACCCGCGCGCGAACAACGGCGGGGGTGACCCGCCGTTGTTGCCGAAGACTCGGTTGTCAGCGAAGAATGTTCAGCTGAAGCTCTGGCCGCAACCACACGAGCGGGTTGCGTTTGGGTTGATGATGTTGAAGCCGGCCTGGTTGAGGCCGTCCTTGTAGTCGAGCGATGCGCCTTCGAGCAGCTGGGCCGAGGCGGGATCCACCAGGACCCGGACGCCTTCGCCGAATTCGCCCTGCTCGTCATCGGCGGCGATGTCGCCGTCGAAGAACATCTCGTACGAAAACCCGCTGCAGCCACCCGGACGGACGGCGACGCGCAATGCGAGATCGGAGGCGCCTTCGGCTGCCAAGAGTTCTTTCACCTTGGTGGCTGCGGTGTCTGTCAACGTGATCATTCTGATCCTCCTCGGAGAAAGGTTGCCCCCCCACGATATCGCCTCGCGGCCGGGGGAAGCGGCGGAGCGAGCGATTGCTCCGGCGAGGGTAACCAGCAGCCCCCGTGTAAAATTCCACATGACGTTGAACAGCCCAGGTAGTGCACCGTCGGCCGTCCCGACCCGAGACGACCTGTTCCATCTGTTGCGTTCGGTGATCGATCCGGAGCTCGGGTCCGACATCGTCACCCTCGGGATGGTGCCCGATGTGGTCGTTTCCCCAGCCGATTCCACCGGTGGTGTCGACGTGACCGTCTGGATCAAGCTCACCATCGGCGGCTGTCCGCTACGAGGCCAGATCAAGAAAGATGTGGAATCGCGCATTGCGCTCCACCCAGCCGTCCGCAATGTGCGGATCGAGTGGGGTGAGATGACCAGTGAGGAACGCACCGCTGTCATGAGCAAGGCCCGCTGGTCGGCGCGGGAGAACGCACCCGACACCGAGGTCTCGCTGTCCACCCGCATCCTCGCGATCGCGAGCGGCAAGGGCGGCGTCGGCAAGAGCAGCGTCACCGTCAACCTGGCGGCCGCACTGGCCTCGCAGGGCCTCACCGTCGGCGTGCTCGACGCCGACATCTGGGGTTTCTCGGTGACCCTCCTGCTCGGCATCTCCGACCGAATCGCGGCCGTACCGGTCGAAGGTTCCGACAGACCAAAGATCATGCCCAACACGTTGCAGGTCGGGCGGGGCCAGTTGAAGGTCGTCAGCACCGGCTTCCTCGTCGATGAAGACACCGCGCTGATGTGGCGGGGGCTGATGCTCACCAAGGCCGTCGAACAGTTCCTTCGCGACGTCGCCTGGGGCGAACTCGACTATTTGCTGATCGACATGCCGCCCGGCACCGGCGACGTGCAGATGGGTCTGGCCCGGATGCTGCCTCGCACCGACCTCATCATCGTCACCACCCCGGCCCTCGCTGCTCAAAAGGTTGCCGCCCGTGCCGCCGACATGGCCAAGCGCAGCTTCCTGCGGGTGGCCGGCGTGATCGAGAACATGAGCTCGTTCACCTGCGATCATGGCGAGAGCTACCCGCTGTTCGGCGTCGGCGGCGGTCAATCGCTGGCCGAAGAGATCGGCGTTCCGTTGCTGGGCCAGATCCCACTCGAGCCGTCGGTCGGAGCCGGCGGAGACGCCGGTGTGCCCGTGTCGATGGCCCTCGCCGCCGACCGCGGACCAGCCGCCCAGGTGTTCCACTCGATCGCCCTGATGCTGATCGACGAGATCGCCCCGCCGGTCAACATGTCCGGCTGCTCGGCCCGCATGCTCGCTGCAGCAGCCGCCGCGTTCG
>Ga0105048_10005301_pt1 | contig 20857 bp, 16 predicted proteins | sample MAT05_FD_78382 | JGI IMG/M metagenome (GOLD analysis project Ga0105048, IMG submission 78382) | Freshwater microbial communities from Lake Fryxell liftoff mats and glacier meltwater in Antarctica - MAT-05 | ecosystem: Environmental > Aquatic > Freshwater > Ice > Liftoff microbial mat | place...
GAGAAGTGGGGGACCCAGGGCGAAATGCGGTCGCGCATGCAACTGCCGTTGTCCCCGGTGGAGTCCCATCCGCACATCGTCACCGTCCCGGGCATCCGCACGGAGCTGTGGGCAGCGGAGCCGGAGATCCTCAAGCCGATCTGCATGGCTTGGGACGAGCGCGGGCGACTGTGGATCGCCGAGACCATCGATTACCCGAATGAACTCCAACCTGCTGGCAAGGGACGTGACCGGATCAAGGTCTGCGAAGACACCGACGGCGACGGCAAGGCGGACCGATTCACCGTGTTCGCAGAGGGCCTGAGCATTCCCACCGGCATGGTGTTCGCCCGGGGCGGGCTGATCGTCGTCGAGTCCGGCCACACCCTTTTCCTCCGGGACACCGATGGGGATGGCAAGGCGGACGAACGCCGGGTTTTGTTCGAAGGCTGGGGAATGGGCGACACGCATGCCACCGCCTCCAACCTGCGATACGGCCCCGACAACTGGATCTGGGGAGTCGTTGGGTACAGCGGTTTCGATGGAGAAGTGGGAGGGAAACGGGTGCGATTCGGGATGGGCGTGTTCCGGTTCAAGTCCGACGGGTCGCAGCTCGAGTTCATCCGCTCCAGCAACAACAACACCTGGGGCCTGGGATTCAGCGAAGAGGGGACGGTGTTTGGGTCCACTGCCAACAACAACGCCTCCTGGTACATGCCCGTGGCCAACCGCTACTACGAGGCCGTCTCGGGCTGGTCCGCCAGCCGGATGGAGACCATCGCCGACAAGCAGGACTTCTATCCCGTCACCGCCGAAGTCCGGCAGGTGGATGCCCATGGCCGTTACACCGCGGGTGCCGGACATGCGCTCTACACGGCGCGAAACTATCCGCAGAATTTCTGGAACCGCGTCTCGTTTGTCACCGAGCCCACCGGTCATTTGATTGGCATGTTCCACCTCACGGCGCGTGGGGCAGACTTCACCGCCCGCAACGACAAGAGCTTTCTGGCCAGCTCCGATGAGTGGTGTGCGCCCATCATGGCGGAGGTTGGGCCCGATGGGGCCGTGTGGATGCTCGACTGGTACAACTACATCATCCAGCACAACCCCGTCCCGCATGGGTTCAAGAATGGCAAGGGCAACGCCTACGAAACGCCGCTGCGTGACAAGCGCCACGGACGCATCTATCGCCTCGCCTGGGAACGGGCCCGCAAGGTCGCGCCCATCGACCTTTCCAAGGCCGACACGGCCCTTTTGATGGCCACCCTCCGGAATGACAACCTGCTCTGGCGTTCCCACGCCCAGCGGTTGCTCGTCGAACGTAGCGGCAATGACGCGATCCCATCCCTCCTCAAGCTTGCCCAGGAACCCTCGGTCGATCCCATCGGACTGAACGTGGGCGCTCAACACGCCCTGTGGACCCTCGCCGGTCTTGGAGTCACCGAGCAGAGCGTGGTGCGTCGCACCATTGCCGGTGCTCTCCGCCATCGAAGTGCCGCAGTCCGGCGCGCCGCGCTCGCCGCCCTTCCCCGCGATGCTGCCGGGGCCAAGGCCCTCTCCGACGCTCGCTCGTTGAATGACGCCGATGCCCAGGTCCGTCTCGCCGCCTTCCTGACCCTCGCCGAGATCCCTTCGCAGGACGCCCTCGGTGCCGCCGTATTTGTGGCGCTGCGGGATGAGGTGAACGCGGGCGATCGCTGGATCCCCCATGCGGCCACTTCCGCCGGAGCACGACATCATCGTGGTTTTCTCAGGGCTGCCACCGGTCCCGCCATCCGCGGAACCGTCCAGACCCTGCCGGATTCGGTGGTTGAATCCCTGCGGGTCGTGTCGGCCCATCACGCGGCCGTCGACAGCGAACACGGACTCGCCACGGTCCTCGGGCTTCAGGGGGCGTCCGCCGCCTCCGCTGCGCCGGTGCTCGACGGTCTGGCGGCCGGTTGGCCCAGCGGCAAGGCACCCACCATTTCCGAATCCGACGCCAAGCGCCTGCAAACTCTGGCCAGCAGTCTCTCGGACTCGGCTCGGGGTTCGCTCATCGGCCTCGCCGATCGTTGGGAGCGTCGTGACCTCTTCGCTGCGGTCGTGGCCTCCACGGCCGCTGCGCTTCGCGGGCAACTGGGAACGGACGTCCTCAAGGACGACGAACGGATCGCTCTGGCCCGGCGACTAATCACGCTGGATGACCGTTCTGAATCGGTGAAATCCGTCCTCGCCCTGATCACGCCCCAGACGCCCCCGGCGATGACGGCCGGTTTGTTGCAGGCCGTCGCCGTCAGCCGTCAGGCGGTTACCGGCGAGGATCTCCTGTCCGCGTGGCCCGGTCTGACTCCGGCCGCCCGTCGGGCCACGGTTTCTACCCTGCTTCGACGGGCTGAATGGGCCCAGGCATTGCTCGGAGCCGTCGAGGCCGGCCGACTCGACCGGACCGACGTCGCCAATGATCAATGGGGACAACTGCGGAACAATCCCGATCGGATCGTGGCGGAGCGGGCGCGCGACCTGAGCGGGCGCAAGGCGATCAAGAGCAGCGCCGAGATGGAGGCTGTCATCGAGAAACTCATGCCGGTCGCCAACCGCACTGGGGATCCGGTCCGGGGTCGGCAGGTCTTTGAAACTGCCTGCCAGATCTGCCACGCGCTCAACGGCAAGGGACAACGCATCGGTCCCGACCTGACCGGGATCGGCGTTCGTCCCAAGGGCGAGTTGCTGGTGGAGATCCTGGATCCGAACCGTTCCGTGGAAGCCAATTACCGGCTCTGGACCGTCCTTACCCGTGATGGCGAGACCGTTGCCGGGCGTCTCGACACCGAGACGGCGACCAGTGTCGAGATCCTCGATACCGCCGGCCAGAAGCACTCCATCCAACGCAAGGAGATCAAGTCCATCGAGGCTTCGACCCAATCGTTGATGCCGGGCGGATTCGAGCAACTTCCCCCGGACGACCTGGCCGGCCTGCTGGAGTACATCGCCGACAGCGCGAAGCAGAAGTAACGAGCCAGTCGGGTCGGCCGACCGTAGGATTGCGGACCCCATGGGACACCCCGCCATGCAACCCCGGGTCCGGGGGCATCCGGCGGCCCGCCGGTACAGGGTCGGAGCGAGAGGGGGTTCACCGCAGGCAACGCCGTCTAAACAACGACGACGCAACGGCAGTAACGGCCGGACGGATTCATGTCCCACGTCGCGTCCGTTGCGCCGTGGTTGTGAATCATTCCTTCTGCGTCCGGGCAGACGAAGACCCGGGAGGGGGGCAATGGGGTCAAGTAGGGCGGCAGAAATGCCCCGGTCGAAGCGCCTCCAGCCTCCGGCGGAGAGGCGGATCGTCGGGCGTTGGGCGCAACTTCCCCTGAGGACCGGGTTTCCCTACGCTGCTCTTGATGCCGCTCCCGGCGATTCCCGACGACGATGCTGCCCTCATGCTCCTGGTGCGTGAGGGGGATACCGTCGCGTTCACGCAGTTGGTGGATCGATGGAAACAGCCGGTGATCCACTTCGTGTACCGGCTGTTGCCGGATGCCGACGAGGCCGAGGACATTGCCCAAGGAGTCTTCGTGCAGTTATGGAAGTCGGCGTCGCGCTACGAGCGGCAGGCCCGGTTCAGCACCTTTCTTTTCACCATCGCCCGCAATCTCTGCCTCAACGAAATCCGGCGTCGCAGCCGGCATCCCGCCGAATCCCTGGAAGCACGATTGGAACCGGAAGGCGATGCGCCTGCCCGGCAGCTTCCCGATCCGGGACAGCTCTCGCCCGATGATCAGGCACAGCGGGGTGAGTTGGTGGACAAGGTGGACGAAGCGCTGGCCGCCCTGCCCGAGAAGCAGCGGATCGCCCTTGCCCTGTGCCGGGAAGGTGAACTCAGCTACGAGGAGATTGCCGTGGTGTTGGGGACGACGGTTCCCGCCACCAAGTCGATGATCCATCGAGCCCGCGAAGTTCTGAAGGCACGGCTCAAGCCCTATCTGTCCACGGGAGCCTGGGAACCCACGGCCTGACGCCTGCAACTTTCCAAACACCGTGGTTTTCACCTTCGACGACAACGCGCATGACACAGGAACCTCCAGATGACTGGGTCGATCTCGTCGCCGGTTCACGCCCCGATCCCGAAGCGGTTAGGCGTCTCCGTGAGGCGGGTCGCCTGACCGAGCAAGAGCTTCGTCGGCTCGACGCCGAGCTGGCCTTGAACCGGATCCTCGAGGGGCATCGTCGGCCTCCGGCGCCCTCCTCCAATTTCACCGCCCGTGTGCTGGCCGAGGTTTCGCGGGAATCGCGTCCGGTAACCGCCGCGCCTCCTTGGTGGAAGCGGTTGGGCTGGTTGCCGCGGGTCGTTGCCATCCCCGCTCTGGCCCTGGTGGCAATCCTGGTGTGGTCGCAGGTCGTGGCCACCCAGCAGAGGCGGCTTGCCGGACGTGCCGCTGAGCTCGGACTGGCGGCCAATGTTCCCGGGTTGGATGCGGGTTCCCTCGCGGATTTCGAGGTCATCCGACACATCGGATCCGTTCCCAATGCGGATGATGATGCCCTCATTCTCGCCCTCGTCGAGTAGGCCTTCCTCATTCAATGAACTCCTTCACCTTCCGTTTCCGGTTCCAGCCGTTCCGCCGGGTGTTTGCGGGGTGGGGCGGGGTGGGGTTGGCAACTCTGATCGCGGCTCAGGAGGCGTCGGTGACCCGTACGGTTCCACCCTTGCCGCCGCCTGTGCGGCCACCGGTGGAAATGTTCCGCGAGTTGCTGGCCGCTTCCCCGCAAGAACGGGAGGAAATGTTACGCTCAAAGACGCCCGCGGCCCGCGAACTCATTTCCAGCCGCCTTCGTGAGCATGAAAGCCTGGACCCGAACTCGCGGGCCGAGGCGGAGTTCCAACTGAGATTGGCCCAGTTCCGGTTCTATCTCTCGCCGCTCCTGCGTCTCTCCGGGACGGAACGGACCCAGCGCCTGGCGCAGTCTCCTGCCGGAGATCGTCCGCTGCTCGCCGAGCGGCTTCGGGCGTGGGATCTGCTCACGCCTTCCGCCCGTGCCGCACTTCTCGAGAGCGACGATTCTCTTCACCTTTTCGTCCAGCACCCGGGAGCGGAGCGCTCCCGTCTGGAGGCCGCCCTGGCCAACGCCCCGGCGGGTGCCCGCAGGGACATTGAGCGCCAATTCACCCGATGGAGCGCTCTTCCCGACGCCGAGCGCGCATCCCGGACCGCCGCCTTCCAGCGCTTCTTCGGGCTGACCGACGAGCAGCGGCTTCGCGCCATGAACGGCATGCCTGAGGCGGATCGGGTGGCGATGGAAAAGACCCTGGAGCGCTTCGCACGCCTCCCGGAGTCGGATCGCGTGCGTTGCCTGGCCGGATTCGAAAAGCTCTCGGCCCTGTCGCCCGCCGAACGCGATGAGTTCCTCCGCAATGCCGCCCGCTGGCAGGCCATGTCCGCTGAGGAACGCGTCCTCTGGCGTCGGATTGTCCTGAGGACCTCGCCTCCTCCACTTCCTCCGCTGCCGTCAAAACCCTCGGCGGGGGTGGTGTCCACCAATCGGTGAGCCTGTGGATCCGACTGGGCATCACGAGGCCAGACCGCAGCCGCCCAACCACCGTGGTGCCGGCACTGCTCCGCCGAATCGGTTTCTGACCACGCACCGTGAGGCGGATCCGGACATCGCCGATCTGGATCCAGCAGAAGAGCCATCGCCGCAGACCGAGTTCCTTCCGGACCTCACCCAGACCCTTCTGAGCCGGAACGATTCTCCGGACGTCGGCTTCACCTGGAGCGCCAATCCCTACCGGGGATGCGAGCATGGGTGTGCCTACTGTTATGCGCGTCCGACGCACGAGTATCTCGGGTACAATGCCGGGATCGACTTCGAGTCGCGGATTCTGGTGAAGCACCGGGCACCCGACCTCCTCCGAGCCGAACTGTCGAAGCCCTCGTGGAAGCCGGAGGTCATCGCGCTCAGTGGCGTTACCGACTGCTACCAACCGGTCGAGCGCCGCCTCCAGATCACCCGCGCCTGCCTCGCGGTCCTCGCCGACTTCCGCAATCCGGTGACCATCATCACCAAGAACGCGTTGGTGGCCCGTGACGTCGATCACCTCGCCGAGCTCGCGCGCCACCGGGCGGCGGCGGTGTTCATCAGCCTGACGACTCTCGACCCCGATCTTCGCTCGATCCTGGAACCCAGGGCCTCCCCGCCGGCGGCACGGCTCCAGGCCATCCGACGACTGGTGGACGCGGGGGTCCCGGTGGGAATCTTCTGCGCGCCGATTATCCCGGCGATCAACGACCACGAGATCCCGAGGGTTCTGGAGGCGGCGGCCGCTGCGGGGGCGTCGTTCGCCAGTTACACCGTGCTGCGTCTGCCGCTGGCGGTCGAACCGATCTTCCTCGACTGGCTCGAGCGTCATTTCCCGGATCGGCGTGAAAAGGTGCTGAATCAACTCCGTGAGTTTCGCGAGGGCGCGCTCAACCGGTCGAACTTCGGAGAACGGATGCGCGGCACCGGTGCCGCTGGCGACCGGCTCAGTCAATTCTTCAAGATGGCCGCCCGAAAGTACGGCTTCGCCAAGGGTTGGCCGGAGCCGTCGGGTGCCGCCTTCCGACGGAGGGAGCCCGGCCAGTTGGAGATGTTCTGAAGTCCTGGGTCCGTCGAGCTCTCGTGAGGATGCCGAAGTCACGAGGGGAGGGTCGGCTGATGGTCCACATCGACGACCAATCTCTCGTTTCTGGATCGTTGAGGTGCGCCGACCATTCGAAAAGATTTTCGCGCTTTGTCCTCTTCCAGGCTGGCCGTTTGTCAGGGAGATGAAGAACGATGCCAAATCCAGATGGAAAGGACCCCTTGAACTCCGCGACGAATCCATCCCTGACCCTGAGTCTCACGCGATACTTCCAAGCCCCGCCGGAACGGGTCTTTGCCGCGTGGACCCAACCGGAACTCCTGAAACAGTGGTTCGCACCGCGTCCGGTCGAGACCGTGCAGGCGGAGATCGACCTGCGGGTGGGAGGTGTTCAGCGGATCACCATGCGGATGCCGGACGGGACGGTGCACCCGCATCTGGGCGTGTACCTCGAGGTGGAGCCGGACTTTCGACTGGTGGCGATCACTTCCTTCGGTCCGGGCTGGCAGCCGGCACCACCCCCGACGCCCGGATTGGTTCCACCGTCCTCATGGCTTCCGACTGCCACGGCACCGGCAGTCCGACCTTCTGGGCCGAGGCGTTCGCCGTTGTCACCGACCGCTTCGGGGTGACATGGGTGATCAACATGCTCCGCTCCCAGTGCTGCCCATGAACCCCCAGAATCCGACGGACGAACTCAAGCGCGTGATGCTGGAGGTTAACGGGTGGGCGGACGGCCTGACGAAGGCGGGGGTCTCCTGATGCACATGGCATCTCCGGATTCCCTCGTCATCTGGCTGACTTTTCTCGTCGGTCGACGGGATTCCATCCGGGCCATTGCCGGATCCGCGCGGGCCTGGTGGTTCGGTGTGGGTCTGGTTTTTCTCACCAGCATCGCCCGGAACTACGACCAGACCTGGATAGGTGAGGCCCCGGTCAAATGGCTGGTCGGCAACGCGGGCTTCTCGCTGGTGTCGGGAACGCTCCTTTTCCTCTGTCTCCGGGGCTTCCTTCGCGGGCGAATCCCGGATCCCCGGGTGGGCTTCGGCACCTCCTGGCTCCAGTTCATGGGACTGTTCTGGGCCACCGCTCCCGTGGCGTGGTGGTACGCCATCCCCGTCGAGCGGTTTCTTGGGAGTCTCGATGCCGCCTACGCCAACGTGGCACTCCTCGCCTTGGTATCGCTTTGGCGGGTCCTGCTCATGGCACGGGTCATCTCCGTGCTCCATTCGGTTCCCTACGGATGTGCGCTGGCCTGGACCCTGACCGCGGCCTGTATCGAGGTCGCGGTGGTTGGGTTCGTGGGTGCCAGTAACGGCATTTCCCGACGGATTCTGGCCGGGATGGGCGGCCTTCGGAATTCCCCGGAGGAAGACGTGATGCTCGCCGCCCTCTCGAGGGCCGTCGAAGGTTCTGTCCTGTTGTTTCTTCCCGCGTTGATCGCCGCCTTTGCACTCCGTGGATCTCGAAAGTTCTCTGCGGACATCGTGCCAAGGCCGGGGCGTCTTCCCTGGGGTGGCTTCGCCGTGGTCGCGGGCTTCTGGCTGATCGTCGCCCTGCCGGCCCAGCGGGAAACACGGCTGAACGCCCAACTCGATTCGCTGGTGACGACTTCGCGCTTCCGGAAGGCCCTCGACCACCTGTCAACCAACGGTCCGAATGCCTACGCGCCGTCACGCGGGCTCGCTCCCAAGGTCTATGAGCTTTCCGTGTTCGACGAGTTGCCGGGAATGCTGGGCGTGCTCGCGTCCAACGATCCTCCGTGGTTGCACGCCCATCTGCTCCAACGTTGGGAAAGCACCTGCCGACATTTCGGCTATACGCCGTCCACCCAGGGTCCGCATCCCTCCGTCGATGGAAGCAATATGCAATTCGGCCAAGAACTCCTCCTTGGCAGGCTGTCGACTGCGGCGTGGCAAGACGTCATTCAGGGACTGGAACAATCCGCTCCCGGTCGTCGCTGGCTCACCAACAACGCGGCGATCTTTTGGGTGGGTTACCACTCGGCAGAGAAGATGGATCGCGAGCGGGACTGGGCCGAGCTATCCGACCGCCTCAAAAAGTATCCTGAGCCGAAGGCCACCGAAACGAAGTGAGGGGCGGGAAGGGATTCGACGACGGGTCAACGGGCTGTGAGGGGTTACGCCCTCGGCGGCGGACGCAGGCTGAAGCGACTGCCGGGGGGCGGGGCCGGACCCCCGACGGTCACAGCGGAGGTGCGGGTGGCCATCGCCTTCAAATTGGCGGCGACATGCAGGGCGATCTGATGAAGTTCCGCAGCGCAGTCCGGGCCCACTTCGACCAAGGCGTTCTCCTGCCACAGCGAAAGCCAGCGCTCAAAATGCTCCGGCTGCAATCCAAGGCGCAGGTGACGTCCCATGCCGCCGCGATAGAGCACTGGTCCGCCGGTGTGGTTCGACCAGAAATCCACCACGGTCTGGAGATGTGAATCCCAGTCGTGAACATGCGCGCCGAAGATCGGGCCCAGCAGGGCGTCCTCCCGGGCGCGGTCGTAGAATCGGGACAGGAGCCGTTCGAGCGCGGGTCTGCCCCCAATCCGGTCAAAGAGCGATTTCGGTTCTTCCTGCATCGGATCACTTTCACTGGTTCATCCACTCTCCTGCCAACCGCCCGAGGTGCGTTCAGCCACCGGCGCTGACGGTGTCCTGCACCCGCGCTGCCGAGGCGTCGCCTCCCGCTTCCAGAGCAGCGACGGCGGTGGTGGCCGCCGGTTCATCGAGGACACGGACTGGCCGATAGAAGGTGTCGCGTTGGACCGGGATGCGTCCCGCTTCGCGGATGGCCTTCACCAGTTCCTTTTCGGTGGTCATCTGCGGGGACTTGGCACCGGCCATGTGGAAGATGTGTTCCTCGATGATGGTGCCGTGAATGTCATCCGCACCGTGACTGAGGGCGACCTGCGCCATCTTGAGCCCCATGCCCACCCAGTAGGCGGTGATGTGATCGAAGTTATCGAGGTAGAGCCGGCTGACAGCGATCGTGCGGAGCATGTCGTAGCCCGTGGGAGGCGTCCGGACCGGGATGTCATTGTTCTCCGGTTGGAAGGGCAGGGGAATGAACCCGGTGAACCCCCCGGTTTCATCCTGGAGCCCGCGCAATTGGCGCAGGTGATCCACGCGATCGGCCAGGCTCTCGACGTGTCCGTAGAGCATCGTGCAGGTGCTCCGGCCCCCGAGTTGATGCCAGAGTCGATGGACGTCGAGATATTCCGCACCCGATTCCTTTCCCTTGGCGATGCGGGTGCGGACCTCCTTGCGAAAGATCTCGGCCCCGCCCCCGGTCAACGATTCCAGCCCGGCTTCCTTCAGCTCCAAGAGGGTGTCGCGAACCGTTTTCCGGGCGAGCCACGCCAGATGGAGAATCTCGATGGCCGTGAAGCATTTCAGCTGCAGCCGCGGATCCAGGGCCTTCAAGGCCTGGAGGAATCCGATGTAGTAGCTGAACGGCAGGGAAGGATGAAGGCCACCGACGATGTGCAGTTCGGTAATCCCGAGCGCCAGTGCTTCCCGGGCCTTGGTGACCATTTGTTCCGTCGTGAGCTCGAACCCGTCGGCATCGCGCTTCTTCCGGGAGAACGAACAGAACTGACAACTCAGGATGCAGTAGTTGGAGTAGTTGATGTATCGGTTGACGATGTAGGAGGCGCGCAGCCCGTTCTTCCGCTGGTTGGCCAGGTCTGCCAGCGCCGCCAGTGCGTTCAGGTCCTTCGACTCGAACAACCGCAGGGCATCGACCTCGTCCAGACGCACCCCCGCATCCACCTTGGCGGCCAGATCCCGGAGCTCGCTGAGATCGAGAAGAAACGACGTCGTCACGAGCGACACCCTACTCCAACTCCAAAACAAAAAAAGGCCTCCCGCGAACGGGAGGCCCAGCGAACCGGCGGAGTCGAGATCAGTGCGTGTGGACGGCAGCGATCATGACGGTGGTCTTCGAGGCACGGGCGATCTCCTTGGTGGAGCCCGCGGCGCCCTTGGCCTGTTGGTTGGCTTTGGTGACCGGGCAGACGGAAGCCGTCTTGGTCTGGCAACAGGCCTTGGTGGCACAATCAGCGGCAAACGCGCTGGAACCAACGAAGCCGACGAGGGAGATGAGGACAAGAATGCGTTTCATGATAGGGATGAGTGATTTCTGTCGCCATGGTGACAGGTTCACGGTCGCTCCGCAACCCGTGATCTTGGGCGCCCGCTCCCGGGCGAGACGTGTCTGGAGGCGCGATGTTCCATGGGGTTTTCGTTGAAAACTCGGCGTCCGATTGCCACGGGCGTACCGGACGAAACCTGGGTCCAGACCACAAAGCCTTTGGGGTGCGCGCCCCCTAGGCGGAGGAGCGGGCGTGGCTGGAAGGATTCGTGGAGTGCAGTGCCCTCGAACCGCGGCGCAGGCGGCAACAGCACGCCTCGTCCGCCCCCTGCTCGCGCCCAGGCCGGCCGGCTCGGAGCGTCATGCCATTGCGGGCCTGATCAACTTGGCTTCCAGCGGTCAACCGCTCGGGTTGCAGGCGGTCTGGGTGGAACTGCTGGATGCCCTCAATGCCATCCGCCAACCCGGGCTGCAATGGGGGTAAGTCAGACCTTGGCCCCGACCTTGACCCATCTGCGGCTGCGGCTGCTCTTCAGCACCGCGTCACACAGGCGCACCTCGTGGTGCCCATCGTCCGCCGTGGCGAAGAGCACCTGGGTCTTCCGGCCGGACGCGATGTGCTCGTAGATCGCCCGGTAGTTCATCTTGTGGCTGTCGGGGAAGCCCTCCGGATGTCCGCCGGGAGTGTCCGTGTACCCGGCCACGTCGTCGGCAAACCCCGCGGTGCCACGTTGAAGAATCTGGTCGGGGGAATCCCGGCGTCCGACCCGGATCTCATTCGGCTGTTGGAACTCCCACTGGAGCGACCCGTTGGTCCCGTAAATGCCCAGGTACAGGCTGCACTTCCATCCGGCCGCCACCTGGGAGATCGAAGCGTTCGCGTGCACGGTCTCGGCAAATCCATGGGATGACTTGCCGAACTTCAACAACAGGCTTCCGAAATCCTCGGTGTCCACCGCGTAGGAAACCAGGTCCGAGGGATCGGCCTTGGCGAAGGTCTTGAGCTCGGTCCGCGGACGTTTGCGCACCTTGTGAAACGTTTCCGTGTGGGCGAAGACCGACTCCGCCTTCGCCCCGAGGATGAAAGAGACGGTGTCGATCCAGTGCGTCCCGATGTCGCCGATGGCGCGCAGGGGTCCCCCCTCGGCCGCCAGAACGCGCCAGTTGTAGTCGGTGTCCTTGAGCAGCCAGTCCTGAAAGAAGTGGCCCTGCACATGAATGACCCGACCGATGTCCCCGCGCTGGACCATGGCGCGCATCTGGAGCACGGCCGGGAAGAAGCGGCACATGTAGTTGACCGCGAACACCGGAGCCTGGCGCTTCTTCAAGGCGGCCAGAACGCGCTGGGTCTCGCCCGGGTTCATCCCCAAGGGCTTCTCGCACACCACGTGTTTCCCCGCCGCCAGCGCCGCCAGCGATTGCTCCACGTGCACCTTGTTCGGCGAGGTGATGTGGACCACGTCCACGTTCGGCGACCGGTACATCGCCGCGTAGTCGTAGTCCCCGTACACCTCCGGAATTCCCCACTTGTCCGCCGTCGCCCGTGCCGAGGCCGTCGAACCGCAGATCGCGGTGACCTGCACGCCCAGACGTCGCAGGGCCTCGATGTGGACCGGTCCGATGAAGCCCGTGCCGATGATCCCGGCCCGGAGGGAATGCAATGGAAGGTTCATGATGAAGCAGCGACAGGTTTCCCAGTTTGCCGCCGGGTTTGAAGTTCCATTTGGACCTGTGAACGGGTTCGCATCTCAACTTCCCCCTTCGATCTTCCCGCATTCCCCTCCAGTCTCCCTTCCATGCGCGTGCTTTGTGTCCATGCCCACTTCGACGACTTCGAGTTCGTCGCCGCGGGAACCTTCGAACTGTTGCGACGGACCGCCGGACCGGACTTCCGGGCACGGATCCTGGTGTGCACCGATGGCCGATCCGGTCATCAGTTCCGGACCCGGGACGAGACGGCACGCGTGCGGTTGGCGGAACAGGAGGAGAGCGCCGACATCGGGCACTACGAGTTCGAACTCCTGCGCAAACCCAACGGCCAACCCTTCGAGGAAGCCTGTCGGACCCTGACCACCGATCTGCTCGCCAGCCTGTGGCGATCGATCCGGGAATTTCAGCCGGACTACCTGTTCTGCCCCCCCCTGCCATCGGATCCGTCGGCCGGGGTGCATCCCGACCATCTGACCGTGGCCGAGGCCATTCGGCGGGTCGCTTACATGATCAATGTGCCGCACGCCTTTATCGGCGAGTATCCCATTGCCGATGAAACCCAATCCACCTGGATCCACACGCCGGTCATCCTCAACACCTACGACGGGTACATGGCGGGAGCCAACGCCTGCGATCTGGTGGTGGATGTCGAATCTGTCTTCGATGTCATCGCCGCCGAATCCTGGTGTCACCAGAGCCAGATCAACGAATGGCTTCCCTGGGTGGCCCGGCATCACATCGAGCCCACGGCCAACCTGGAGGAGTGGACCGACAAACTGCGTAGCCGCTTTTCCCGTCAGGCCCGGGAGCTGGGATTGCCCGAGGCCCGTGCCCACGAGGTCTTCAACGTGACCGCCTGGGGCAGTGTTCCCACCCGGACTCAACTTGAACGCGATTTCCCCGGTCTCGTCCGCGACCAGGCACGCTCCGCCCGGCTGGACGCCAAGCTCGCACGCTTTGTCTGAGGCCCCTCGGAGCTCCGCGAGGCCGAAACCCCGGAATGGGGACTCGTAGAACTCGTCCCTCCGAAGGGCTCGCCCCTCCGGCACCCTCTTCCTCCCCCCAATTCGGGCCTTGTCGGACCTCCCCGACTGCCCCATAGCCATTCCTCACGTCACTTTCAGGTTCCGCCACCGCCATGAACATCGACAGTAAAACCACCGATTCCGCAAACCCGCTCCAGAGCCTTGAGGAATGGGAGGACTTCGTGAAGGAACGGTATCCGGAGCCCGGCCAGCCCGCTCAGGACTCCACCCGCAAACCTGCTGTCGGCCACACCCCGGACAAGCAGGAGACCGAGTTCCGCAACTACGAGGCCGATGCGCGACCGACCGTGCGTGAGTTCTATCGGCTGAACCATCTCCACCAGACCTACGAGTTCGGTCTGGCCAAACGGCGCGAGTTTCTTGGCCTGAAGCGGATGGAGATGGGCGTCTGGGAAGCGGCGGAGTACCTCAACAAACTTGTCGATGACAGCGATCCGGATACCGACATGTCCCAACTGGAGCACCTCCTCCAGACCGCCGAGCAACTCCGTCGCGATGGCAAGCCCCGCTGGATGATCCTGACCGGGTTTGTCCACGATCTCGGCAAGATCCTCTGTCTCTGGGGTGAACCCCAGTGGGCCGTGGTGGGCGACACCTTCCCGACCGGGTGTGCCTACTCCAACAAGATCGTTTTCCTTCGATTTTTCGAGGCCAACCCCGATTCGCAGGATCCCAAGCTCCAGACCCGGAACGGCGTGTACGAGGAGGGCTGCGGGCTGGATGCCGTGAACCTGTCCTGGGGACACGACGAGTACATCTACCAGGTATGCAAGGATTACCTCCCGATCGAGGGCCTCTACATGCTCCGATACCACTCGTTCTACCCGTGGCATCGCGAGGGCGAGTACGATCACCTGTGCAACGATCAGGACCGGCGCCTGCTGGCCGCCGTGAAGGATTTCAATCCCTACGATCTCTACACCAAGAGCCACACCAAGCCGGATACCCAGGCGCTCCGCCCCTTCTACGAGGAGCTCATCCGCGAATACTTCCCGGCGAAGATCCGCTGGTAGGCGGGCGCATTCTGCCACCGCACCTTCTGGGACGCGGGCGTCCACGCCCGCTTCTTCCCCAGCCCCAGCGGCCGGGGCCGGCTCACTCAAGACTTGAATCTGCCTTTCACCCCGGAACACTCCGCGCCCATGTCCATTCCGTCCGAATTCCCCAATGTCACGGCGGTCACCAAGGCCAATGTCTACTTCGACGGCCACGTCGTCTCCCACAGCCTCCTGTTCGCCGATGGCTCGAAGAAGACCCTCGGCCTGATCTATCCTGGCAAATACCACTTTGGCACCGAGAAGGCCGAACGGATGGAGATCGTCGCCGGCTCCTGCACCGTGAAGATCGATGGCTCCCCCACGCCGACGACCTACGCCGCTGGAACCCATTTCGATGTCCCCGCCAAATCCGGATTCGACATCGAGGTGACCTCAGGCCTCGCCGAGTACATCTGCTCGTTCATCGGGTAGGCTTCCCCAAAGATCAGACCGATCAGTCTGATCGGCCTGATCTTTTGCTCGTCCACTGACCCACAAACCGCGCTTGCCTTCCACGGGTCGTTCTGCGATTCACACGCCCGCTCTGGTTGCGGGGTCTTAGCTCAGTTGGTAGAGCGTCTCGTTCGCAATGAGAAGGTCAGGGGTTCGAATCCCCTAGGCTCCACCATCCAGACCAGAGCGTTCCCACCCTTCTTCCAGTGGCTGACGGTCCACCCGGACCGTCAAGGCGTCGCCCCGAGAACCCGATCGTAGATCCGGTAGCGTCGGGTGATCTTCGCCCCGAACAACGCCGCCAGTTGGTGCACCGCCAAATTGTCTTCCAGCACCCAGGACGCCTCGCATCCGGTGTATCCCATCGCCTGCGCCGCCATCAGCGTTTCGGCAAACATCCAGCCCTCCAGACCCCGGCCCCGATACTCCTCCAGCACCCCCAGTGCGATCAGTCGGAAGCGGGTGGGACGACGCCATCCGAGCAGCATCGGCAGCGCCCCGATCAGAGCAGGCGTCAGCAGGCGTCCTTTCAACGGTCCCAACGCCTCATTCAGGTCGGGAACCGCCAGCAACAATCCGGCGGGTTCGCCCCGCACGGAGGCCATCCAGACCAATCCCTGTACCAGCATCGGTTCCAGCCGTTCCGCCAGGAAATCGATCTCCTCCGCCGACATCGGGACGGCCGACCAATTGCGTTCCCAGGCCGAGTTATAGATCCGCTTCAGATCGGGCAGATCCGATTTGAGCGTCTTTTTGGTGATCGCCCGGAGCTCGACTCCCGCCGAGCGCCGACGCAGGCCGTTGCGGAGCCGGACCAGTCGGTCGAGTGGGCTGTCCGACAGCAGCATGTCGAAGGCGAACAGATCCTTCGCCCGGACGTATCCCGCTCCTTCGATGAGGGACCCGTAATAGGGAGGATTGAAGGGCATCATCACGGCATTGGGTCGGTCGAATCCCTCGACCAGAAGACCGCATTCTTCATTGATTCCCGGATTCATCGGGCCTCGCACCCGTGTGGCCCCGCGGTCTGTTGCCCACCGTGCCGCCTGATCGAGCAACGCCGTCGCCACCACGGGATCGTTCACCGATTCAAAGAACCCGAAGAAGGCGCAGCACTCGCCCTGCTCGCGTTGATGTTCCCGGTCGAGGATGGCGACGATCCGGCCCACCGGCCGGCCGTCGCGCCAGGCGATCCACAGCGCCCGCTCCGCGTGCTGCCAGAACGGGTTGGCGTCCGACAGCACCTTGGCGATCTCCATCCGCAGGGGCAGCACGCAGTGGAGTTCACGGCCGGAAAGCTCCGCCTGGACCCGACAGAACCGGTCCCAATCGCGCCCGGATGCTGGCGTCAAACGGACTTCGACGGCCAATCGGTCGTCACCACGTCTTGAGGAGGTCTGAACCACGGCGCGGTTCTGCCATAAAGCGAACGTAATGTGGAGTGCGCTGGAACCGGCAAGAGGATTGACACCGGGGGTCGGTCGGCGGGACTTTCCACGATCATGAATGATTCCCCTGCAGCGAATGTGACGTCCCGTCGCGACTTTTTGCGGACGACGGGGACTTTTGCGGCCGCCTCCGCGCTGGCCGGCGTGGCGATTCCCCGGGTGCATGCCGCGGAAAACAACACCATCCAGATCGCCCTCGTTGGCGCGGGTGGTCGTGGCACGGGTGCCGCGGCCAATGCACTCAACGTCAAGACTGGTCCGGTCAAGCTGGTGGCCATGGCGGACGTGTTCGACAACCGTCTCAAGTCGAGCTTCGAGGGCCTCAAGGGCCAGTTCGCCGACAAGATGGACATTCCCGACGATCGGAGGTTCGTTGGGTTCAATGCCTACAAAGAGGCCATGGATGCGTTGAAGCCCGGTGACCTCGTCATTCTGGCCACGCCCCCCGCATTCCGTTGGGTTCAGTTCAAGTATGCCGTCGAACGCGGCCTGAATGTGTTCATGGAAAAGCCGGTGACGGTCGATGGTCCGACCTCGCGCCGCATGTTCGATCTGGCCAAGCAGGCCGACGCGAAGAACCTCAAGGTCGGCGTCGGCCTCATGTGCCGCCACTGCCGCGTCCGTCAGGACCTCTTCAAACGCGTTCAGGACGGCCAGATCGGCGAGATCATCGCCCAGCGCGCCTACCGCATGCACGGCCCCGTCGGCTCCGCCTTCTCCGAGGCCAAGAAGCCCGAGGAGAACGAGACGATGTTCCAGATCCGTCGCTTCCATTCTTTCCTCTGGGCTTCCGGCGGATGTTTCAGCGACTTCTACATCCACAACATCGACGAGTCCTGCTGGATCAAGAACGCCTGGCCGGTCGAGGCCCAGGCCTCCGGCGGCCGTCATTACCGCGGCAACGCCATCGACCAGAACTTCGATAACTACTCGGTCGAGTACACCTACGCCGACGGCACCAAGCTGTTCATGTACGGTCGCACCATGCCGGGCGTTCACGACCAGTTCGCCAGCTACGCCCACGGCGCCAAGGGTCTCGCGGTCATCTCCTCCGAAGGCCACTGGCCTTCCAAGGCCCGCATCTATTCGGGTCACAAGATGACCAACTCCGAGATCCTCTGGCGCACGCCCAAGGAAGGCCCCGAGCTCGATCCCTACCAGCTCGAGTGGGAAGACCTGACCACCGCCATCCGCAACAACACCCCGTACAACGAGGTGGAACGCGGCGTGAAGGCCAGCCTCGTGACCTCCATGGGTCGCATGGCCGCCCATACCGGCCAGATCGTCACCTACGACGACATCCTGAACTCCGAGCACGAGTTCGCCCCGGGCCTCGACACCATCACGCTCGATTCCCCCGCACCGCTCCTGGCCAATGCCGATGGGAAGTATCCCGTCCCCATGCCGGGCATCACCAAGAAGCGCGAGTACTGAGCCTGAGCGCCAGCCCGTGGCTCCGTTGCCTGGGGCCGCGGGCGGGGACGCCCGCTCGAAGAAACGAGTCTGACGCCAATCTGGCGGGGAACGCGCGTGGGCCGGGTCGCGTTCGAATAAAAGTCAGAGTCTCCTGACGTCGCCGCCTACCGGAGGAGACGCCGTCACGAGGCTCATTCTACTCGGGTGTGGGGAGTGTCCGAATGCCTTTCGCCCCACTTTGTCCCGAATCCCCCGCTCGACACCCCGCCCTCGGTCTGGCTTGCTCTGAAGGAATTTTGCGGACGCATGAACGCTGAACTGCTGGCACGAGCCAAGTCACTGGGTTTCTCCGATCGACAGATCGCTCACCTCACCAACACCACCGAGGACGCGATCCGGGCGCGTCGGAAGGAGATGGGCCTGGTTCCAAGTTATCGGCTCGTCGATACCTGCGCGGCCGAGTTCGAGGCCTACACCCCGTACTACTACTCGACCTACGACCGCGGCGACGATGAGGTGCGCACCTCTACCCGGAAGAAGGTCATGATCCTCGGGGGGGGACCGAACCGGATCGGCCAGGGCATCGAGTTTGACTACTGCTGCGTCCATGCAGCCTTCGCCCTGAAGGCGGACGGTTTCGAGACGTTGATGGTCAATTCCAACCCGGAAACCGTCTCCACCGATTACGACACCAGCGACCAGTTGTTCTTCGAGCCGCTGACCCTGGAGGACGTCCTCCACATCTACGAACGTGAGAAATGCTGGGGAGCCATCGCCCAGTTTGGCGGTCAGACGCCCCTGAACCTCGCCCTCAGCCTCAAGAAGAACGGGGTGAACATCATCGGTACTTCCCCCGAAAGCATCGAGATGGCCGAAGACCGCAAGCTGTTCGCCGCCATGCTCGATCGGCTGGCCATTCCCCAGCCGCAGAACGGCTTGGCCACCAACGAGACCGAGGCGCTCGCCATCGCCCGTCGCATCGGTTACCCGGTCCTTGTCCGCCCCTCTTTCGTCCTCGGCGGGCGCGCCATGCAGATCGTCTATTCCGATGGGGAACTGCAGTACTACATGCGCGTCGCCGTCGAGGCCTCGCCCGAACGTCCGGTGCTGGTCGACAAGTTCCTCGAGGATGCCACCGAGGTCGATGTGGACTGCATCACGGATGTCGGTCAGTTCGCCGATCCCAAGGACGGCACCATCGTGGTCGGCGGGGTCCTGGAGCACATTGAATTCGCCGGAGTCCACTCGGGTGACGCGGCCATGGTCCTGCCTCCCCACACGCTGTCGAAGGAGGTCATCGACACCATCCGCCGCTACACCCATGCCATGGCCACCGAGTTGAAGGTGATTGGCCTGATGAATGTGCAATACGCCGTGAAGGGTGACGTGGTGTATGTCCTCGAAGTCAATCCGCGCGCGTCCCGCACCGTCCCCTTCGTCTCCAAGGCCATCGGCGTGCCACTCGCCAAGCTGGCCGCCCGGGTCATGGCGGGGAAGACCCTCAAGGAACTTGGGTTTACCGAGGAAATCTGGCCGAAATACTGGGCCGTCAAGGAATCGGTGTTCCCCTTCAACAAGTTCATCGGACAGGACATCATCCTCTCCCCGGAAATGCGTTCCACTGGCGAGGTCATGGGCCTCGATGCCGATCTGGGCATCGCCTACGCCAAAGCCCAGATGGCCGCGAACTCTCCCTTGCCGCTCAAGGGCCGGGTCTTCATCTCCGTCGGCGATCCGCACAAAGCGTACGTCGCCGAGGTAGCCCGGCAGTTCACCGACCTGGGATTTGAACTCGTCGCCACCAACGGCACGGCCAGCATCCTCGAGGCCGCCGGATTCAAGGTGCAACGCGTCCTCAAGATCGGCGAAGGCCGGCCCACGGCCATCGACATGCTCAAGAACAAGGAGCTCCAGTTGGTCATCAACACCCCCAGCGGCTCCGCTCCCCGGTCCGATGAGGTCCGGATCCGCACCACCGCCGTCATGACCGGCACCCCGATCATGACCACCCTCAGCGGTGCCCGCGCCGCCGCCATGGGCATCGCCGCCCTCCAGAAGTCCGGCTATACCGTCCGCACGGTGCAGGAATATCACTGAAGCCGAGATCTCGCCCGGCATCGGGTGGATTGCGTACCCCGATCCCGGGACGCCTCATGACGGGGGCGCACGTTGACGCCACCCCCGATCGATCGGGCTCTGGTCAGGGTGCCGAGGGGACGAGGCGCATTTCAGTCGGGCCGAGGGCGGTGTCAGGATGCGGCCAGCCTCGTCCTCCTCCCGGCTTGAGCCTGTAATGAAGCCGTCACCGTAAAAACGAAACTCGTGAACCCATCAGGCGCCCCAGCAAGAACCCCGGAGGCGAGGTTGCATTCCATCTTAAAGCATGGTCTCAGGCAGGAAAGGCTGCTTGGAGCCCAGAAGTGAGATGTTTTCGGTGGTCACGCGCGCGATCTCGGTCAGCGCTTCGTGGGTGAGAAATGCCTGGTGTGCGGTGATGAGCACGTTGGGAAAAGTCAGCAGGCGGGAGAGTTCATCATCCTGGAGCACCTCGCCGGAGAGATCCTCGAAGAAGATGCCTGCTTCCTCCTCATACACATCCAGCGCGACGCCGCCGATGTGCCCTGACTTGAGCGCCTCGATCAGCGCGGTGGTGTCGATCAGTTTGCCACGGCTGGTGTTGATGAGATGCGCACCCTGCTTCATCTGGGCGAAGGTTGCGGTGTTGAGCAGGTAATGCGTCTGCGGCGTGAGCGGCAGATGCAGGCTGACCACATCGCTCTCCGCCAGCAACGCATCGAGGTCGGTATAGCTGACGTGGTGCGTCGCAGCCCAATCGTTCGTCGGCATCGGATCATACGCGATCACGCGACAGCCGAAGCCCCGGAAGATCTGGGCGGCCACGCGGCCAATCCTGCCGGTGCCGACAATGCCGACGGTCTTGCCATGCAGATCGAAGCCGACGAGTCCACTGAGGGAAAAGTTCAGATCACGCACCCGATTGTATGCGCGGTGAATCTTGCGGTTGAGAGTGAGCAACAAGGCCACGGCGTGTTCCGCCACCGC
>Ga0105048_10005303_pt1 | contig 20850 bp, 21 predicted proteins | sample MAT05_FD_78382 | JGI IMG/M metagenome (GOLD analysis project Ga0105048, IMG submission 78382) | Freshwater microbial communities from Lake Fryxell liftoff mats and glacier meltwater in Antarctica - MAT-05 | ecosystem: Environmental > Aquatic > Freshwater > Ice > Liftoff microbial mat | place...
CGCTCGCCGAGCTGACGGTCAGCCAAAGAAAGTCACGATCACAGCCGGTCGTATTTATGTGGACGGAATCCTTGTCGATACGCACGGCAGTGCATTGTGATCCTCTCTTCGCTGATGAGTTGAACCGTCATCAGACGGAGGAAATGTGGGACAAGGGGTTGGAATTGCGATGCCCTGATCATCCATGACTCGTTGCCCAGCGTGAGACCAATTCGCCGCGAGTCGAGACAGAGAACGTCTTGTAGATCGCTTTCACGTGATCATGAACGGTGTGTACTGAAATTCCCAATTGGGCGGCAACCTCTTTTTCAATCAGACCTTGCACGAGCAGGTCATAGACACGAAGTTGAGCGGGAGTCAGAGATGTCCGCCTTGCTCCATTGTGATCGTCGTGATTGTTGCCCACCTTTTCTGATCGCGTGGAATCGTCGGCGATTCCCGTCTGCCTTATGGCATCCGCAAGACAGAAATAAACCTGGAGAACGTATGATCCAGCCTGAACTTCGCTGCCATGGGAAAGGCTTTCCTCGGCGAGACTTCGCGTCCCGTTGAGTCGCGTCCCATTGCGACTGTTGAGATCCCGGATGCGCCAACCTGTCTCGGTCTGCAACAACATGGCATGCTTTCGTGAAACCAGTGGGTCAGAAAGACAGATTTCGCACCCAGCGTCACGGCCAATCACGGTTTCGGGAGAGTCGACCTTAAGGATTCGTTCAAACGCCGAATTGAAACGGATCAGCAAGAACAAGTCGCCCATGGCATTCGCGTCCTGAAGTCAGGCTTGCTGCGGCCCCAGCACAGGGGATGCATGAAGTGTTGCGTAGTACAATCAGATTTGGAAGATAGTCACATATCGAGGATTTAAGTCAAGTCGTTTCCCGGGTTGAATCTTTCTGACCAATGCCGCCGTTGATTCAATCATCTCCCGCTTACGGTCAATTTCGTTGAAATTTCGCTTATACCATGCGCGTTCAGGATTGACGCCATCAACGGCAATCGTTCCCATGTCCCTTCTCCCCCTTCCAGGGGGAGAAGGGACTTCGACAAAGCCGCTGAAAACATGATAATAAATCCTTAACGGCGTTGCCCCTCACCCTGGCCCTCTCCCCCCGTGGAAGAATTGTCCAGTTGGAAAATCGATTGCGGGGGAGAGGGGACAATCGCAAGACACTTGCAGCCTCATTCCTGACCACGTGAAGTATAACACGTGACCGAACTGTCAGTTCCGGCCAGAAAGTGAGCCAGAATTCCGGTTCACCGGCACGTTTCTTGAACCGCTTCGCGGTAGAGCATACAAATCACAATTACGTCCAAAACATAAACCTTTTGGCCATCGACGGCACTCGAGCATGATTTGTCGTTGAACCGCAAATTTCCGTCCGACGGCGGCGAATCTGTCGGAGAGTTGCATTGAATCTTTGCCTTTTGGTTGGCGGTTAGTTACCCTGTGAGTGCCTCGCTGCGGCATTGGACTTGAAGGCCACGACTGGCTCACAGGTCCTATTGGTGCAACACACTCCCTCCTGATTAACTTTCCTTCCCACAGTCAATTGGTGATCAGCATGCGTTTCAGCCTGCTTTCCGCTGTCGTTTCGACACTTTCATTCGGTTTCGCCGTTGGCAATACTTTGCCTGCGATCGCCCAGGATGAAAAGCCTCCCGAGAAGTCTGTCAGCTACTACCGGTCCGTTCGACCGATCCTGCAGCGACAGTGTTCGGGATGTCATTTTCCCGGCAAGCTGGAAGGCAAACTCTCTGTGTTAAGCGTGGCTGAGCTCCTTAAGGGTGGTGAAGCCGGAGCTGCAGTCGTTGTCGCAAAACCAGACGAAAGTAAGCTCGTCGAATACATCTCCGGGGAAGATCCTAAAATGCCGCTCAGCGGTGATCCACTGTCAGCTGAAGCCGTACATACAATTCGTACCTGGATCACACAGGGAGCGATTGACGATTCGCCGCCGGATGTAGGCGTGGTGATCACGGCGGAGAATCCACCCGTCTATTCCACGCCGCCAGTTGTGACGTCGATGGACTATTCACCAGACGGCAAGTTGCTGGCGGTCTCAGGATATCATGAAGTCCTCATCCATACGCTCGACGGCAGCGTCCCGCCGAAACGCCTGATTGGCCGTTCACAGCGAATCGAATCATTGTCGTTCTCACCCAACGGACAAATCCTGGCAGTCGCTGGCGGCACACCGGCATTGTTTGGTGAACTGCAGTTGTGGAACGTGGCGGAAGGCAAGCTCCTGCATTCCACCACACTGGCTCTCGACACATTATTCGGACTCTCGTTCAACGGGGATGGCACGCTGGTTTCCTTCGGTGCTGCGGACAATCGTGTGAGAGTCGTCAATGTGGAAACCGCTGAAGTCACCATGCGGATGGATGCGCATTCCGACTGGGTTCAGGGAACGACATTCTCCCTGAATAATGACCATGTCATCAGTGTGAGTCGCGACATGTCGATGAAACTGACCATCCTGGCCACTGGGCAGTTTGTAGACAACATCACCAGTATAACGCCCGGTGCCCTGAAGGGCGGTCTGGTGGATGTGATACGGCATCCGACCCGCGAAGAAGTGCTCGCGGTTGGTTCTGATGGCGAACCACGTTTATACAAGATTTTCCGTGAGAAGGCGCGCCAGATCGGCGACGACTTCAATCTGATTCGAGCCTACTCAAAACTTCCGGGACGACTTTGCGATCTGGATTTGTCTCCTACCGGCAACAAGTTTGTTGTCGGTTCCAGTACCGCGATCTCCGGTGCAGCAAGAATTTATATGACGGAAGATGCTGCAAAATTTGTGGACATTCCCGACATAACGGCACCTGTGTTTTCCGTCAGCTTTCGTCCTGACGAAATGCAGGTTGCTGTGTCGGGATTCGATGGCATGATCAAACTGTGCAACGCCGAAACCGGCGTTGTTGAAAAGACTTTCCCGGCAGCCCCAGTGACGACCTTACCACCGTCTGTCGCGACGGTAAGCGAATAATTTGATTTCCCCATACCTGAACATCAGGCTGACTATTCCTTTAGAACTTCTTCCCCACGAGACCACTCATGATGTTCCTCGTCAATCAATTTTGCCGACTGGCCAGGTTTGCAACCGCCAGTTTACTGTTAGTCACCTTAGCCTCCGCTGATGAACCAAAGCCAGTTCCGGACGGTGCGGCAGTTGCAGACCAGGCCAACGGCGACGCCCCTCCCGCAACGGATGCTTCGTCGGCTGAAACGGCCAATGCGGCCATTCGGACCTATGTGGGACTGGAGGTTTACCCGGCGGAGCTCACCCTTTCCTCGATCCGTGACTCACGCCGCGTGATCGTGGCAGGCATCATGGCCGACGGACAGAAAATCGATGTCAGCAGCAAAATGACCGTCACGACGCCGTCACCGGTCTGCACAGTGGACGCCGATGGCTACGTTGTTCCGCTCACGGCAGGCGAAGGGTCAATCGTGGTCGAAGCTGTGGGGCACAAAGTGGAAATCCCGATTCATGTGACGACCGTCGAAACTGTACCCGTCGATTTTATCCGCGACGTGAATCCGATTCTCAGCAAAGTGGGCTGCAATCAGGGCACATGTCACGGTTCGCAGGCGGGTAAGAAGGGCTTCAAACTTTCACTGCGAGGATACGACTCCGTTTACGACTATCGAGCCCTCGTGGACGATATCTCCGGGCGTCGCTTCAATCGCTCCGAACCGGCACAGAGCCTGATGCTGCTGAAACCGACTCAGGGTGTGCCGCATGAAGGAGGATTTTTGTTCGATGAACAGTCGAGATACTACAAAGTCCTGGAACAATGGGTCGCTGAAGGCTGTCAGTACAAACCTGACGCGGCACGAGTTGCAAGCATTGCGATCTACCCTCCGACTCCCATGCTGCAGTTGCGGCACGATCAGCAGCAGTTGATTGTGATCGCGACGTATGCCGACGGATCAACCCGAGATGTGACGCGGGAAGCAGTATTTGAAACCAGCAACTTCGAAGTGGCCACGGTATCAAAGCAGGGACTGATCAAGGCCGTTCAGCGTGGCGAGGCGGCCGCTCTGGTTCGCTTTGAAGGCAACTATGCAGCCGCGCCTGTTTCAATCCTCGGCAACCGCGACGGATACGAATGGATGCCATCCCCGGAACACAACTTCATTGATGGCCTCGTGAATGCAAAACTCCAACGGATGAAACTTCTCCCTTCCGGCCCTGCCGACGATGCTGAGTTTCTCCGACGTGTGTCGCTCGATATCGCCGGTGTGCCGCCAACGGTTGCGGAAGTGAATGCCTTTCTTGCCGACTCGGCTGAACCAGTCGCTAAGCGAGCCGCAAAAGTGGACCAATTGCTGTCGCGTCCGGAATATGTCGAACACTGGACGCTCAAGTGGAGCGACCTGCTGCTCAATCGCCGCAAGACAGTCACCGAACGCGGAGTCTGGGCGTTCCGAAACTGGATTCGCCAGGCCGTTGCCACCAACAAACCCTACGATCAATTCGCGTCTGAACTGATGACTGCCGGAGGCAGCGCGCTTGAAAATCCGGCCGCCAATTATTTCCGTATTGCCCGAGAACCTAAGCTGGTCATGGAAAACATGACGCAGGTCTTCCTTGGAACACGATTCAGCTGCAATCAATGCCACGACCATCCTTTCGAACGCTGGACTCAGAACCAGTATTACGAACTGGCAGCCTACTTTGCCGACGTTGGTCGACGCGCGCTGCCGGATGGTGACGAATTTGTGTTCACAAACGTGTCGCCGGAAGCGGTGATCAATCCATCGACCAATCAGGCCGCATCGCCGAAGTTTCCGTTTTCCCATGCCGGTGCCATCAATGCAGGTGCGCATCGACGTGAGCAACTGTCACAATGGTTGACGGCCAAAGAAAATCCGTACTTCGCGCGCAGCATCGTCAATCGCTATTGGAGCTACTTCCTTGGCCGCGGCATTATTGATCCAGTTGATGATATCCGCGCCAGTAATCCAGCCTCCAATTCAGAACTGCTCGAAGCGCTCACGAAAGACTTTGCTGACAGCGGCTACGATCTGAAACGCCTCATTCGGCTCATCTGCACGTCCGCCACCTATCAACGCAGCCTGGAAACCAACAAATGGAATGACGACGACACGATGAATTACTCGCATGCTGTACCGCGACGGTTGTCAGCCGAACAGTTGTACGACTCCATCATTCAGGCGACCGGAGCACCGCGGGCGTTGCCAGGCGTTCCGGCCGGATTCCGAGCATCTGAATTGCCGGACTCTCAGGTAGAAGTCGCATTTCTGGACATGTTCGGGCGCGCTCCGCGCGAGTCACCTTGTGAATGTGAACGCACAAGCGACGTCAGTTTGGGGCAGACTTTGAACATGGTCAACGGCCCGACGATCGGAGATGCGATTGCACATCCGGAGGGCATAATTGCGAAAGCGATTGCAGCCGGAGCGACCACAGAACAATTGATCGAAACGATTTATCTTTCAACGCTCTGCAGAAAACCATCAGCCGAAGAAATGACACGCACAGTTGAGTACTTCAGTACGGTCGCCACACCGAAAGAGGCCACTGAAGATCTCACCTGGGCACTCATCAACAGCCCCGGGTTCCTGTTCAATCGCTGACAGTGATGGAATTCTGCAGGGTGCGAGTTCGACTGTCCCATGTTCGAAGAAGGAAAGGGTCGGGAGTCTTTTTCGGAGAGTTACTTGGTGACAAACGCTGACGTTTCCGTCCGAAAAAGACTCCCGACCCTCTGCTTAGGCGAGCGGCAGATTAGGAACTACCCGGCCGAACAACCGGACGCTAGCGCGTGGAGGCTGATTTTATCAGCCGCAGGGTGGCGCTGAAGTCTTTGCCGCAGGCTGCTCCAGAGGCATTGTTTGCGTTCAAGCAGGAATTCCGCACGCTGGCGGATGTTTCGCATCCGAATCTTGTCGGGTTTTATGAGCTGTTCTCGGATCGGGAGCAGTGGTTCTTCACGATGGAATTGGTCGAGGATGGGGTCGATCTCCATTTGTTTGTTCTCGGTGACGCGGCAGTCAGCAGCCAGACATCGGACCCCGATGCTGCGACTACGACGGTCGATCAAGTGTCGATCGACACCGATGGAGAATCTGAATCGGTCGAACCGGCTCGATGCATGCCCGCGAATTCGACTCCGATTCTGAGCGACGACGCGCTGACTCGATTGCGATCGACAATGCGGCAGCTTGCGGAAGGGTTGTCGGTGATTCATTCGCACGGATTGCTGCATCGCGACATCACGCCGGCGAACGTGCTGGTGCGGAAGGATGGGCGCGTCGTCGTACTCGACTTTGGCCTGGCGTCCGAGTTGCGGGTTGAAGAAGTCGCGTCGCGTGGAATCGTCGGCACGGTGGCCTACATGTCGCCGGAGCAGGCCGAGGGCCGACCGCTCACGCCGGCCAGCGATTGGTACAGTGTGATGATGTATCAGGTGCTGACGGGCCGTTGTCCGTTTGAGGGGAGCGCGATCAAGGTGCTGCACGCGAAGCGGACCCGTGATCCGAAACCGGCCACGCAACTCAATCCCGGTGTGCCGGAGGATCTCAATCAACTCATGATGGCGTTGTTATCTCGCGATCCGCTCGCGCGGCCAAGTGCGGCGGACATTCGGCGTGCGCTCGGAGTTGCAGACGATTCAACCTCGCGATCTCAGGTGCAGCGTGTCTCGACGGCGATGGCTACGCGCTTCGTAGGACGGCGCGAACCGCTGCAGCAGATGACTCAGGACTTTGAAATCGTGCGTGCTGGCGGAGCGGCGGTGGTGCTGGTGCGAGGTGAGTCCGGGACCGGCAAGACGGCGCTGGTGCAACACTTTCTGGAGGGGCTTCCGGGCGATCCCGTTCCCGTCGTTCTGGCCGGTCGTTGCTACGAACAGGAGTCCGTGCCGTTCAAGGCGTTCGACAGCCTGATCGACATGCTGACGCGCCATCTGGAGAAGCTGCCTGCGGCGGAACTGACCGCGCTGCTGCCGCGCGATGTCGCGGCGCTCGCTCGCATCTTTTCAGTGGTGCAGCGCATTCCGGAGATCGCCCACGCTCCGTCGCGAGCGGCTTCGGTCCCCGATTAAATCGAACTGCGCCGCCGGGGCTTCGCGGCCCTGCGAGAGATGTTGACTCGCATCGGTGACCGGCATCCGCTGATACTTCTGATCGACGATCTGCAATGGGGTGATGTCGATCGCGCGAACCTTTTCAAGGGACTGCTGAAAGCCCCCGATCCGCCGGCGATGCTGGTGCTCGGCACATACCGCGCTCAGGACGAGCAGCACAGAGGATTCGGCTCGACGACGCGCTCTGGCGGCGGATTGAGCGATTGCCGGAGGACGCGCGTTCGGTGCTCGAAGTGTTGTCGGTCGCGAGTCGTCCACTGCGGCTGATCGATGCGTTGAAGGTGGCTTATGTGCGCGATTCGCACGCGGCTTTGAGTCGGCTGCGGATCGACCACTTCATGCGTGCGACCGGTGCCGGTGCGGACGAGTTGCTCGCTCCGTATCACGATCGAATTCGTGAGACGCTTGTGTCGCGGCTCTCGGCGGAGACATTGCGAGACCGGCATCGCAGTCTGGCGACAACACTCGCGGCCAGCGGTGCGGCCGACGCGCAGACGCTGGCGATTCACTACGAAGGGGCGGGAGATCACGAATCGGCCGGGCGGCACTTCGCGGCGGCGGCCGACGAGGCAGGCAGCGCGCTGGCGTTCGAGCAGGCGGCGAATCTTTATCGCAAGTCGCTCGAACTGCGACCGACGAGCGGTACGGAACGCTTCGGGTTGTTGGTTCATCTCGCCGATGCGCTCGCGAACGCCGGTCGCGGCGTGCAGGCCGGCGAGCAATATCTGGCGGCCTCGACATTGGCCGAAGCGGACGAAGCGATGATATTGCAGAGCAAGGCGGGCTTCAACTTGTGCGCGGCGGGAGACATCGACGCCGGTCGCGCTGCGCTTGGTGGCGTCCTCGATCGACTCGGCACGCCGCTGCCCGGAACGCGCGTCCGGGCACTGGTCTCGCTGCTTTGGAATCGTGTTCGACTCTGGTTGCGCGGCATCAAATTCAAGGAGCGATCCGAAGGAGAACTCTCGAACGAGGAACGCATGCGACTGGACGTGACGTGGTCTGTCGCCTGCGGCCTGACGATGATCGACACGATACGCGGCGCGGACTTTCAGACGCGCAATCTGCTCCTCGCGCTGAACACCGGGGAGCCGTACCGCGTCACACGGGCACTCGGGTGGGAGGCGACTCACGCCGCGATGGACGGCGTCAGCGGGCGACGACGCACCCGGCAGTATCTGGATGCGGCGGACAAGATCGCCGAACGATTGAAAAACCCACACGCGATCGGCATGGCGATGATGAGTCGCGGAGTGGCCGCGTTCTTTCTGGGCGATCTGCGCGAGTCGCCAGTCCCCATTTTGTCACATTGGTCTGATTCGTTTGATTTCTCTTGAAGGAACCCCATCATGACCAAAGTCATTGTTCTCGGTGGCGGCGTCGCTGGCCTGAGTGCCGCGCAGGAACTGGTCGAACGCGGCTTTGAAGTCCACGTCTACGAGAAGCGCCCGACTCGGTTCGGAGGCAAGGCACGCAGTATGCCCGATCTGGCCACTGGTCTGCCTGGTGAGCATGGTTTTCGGTTCTTCCCCGGCTTCTACCGGCACCTGCCCGACTCGATGTCGCGCATCCCGTTTGGTACGAACAGCACCGTGGTCGATAACCTCGTGGCCACGACGCAGATCGAGATGACGCAGACAAACGGCGCTCCGATCATGACGCCAACCAAAGTAAAGATGGACATCGAGGATCTGCTGCAGTCTCTGGAAGACTTCATCAACTCCGGTCTTACGATTCAGGAAACCATCGCCTTCGCGATGAAGATGTATCAGATCGTCACATCGTGCCCCGAACGCCGATTGGCCGAGTACGAGAAGATCGCCTGGTGGCACTTCATCGGTGCCGATGCCCCCGATGCGTCACCGGCGTACAAGAAAATCCTGGGGGAAGGGATGACGAGATCGCTCGTGGCGATGCAGGCTCAGATCGCCAGCACGCGAACCGTGGGCGACATCCTCGTGCAATTGCTCTTCGACAGCGTGACCGTTGGAATTGAAACCGATCGCGTGCTGAACGGCCCGACGAACGATGTCTGGCTGACGCCGTGGGTCGAGTACCTGACCGCGAAGGGCGTCCAACTGCATCTCGATGCCGAGATTGACTTCCTGCAGATGAATGGCCGCAATCTCGACTGCGCCGTGCTGTGCGATGCGACACAGGTTCGCGGGGACTACTTCATCGCCGCGATGCCCGTCGAGGTCCTAACGCAGCTGCTGACGAGTGAGATCAAGGCGGCCTCGCCGACTCTGGCCGAGATCGCGAATCTCAGGACCAGTTGGATGAACGGCATCCAGTTCTATCTCAAAACCGACGTACCGCTGGATCACGGTCACTGTATCTACCTGGATTCCGAATGGGCGCTGACATCGATTTCGCAGCACCAGTTCTGGCCCAATACGGACCTGTCGAAATTTGACAACGGCCAGGTGAACGGCATCCTTTCGGTCGATATCTCCGACTGGAAGACTCCCGCCACCTGGACGACCGCCGACAACCAATCCGTCACGAAAGCGGCCGAAGACTGCACTGCGGAGGAGGTCAAAGACGGAGCCTGGGCGCAAATCAAGGCGCATGTGAATCGACTCGGAAAGACAGTGCTCGCCGATGAGAACCTCGTCGCGTGGCATCTGGACCCGGACATCAGATTCCCGCGCAGTCTGCCCATCAACGACCGCGACGCTGAGCCGCTGCTGGTCAACGTGATTGATTCCTGGCAGTACCGTCCCGAAGCCCGGATTGAGATCCCGAATCTGTTTCTTGCCTCGGACTATGTGCGGACCTACACGGACCTGGCGACCGAGTTGATCACGTCCAGAATTGTCACGTCACGGCCCGCAATGCATATTCGGCAGTCTTCGAAGCCATGGCTTTTCCTGGAAAACTGGTTCAATCCAATTCTGCACCTTGACATGCAGAATATGATTCTATACCTTTTGGTGATTGATTGGCTCAGTCGATTCTTATTTTTCTGGAACAGCAACGTCAATCCCACGAAGAACACTCATGTTCAGCGAAAAAACCATTGCAATCGTCAAGGAAATCACCCCTGCCGTGGCCGCCAACGCGGAAATCAATACGCGGCGATTTTATGGACGAATGTTCGAGGGGAACCCTGAAGTCAAGGCGTTTTTCAATCAGGCTCATCAACACACCGGTGGGCAGCAGAAAGCGCTGGCGGGAGCCATCTGCGCCTATTTCACCCACATCGACAATCCAGCCGTGCTGCTGCCCGCAGTCGAACTGATCGCTCAAAAACACTGTTCGCTGGGCATCAAGGCTGAGCACTACCCGATTGTCGGTAAGCACTTGCTCGATGCAATCAAAGACGTCATGGGAGACGCCGCGACCGACGAAATCATAGACGCCGTGGCTGAAGCCTATGGGTTTCTGGCGGACTTGTTTATTGGTCGTGAAGCGGCGATTTACAACGAACAGCAATCTTTGCCCGGCGGCTGGAATGGTTACTTGGCGGCCGAATTGAGCGGAGCGTCGAAGGCGAGACATCTGCCGACGACGAATCGAAGTTGAATCAAATCTGGATCGAATTAACTCCTTAAGGCGACTTTTATGCGACGGCTTTGGCAACTCTTTACGGCCGTAATGATCTTATCGTTTCTGGTTCTCGGTTGGATCGGCACTCGGATCTATCAGGAAATGCCCCCGATCCCTGACACGGTCGTCACCACAGACGGTCAGACGCTCATTGGCAGTGGCGAGATCACTGCCGGTCAGAATGTGTGGCAATCAATGGGCGGTATGGAGGTCGGATCCATCTGGGGACACGGCAGTTACGTGGCTCCCGACTGGACAGCCGATTGGCTGCATCGGGAAGCGGTCTTCATTCTCGACCAGTGGGCCGAGTCCGATTATCAGACAGAGTTCGACAAGCTCGACAACGAACAACAGGCGCAACTGATTGCTCGCCTGACGAAACTGCTGCACACGAACACCTATGATTCGTCGAGCGGCGTGGTCACCGTCGATGCGATTCGAGTCGCGGCATTTGAGTCCAACCTGGCTCACTACACTGAAGTCTTCTCGAAAGGGAACGCCGACTACGCCATTCACGCGGGAGCGGTCTCGGATCCGGATCGACTTCGAAAACTGTCGGCCTTCTTTTTCTGGACGGCATGGGCGGCTTCGACGGACCGTCCCAATGACATCAGCACCTACACCAACAACTGGCCTCACGAGCCGCTGATTGGCAATCGGCCGACCGGCGACACGATTGTCTGGACCGGTGTGAGCATCATCATGCTGCTGGCGGGTATCTCGGCGATGGCATGGTGGTACGCGTCAAAACGAAGTGAAGAAGCGGAACCAACCCCACCGGAGACGGATCCACTGGCGCTCTGGGAGGCCACGCCGTCCCAAAAGGCCACCATCAAGTACTTCTGGGTCGTCTCGGCTTTGATTCTTGTGCAAATGCTCCTCGGGGTTGTGACGGCGCATTATGGCGTCGAAGGTGACGGCTTTTACGGCTTTCCGCTTTCCGAATGGCTGCCCTACAGCGTGACGCGAACATGGCACGTTCAGATGGGCCTGTTCTGGATCGCGACGGCCTGGCTGGCAGCCGGACTGTTCATTGGCCCGCTTGTCAGCGGTGTCGAACCCAAAGGCCAACGGCTGGGTGTCAACGTGTTATTTGGTGCATTGCTGCTGGTTGTGGTTGGTTCGTTGACCGGCGAACTGTTGAGTATCCATAACAAGCTGTCCGACACCGTTTCGTTCTACCTCGGACACCAGGGTTACGAGTATGTCGATCTGGGCCGGGTCTGGCAGATTGCCCTGTCGGCCGGACTCCTGCTGTGGCTGTTTCTGATGATCCGTGTGCTGCGACCTGCGTTGCAGAAAACTGGCGAAACAAAGCAATTGGTGGCACTGCTGGCCGTTGCGTCGGGAGCCATTGCATTGTTCTATGGTGCAGGACTGACCTGGGGTCAGCATACGCACTTGTCGATCGTGGAATACTGGCGATGGTGGGTGGTCCATTTGTGGGTTGAAGGGTTCTTCGAGGTCTTTGCCACAACGGTCATCGCCTTCACCTTTATGCGACTGAATCTAATTCGACCGGGAATCGCTGCTTCTGCGGCATTGTTGTCAGCCACGATCTTTTTGTCCGGTGGAATCATCGGCACCTGTCATCACCTTTACTTTTCGGGAACTCCGACTGTCGCATTGGTCTGGGGATCAGTCTTCAGCGCATTGGAAGTTGTCCCGCTGGTACTGGTTGGCTTCGATGCCACGGAAGACCTGAGACGATCCCGGAAATCACCGTGGGTGCAGCGTTACAAGTGGCCGATTTACTTCTTCGTGTCCGTGGCTTTCTGGAATATGGTTGGTGCCGGTCTGTTTGGTTTCATGATCAACCCACCGATCGCTCTGTACTATATGCAGGGGCTGAACACGACACCGCTTCACGGCCATGCCGCGTTGTTCGGTGTGTACGGAATGTTGGGCATCGGCCTGATGCTGCTGTGCCTGCGAGTGCTCATTCCCGGCAAGGAATGGAAAGACGGTCTGCTGAAGTTCTCCTTCTGGTCGCTGAACGGTGGCCTGATGGCGATGTGTGTCCTGAGCCTGTTGCCGGTTGGTTTGTTGCAGACAAATGCGTCCGTGCAACACAGCTATTGGTACGCTCGCAGCAGTGAGTTTATGCAGACCGATCTCATGCAGACCTTGCGCTGGATGCGCGTGCCCGGCGACACGGTGTTCTTTCTGGGAGCCGTCGCGCTAGTCCTGTTTGTGGCCGGGTTAAAGACCGGGCACTCGTTTCGAAAGACGGATTCACGTGGCTGAAGCAATGCGAGCCGCACAGCTCCAGGAGATCCCGAATCATGGACAGTTGGCAGTCGTCGTTTCCGGCACTGCAATTCTGCTGTTCCGACATGACGACGAGGTTTTTGCCCTCGATGACGTTTGCACCCACACCGGCGACCCGTTCGCTGGTGGAGATGTGGACGGGTACACAGCAACATGTCCATGGCATGGGGCGCAATTTGACATTCGTTCGGGGAAGAATCTTCGCATGCCAGCACTTTGCCCGACAAGATCCCATCAGGTGCAAGTTACTAACGGGGAGGTGTTCGTGACACTCAGAGACTGACGTTGCGTGTGGCAGGACCAAAACAGAGGCGGCCACAACGCAGGACCAGGAATTTCACCTAAAAACTTCACCTAAAAACACAGGAGAGCTACGATGGCTATTCAACACGCCCAACCCGGAGACGTAATTGACGTACGCCCGCTGGCGGACCGCTTGGCGTTGTCCAGGACCACAACGCTCTTCAAGACCGCACACCTTGAAGTGATTCGTTTGGTCCTTCCAGCAGGCAAAACTCTGCCAGAACACAAAGCCCATGGCGAGATCATTGTGCAATGTCTGGAGGGAGACATCACGTTAACAACGATGGGTGAACCGAAAAAACTTCGGGCAGGCGACATGCTGTATCTCGCAGCAGGTGAACCACATGCCGTGGAGGCAGTCCAGGATTCTTCCTTTCTATTGACGCTTGCCGCCCGGAGCGGTGAGGCGACTCCGTGAAACGACTACTTCGCGTCGACTGGGATGTCATCGCGGGAATCGCCGCCGCCCTCATCGCCGTCGTTCTGCATCTCCTGCATGTCGTGCATGTCGACGTCCTGTTTACCATCGTTCTAGTACTGCTCGCACTCCTCCTGTTTCGGGATTTGCGGCGAGAAAGCCATGATGAACGACTGGGCGAAACTGTGGAGCAGATCAAAAGGAATGTCCGGGGCATTGAATTGTCTCTGGAACCACCCGCAGCAGTGCTGATCGGACCTCGGCATTTACAGGCCGAGAGTCGAAGGTTTGTCCCAACGGCTCGTGGCGAAATGGTCTGGTTCAATGTTTGTTTCCTGATGTTCCGGACACAGGAAGTCTTTGATTTGCTGTTAAGACCAGCAATCGAGAACCCACTTGTCCGATCCATTCAGTTCATCTCTGACGCGAGCGAGAAAGAACTCTGGGAGCAGAACATGTTGCCCAGGATCAGGGAATGTGCTCAAGGCGAAAAAGTCCTCGAACCACGCTGGCGGACTCTTCCGCAGACCGTTTCCTTCATCGTGGCCGACACCGAAGACAAGGGGCAGTCTGAGGCTCTGCTAAGTTTTGGGGGCGAACCGTTCATGGCACGCACTGTCGAAAGGCAGGTGCCACGATATGTGTTCTGGGTGAATAGGCATTCTGATCTTGTGGCTCAATTGGTCGACCTGGAGCGTCAGCATCGTATGTAGCGTCCAGTTCGAAATCGCGAATGAGTGAAGTGCTCTCGGGAGTCACATGCCCTCAGCGGAGAAACAGACGATAGACGGGGTTCGCAGTCAACGCGCGGACTGCATCCGACTTCAGTTTGGGAGTCGTGACGGGCATGACGATGTGAGCCTGACAACCCAGATGACGGGCACTGAGGGCGACCCCCTGGGCATGGTTCCCCGCCGAGGAGCAAATGACACCTCTGGCGAGTTCCGACGATGAGAGGCGGACAATTTTTGTAGGCCCCTCGCAACTTGAAACTGTGGACAGGTTGCGTGTCTTCACGTTTCAGCCATATCTGATTTCCCATGCGAGCTGAGAGTTTTTGCGCCGGATCCAGGGGCGATTCGATCGCAACATCATAGACGCGGGCGTTGAGAATCCGCTGTAAATAGTCGAGCAGTCGTTGATCCATAACTGAGGTTTCTGTTAACCGAGAATGTTGTAGGCGAGGATTGTATTTAAAGGCCACCCTCCTCAGTGTTTGAATGGCGATTTTGAGCAACCTTGTCTCGGAGTTGATGCAGCACATCGGGCGGACTCAGTCCTGCTTGCGACGCGACATATTCCAGCGATTTGCCGCCGCAACTCGTGTCGAGTCCCAGTGCCACAAAGATCCTGGCGGTTTCCGGATGATCAATGATCCAGTCCGGAATGGACGTCTGAAGGTCACAGTCCATGAGCTCGCTTTCACAGGGTTGTTGACGGTAAGTTCACACGTTAGAAACCAGCGTATCTTCTACTGTTTTCGCAGCGACAGTCTGAACACGGATCATGCGGAACATCTGAAGACCAGAAGCTGGACGTGGTGATTTTGATTTGTCGTCACAGGGAGAATGTTGCTCCATGAATCTCGACCTGAACCGCGAGGCTGTCACGACGGAGTACGCGAAACTTGCCTCGAATTATGACTTAAGATGGTCCGTCTACATCAACGCGACAACGGAACAGACTGTCAGGCGATTGCCAACATCAATCGGAGCGACTCTGGACGTCGGCTGTGGCACTGGAGCTCTGCTGGCCCGGCTTATCCAGGAGTTTCCGAACGCCACCCTGACAGGCGTCGATGCGTCGCAGGAAATGCTCGAACGCGCACGATCTCGCCTGCCGGATGAGGTGAAGTTACACGCTTGCTGGGTTGAAGAGCTGCCCTTTGATGATGCTTCCTTTGATACAATCATTTCCTGCAACATGTTTCATTTCATACGACGTCCCGAGGTCGCTCTTGAGGAAATAATGCGCGTGCTGCGTCCCGCAGGGACAGTCGTTATCACCGATTGGTGTCATGATTTCCTGTCTTGTAAGCTCAGCGACTTCTATCTGCGTTGGTTCGATCGGTCGCACTTTCGCATCTATGGGGAATTGCATTGTCGTGAATTGCTGGCTGCGGCACACGCTCGTCACGTGCAGATTGACCGGTATAAGGTGACGTGGCTGTGGGGAATGATGACAGCAGTTGCGCGGAAGGATGCGGGTGTTGCTGGGTGTGTGCCGGATTGAGGACGACGAAATACCGTCTTCAAATTTTGGCTCTTCCGCAGAATCAGTGGGTGATTTCGGGTGATATTCGTATGCTGACTGCATTGAACCAGTCTGACTTTGGCCGAACTTTGTGATGCAGATAGTTGTGGCGGATCACCGTGCCGCGCATCGTCCAGTTTCGCCCCGCATAGATTGCTCCCGAGTCGTTGGCCTCATTACAAACGTTGTGAATTTCGTTGAACTCAATAACATGATCGTTACCGCTGAAGTTAGTGGCCGCGTGCGGCGAATCGTGGAGCAGGTTGTGTGCGGCGCGATTGCCGACCCCGTCGATCGCGATGCCGTGCCGATTCATCCGGTTCCACCGGCTCCAGTTGTGGATGTGATTGTTCTTGGCGTAGAGGCCCGCAGGCGCGAGCGTTTTTCGGTCGCCTCCACTGATGCGAATGCCGCCGTCACCCGTGGCGGAGATGTCGCATCCAACCACTCCGCTGTTTGTGCCACTGATGCTCACAGCCCAACTGCCGATGTTTCGCAGCGTGCAGCCGACGAGTTTGTTTTGCGTGGCCCGTTCGATCTTAACCGCCGTGCCGCGCACCCCTTCTAAAGTCAGGCCTCGCAGTGTCACATGGCCCGCGCCGGTCATGGTGACGAGACTGTCAGGCACGGAGACAATATTGTATTTAGGGACTTTGGTGGGTAAGACAGAATCCAGGAGCGTTATCCCCTCGGTCAGGACGTTACCATTACATAGGGAACCACGCAAGCGATCACAATTGGTTGAATTTCCGTCGTTTGTCACTTCTTTCTTCAGTGGCAGAATCTAAAATGCTGATCCCACCCGATGGCCGCTTTGCCTTCCGACTTTCCCCGCCATTTCCTACCAATTGAAAGCATGTGTCATTATGTCAATAACCTTCTGGCGCAGGCGATGTGTGTTGTTTTTGGTCTCCGCCGTTTTGACGACGAACACCAGTCTTTCCTCCAGCATGGCAGCAGACACAATCGCGGAACTACAAACCGCTGCCGCCACGATGAACCAGTCTGACTGGGGACACTGGGGACCGAATCCGGAGAAGTACTCGAGTTGGACTTCTCACAGCAATCGCCTGATTCCGGTCTATACGTTCGGCATGGATTTGAAGTCTGTTTCCGGCGAAAATAGTCTGTACCGGAATGAAGCCGCCATCAGTAATCTGTATGGCTATCTGCCCGAAAAGACGTTGAATCCCGATGCACAGTACTTCGACCAGACCGACGTCTACCGCTTGCAGCAGGAAGCCGTGGCGGCAGGCAAAAAACGTGTGATTCTGTTTGTCTTCGACGGCATGGATTGGCAGACAACTCGGAACGCGGCGATTGCCAGATCGGGCAAGGTCGCGTACCACCAAGGACGCGGCGAAGGTTTGGCGTTTCTGGACTATCGAGGCACGACGACGGACTTTGGTTATTTTGTCACCAGCCCTCACAACGACGGAACGAACATCAATGCGGATGAACAAACGGTCAAGAACCCTGGTGGGAAAGTTCGTGGCGGCTACGACGCTGCACTTTGCGGAAATTTTCCCTGGGGCACAATTACCGATGCCGACTACCCGATTGGTAAAAGCCAAACGACGACGCATGCCTACACCGATTCCGCGTCGTCCGCGACTTCGCTGACATCAGGCATCAAGACCTACAACAATTCGATCAACGTCGATGCCACAGGAACTGGCGTACTGCCGATTGCAAGAACACTGCAGGAAGACGGTTTTGCCGTCGGTGTCGTGACCAGCGTTCCCATCAGCCACGCCACACCAGGATGTGCCTACGCGAACAATGTTCACAGAAATGATTATCAGGATATCACGCGCGACCTCATCGGACGGCCGTCGGTGTTTAATCCGGATGGACTGTCGGGGGTTGATGTCCTGATCGGAAGCGGTTGGGGCATCGATACCGAAAAGGACGGAGAGCAAGGCATGAATTTCGTCCCTGGCAACAAATATATCACCGCCGCCGATATGGCGGCCATAAACATAGCCAACGGCGGTCAATACGTCGTCGCTCAACGGACCAGCGGCATGTCCGGTACGGACGTTCTGAACGCTGGCGTGGCTCTGGCAAAAGAGAACCAGCAGCGATTATTTGGCTACTTCGGCGTCGCACTCGGGCACCTGCCATTTCGCACGGCCGACGGAAACTTCGACCCGGTCATCAGCATCGGCAATCCTAAACCGGCAATGGCGGAAGTTTATAGCGAAGCAGATTTGCAGGAAAACGTGGAACTGAAAGACATGGCCCTTGCCGCGATTGAAGTTCTCGATGCACGTTCCGATCGCTGGTGGCTGATGGTTGAAGCGGGCGACGTCGATTGGGCGAATCATTCCAACAACATCGACAATTCCATTGGAGCCGTCGACAGCGGCGACGCAGCTTTTCAAAGTGTTGTTTCATGGGTTGAACAGCACGGCGGCTGGGATGATACGGCGCTGATCCTGACGGCTGATCATGGACACTACTTCTTCCTGACGCGGCCCGAAGCGTTGATTGCCAACTGAACGACCAGTTTTGGAGTGAACAAGGTTCTCAGGGATACGCATTGTAAATCACGGCAAAGGTTGTTCCATGAAATATTCATATCGCTGGGTGTTTGTTGTTGGTGTCCTTAAGTGGTCCACTTTCTATTCAGATCGACCTGCTTCTGCTGCGGAAAAAGAACGGCACGTCATCGTTGTTTCTCTGGACGGCCTGGCTGCGTACCCGGTCGATGATCCGAATGTTCCGCTGCCGACAATTCGGAAGCTGGCCCACCAAGACGCGATCGTTGACGGTGGCATGACTGTCTCCAATCCTTCAGTCACGTGGCCCAACCACACGACATTGGTCACTGGTGTTCGTCCTGAGAAACATGGCGTGCTGGCCAACGGTGTGCTGGTTCGCGGCGGGATCGGGATACCGACGAAAGTTGACCCGAATCGTGACCAGAGTGATCTGGTCCAAATGCCAACAATCGTTGATGCGGCTCATGCGGCAGGTCTGACGACGGCTGAGATTGACTGGCCGTGTACTCGCGGGTCGAATTCCCTTGATGATTTCTTTCCTGATGTTCCTCAATCCGTTTGTTAACTGTGGAAGCTGGGAAGCTAAGCACAGCTCAGATGCATGTGGTTCCCGAAGGCGACATCGGCCTGGTCTACTGTACAAATCCTGACAAAGCCGCCGAGAACGCAGCCGAATTCAAAGAGATGTTCATGGGCCAGGAAGGAGTGGCTGAAGTATTACTACCGGACCGCTTTGAAGAAGTCGGGCTGCAACATCCGCGCGACTACCGACAGTCACCGGATGCGATTCTTGTCGCTGCTGATGGCTATGCCGTGGCAGGTTCTGTAGAAGGCGAAACTCTGGTGACGTCGAACACCGAAGCAAAGACGTCGCTCGGCAGCCACGGCTTCATCTCGACGCTTCCAAAGATGAAGGCGCTGTGCGTCATTTCCGGAGCCGGCATTCGCCCCGGCACGCACCTGCCGACAGTGGAGAACATCGACATCGCACCGACAATTGCCGCATCGCGGAACCTGAATTATCCACACAGCGATGGCAAGCCACTCGCCGAAGCCTTAGGATCGCTCGACGAATAAGTGAGCGCCCTGTACCACTGATGACTTGGCGTCGCGCGCTTGAAATGCGACAATCCAGACGGCTCGAAAAATTTTCTGCTTAGTCACGGATGCCCGTCATGTCTACCGTTCCCAAATCAACCCTCACGCCTCAGGAGTATCTCGTTCAGGTACGCAAAGCGGGATTCAAGAGCGAATACTATCATGGCGAAATGTTTGCGATGGCAGGTGCAACGCGCGAACATAATTTGATCGTCGGCAATGTCGTACGCGAAATGGGCAACGCACTGAAAGTACGCTCTTGCGAAGTCTACCCCAGCGATATGCGAGTCAAGGTTTTGTCAACAGGACTCTACACTTATCCTGATGCAACCGTGGTTTGCGGAGGCCCAGAGTTCAACGACGAGCAATTTGATACTTCTCGGTAAATGGTACGACTTCGGATAGAATAAAACGCTGATTCAACGCCTGACGACTGTACATCACGGCAATCGCCGCGCAAATGCCAAGCAACATGACGGCAATCAGCATTGCTCGGATCGCGAATTGCCAGCGAGTGTTTTTAGACATATCGAAGACTGCAATGTTTCGAAGACGAAGCGACAAGGATCAAGGCTCCGATTTGTGAACAAGACTATCGGGCAACGGCGTCGTGGTCGGATGCTGAACATGAGCCAAACACTCTACGAGCAACTCAGCAACTTCCTTAGCCGACTGAGATCGTTCGTCAGCGCTCTTCGCCATCATTTTGCCGATGATTGCGCAGAGCCATTCAGGGATGTCGGGATTGATCTCGCGAATGGGGCGAGGTTCTTTGTCAGTGATCAAGCGCAGGACGCTGTAGCTGGATTCGGCTCGAAAGGGAGCGTGTCCGGTACACATGGCATAGAGCACGCTGCCAAGACTGAATAAGTCGCTGCGGTGATCGACCGTTTCGGCGCGGGCTTGTTCGGGCGACATGTATTGCGGAGTGCCAGCAAGTGTACCGGAGCGAGTGAGACTTGCATCTTCGATGGCGCGGGCCAGACCAAAATCCATCAACTGCACGCGTTCGACGTTTTGATCGAGAAAGATGTTGGCCGGTTTGATGTCGCGATGCACGATGCCTTGTGCATGAGCAGCGGCGAGCCCCTTAGCGGCTTGCATATCGATCCGCAGGATCTCGCGAACTTCAAGCGGTCCGTTGTCGCTGAGTCGCTTTTGAAGCGAGACGCCTCGTGAGTAAGTCATCACCAAATACGGAACGCCTTGCCACTCGTCGACGCAGTGAATCGCCATCACATGATCGTCGACGACAGCAGCGACTGCTTGTCCTTCGCGAGCGAACCGTTTGCGGGCGGCTCCCGAAGCAGCCAAATGCGGGAGCAA
>Ga0105048_10005307_pt1 | contig 20845 bp, 14 predicted proteins | sample MAT05_FD_78382 | JGI IMG/M metagenome (GOLD analysis project Ga0105048, IMG submission 78382) | Freshwater microbial communities from Lake Fryxell liftoff mats and glacier meltwater in Antarctica - MAT-05 | ecosystem: Environmental > Aquatic > Freshwater > Ice > Liftoff microbial mat | place...
CGAAGCGATTAGCGATGGGCGTGGGAAGTGTGGCAAATGACTCTAGCGATTCACCACGCCCTTCGTACCTCAGAGCGTGCCACACAGTTTATAGGTAGATTTCAGACTGCCCCTCGCCTAAGATGCAGCGGTCGGAGCTAATGCTCAACTGCAAGAAAAAGGAGTTGTTGATAAAGAACTCGCATGATGGGCGACTGGACGTTTGCTCGTTCGGCAGCTCGCAAAGCATTGCCATAAATGGATTCCACTTCCATTGGTCGGCCAGCTAGAAAATCGAGACGCATGCTGCTGTCATAGGGAGCCATTTGATCGGTCTCATCCATCATGTACTGCACGAACTCTGGCTCGATATCGTGCCCGCAATTGCAGGCGGTCTGACGCACTTCGCGAATAATGGCCTCCGCCAAGGCACGCGACGCAGGAACTGCCATAATGCGATCTGTACTTGCGTTGAGGATCACCGATAGACCGTTGAACGGAATATTCCACATCAGTTTCCGCCAACGGGCCAACGTCAGCAAATCCGTAGTCTTGCAATCGATTCCGGCCCCAGTCATCTCCAGTTGAATTAACGCCAACCGTTCCATCGATGGCCCATTTTCTCTATCGTCAAGGCCACGATACGGCCCCATCAAGATTTTTCCGTAGTCGAGATGGCGAATGTGGCCCGGTCCAACCTTGTTGGAACACAAGAAGCAGCAACCGCCTGCCACTCGGCCTTCGCCTACCACGTCTCTAGCTACCTGTTCCACATGCAAACCGTTTTGCAATACGAGCACCAACGAATCGTCATGCATCAAAAGTGGCAGCAAGCCAGCCAAGACATGATTCTGCGTGCTCTTCAAAGCCAAAATCACGCAATCGCATTTGGGCATGTCGTGTACATTTGAATAAGCATTCACCTTGGGAAGATGGAAATCACCTTGCTTGCTGTCGACTCGTAAGCCATTCGACTTGACATACTCAGCATCGGATCGCATCAGGAAATGAACGTCGCATCCGGCTTTCGCTAGCAGCCCGCCATAAAAGCCACCCAACGCTCCTGTTCCAATTATCGCAAATTTTGTCATGTCATTTCCGTTGCTCTTTTTATCAGCGGCGTACTACCGTTCTACCAGAAAGCCGCTGAATGAGACCACGCATTTCCAACACGCTCAATGTACTCAGAACACGAGGTACGGGAAGCTTCGACGTCGATATCACTTGATCGATATCGGTTGGCATGCAATCGATTGCTTGCAGCACGACCGTTTCCATTTCATTGAGCTGCAATTCGGCGGCATGATGAACCACATTGCCTTCACCAAGCGTTGCTTTCTCAACCAGCGGGCCTAGGTGCTCGATAACGTCATCTGCATCCTGAATCAAGATGGCTCCGTCGCGGATGAGCTGATTGCAGCCACGCGACATTCGAGAGGTGGCCGCCCCGGGAACTGCAAACAGGTCACGGCCTTGTTCGCCAGCATGACGTGCTGTAATGAGCGAACCCGATCGATCTGCAGCTTCAACAACGATCGTTCCAAGACTCAAGCCACTGATAATGCGATTGCGTTGCGGAAACACCCCCGCTTTGGGTTTAGAAAAGGGATGCGTTTCACTTATTAGGACGCCGTGCTCGACAACTTGGCCCGCCAATTCCGTGTGTTCGGGTGGGTAAATATCGGTGACGCTGCTTCCTAAAACCGCAATGGTTCTGCCGTTGGATTCGATGGCTCCGCGGTGGCAAGTTGCGTCAATACCGCGAGCCAGTCCGCTAACGATTGTTATGCCGTATCTGGCTAACGCTTTCGAGATGCGTTCCGCCATCGTACGGCCGTAGTTTGTGCAATGACGCGTTCCCACCATTGCAATCGAAAGTTGGTCAGATTTTTGAAATGCCCCTCGAACAAATAGCATGACCGGCGGGTCAGGTAACTCGGCCAATAGCCTAGGGAAATCAGGGTCGCCTGCGATGATGATTCGAACGCTATGCTCGTTGCAGTGCTGGAGCACTCGCTCGGCGAGGTCGCTCTGACTTGAGTCCCGAATCAAGGTGGATAACTTGGGCCCAATCCGCGGTACTTGCCCCAATTGAGAAAGCGTTGCCTTGAGGGCTGCTGCCGCCGATCCAAAGTGATCGATGAGACCAGCTAGCAACCGCGGCCCAACTCCATTGACTAGCGACAGCCTAATAAAACAGTCACGATCCTCGACGGGTACCGTACGAATCGGTGGCACCCAATCTGAGGTATCGCTATCTGGAACATAGTCCAGCGGTTCTCGTTCATCATCCACTGCATTGTCTGGTGCATCGATAGACGGCGAAAGGTCGAACAAAAATCCTGCTTGCAAATGCTCATCGGGGCGGTTCATGGCAGTGTCACGTCTGATTTAGTGTGGGCGGGAAACACCGTAAATGTGCGACCAATATTTGGCGATCGCTTTGGCACCGGAGATAAAACACCGACCTTCGGTTTGGCCGGTAAGGAATCCGAGCGCGTCCATCGGCGGGGCTTTGTGCAAAATCAATACGGGGCAATTTTGATTGTCTTTTCCGATCAACTCCACGATCTCTGAGCGAGGCGCCGGGAAATCTGCATACCGAATGTCCAAAGCATGCCTCAGTTTCGGGAAATAGCTCAATACGCCCGTAATGGTCGCACAATCAGGACAAAAGTAAGGTGGTCCTGCCCCATCGGAAAAGTCTTCTTTGAGTAAAAACAAGATATCGCGAGCCAAGGTTCAATCTCCATTTTCAAACTCTCATGCGTAGCAAACACCTGAAATCTTAACGAAATTCGCGTCCGCCGTCATCAACGCTTCCGTTGGACAACGCTGTGAAGCATTTTTGTCCGCCGGGAGCTTGTCTCCGACGGACGCCGTTTTGGCGTCTTAAGCGTGCGGCTTAGTCAACGCTTAGTCAACATAGTACGTCAAAACAAGGTCGAGGGGAGACAAGCTCCCGCTCAACCTGAAGAACTTTGAACACTAATTAGCATTTGTAGTTATCCTATTGGTTTCCAAGAAATTCACTGCCTCTCGAATCTTATTCCAAACCTTTCGTGAACGCTTTAACGACTTCCGCCAATTCTCCGATGCCAATCGCTGCGTCAGTCATTCCGTCAGCATTCCAACGAGAGATGGAAGCTCAGATTCGTGCAGGCGAAGAAGTAATCACGTGGTTTGAGCCGAATCTCGACGCAAAATTGCGATTCGGGAACGGGATGGTTGTCCTAACTAGTCTGGGAGTACTATCTCGGCAACCATCGCCCCCGGGCGAGAACTTGGCTCCCTGGCTGCGTTGGCCGTTATCTGAAATTCGAGAACTCAAAAAACTCGATCGCGCGGGTCTCGGTATTCTCGAACTCCTTGGCGAAAAGCAGCTCCTCCAAGCCTGGCGATTCACGGCAGGCCACACGAGTTCTGCTGCATTGTTGGCAACTAAGCTGAAATTATTGAAGGCAGGAAAGTCCGAGGAGACCGAGCTATCGGCCTCGATTTGTCCATCCTGTGGCGGCACTATGCTGGTTGGCCAAATGGTTTGCAGCGATTGCGCTCCAACCGCTTCGCCTGATACCAATCGATCCCTTTGGCGGCTAGAGAGATTTGCTAGACCAAGGGCTTTTATGATCTTAATCGGTTTTGTGTTGACGCTGCTGAGCACCGCGGCAACCTTTGTTCCACCGGTATTGACAACGATATTATTTGACAATGTACTAACTCCTCATGTGGCGGCAAGAGTCGCAGCCAAAGAGCTTGCCAAAACTGCACCGGACTTAGCGACCACGTCTTCGGATTTCAGTCTCGTTCCTTGGCTGCTGGGCGGAATGCTTCTGTCCGCATTATTGAGTTGGGCACTGGCTTGGGCAAAAACGTATGCTCTTGCCTCCGTGAGCGAGCAGATCAGCGCGGATCTTCGCCATGCTACTTATTCGCACCTTCAGAAACTCTCGCTAGAGTATTTTGGTGGGAAGCGAACGGGAGACCTCATCTCGCGAATCAGTAGCGATACGCAGCGCATTTGCGATTTTCTGTCGATCAGTTTGGTCGACTTCGCAACGGATATTCTGATGATCCTTTTCACCGGGATCGTTTTATTCCTATACGATCCGATGCTGGCGGTCGTTGGTTTGTTACCGTTTCCTTTCATTGCCTGGACGGTATCGCGTGTTCAAGGCAAGATACGAATGGGATTCGCACGCGGAAGCACGGCCTGGGCCGAGATGCTTAACGTACTCGCCGATACGATTCCGGGCATTCGTGTGGTCAAAGCCTTTGCACAGGAAAATCGGGAAGTCGATCGATTCAAGCAGAGCAACGATCACGTCCTCGATTCAAACAACCGAGTCAACCGATTGTGGGCCGCCTTCTCACCCATTATCACATTGTTGACCGATCTAGGCCTGTTGGTCGTGTGGGGCTTTAGTGCCTACCAAGTATCCCAAGGCGCGATCACGCTCGGTGTTCTTGTGCTGTTCGTGAACCGCATCGGTGCTTTGTATAGCCAACTGGATGGTATGAGCCGACTCCTAGCCAATGCACAACGAACTGCTGCCGCAACGAATCGGATTTTCGAGATCCTCGACCGAGTCCCCAGCGTATCCGAACCGCAAAAGCCAGTCCGACCAGGTCGCGTCCATGGCCGAGTTCAACTAAACGATTTGACCTTTCGATACGGCTCTCGCCAAGTCATTCACAATGTAAGCCTGGATATCCAACCGGGTGAAATGATCGGGCTGGTTGGGCCAAGCGGTGCAGGCAAAAGCACGTTGGTCAATTTGGTCTGCCGTTTTTACGATGTTAGCGGTGGTTCGATTATGGTGGATGGAATCGACATCCGATCGTTTCCAATTACCGAGTACCGAAGCAACATCGGCATCGTGCTTCAAGAGCCTTTCTTATTCTTCGGATCGATCGCGGAGAATATCGCTTATGGGAAGCCCGAGGCGACACGCGAGCAAGTCATCGCGGCCGCGCGAGCAGCTAAAGCCCACGACTTCATTCTGCGACTAACGGACGGATACGATTCACTTGTTGGCGAACGAGGCCAATCGCTCTCGGGTGGCGAGCGGCAACGCATCTCGATTGCTCGGGCCCTTCTTACCGATCCGCGAATTTTGATTTTGGACGAAGCAACGTCGGCGGTGGACACGGAAACGGAACGCGAAATCCAAGAAGCCCTTGATGTTTTGGTTCAAGGACGTACCACCATCGCTATAGCACATCGCATTAGTACTCTTCGTAAAGCCAACCGCATCATCGTGCTTGAAAAAGGACGGATCACCGAAGTCGGAAACCACGACGAACTAATTCGACTTGGCGGTACCTATTCGCGACTGAACCACGCTCAACGACAAATCAATCTGCACGAAGAAGCATGAGGCGGCGCTATGATCTTTACTTCGCTCGATTTCGAAAAACCAGGCAAACAACAAGGTTTTTTGCAAGTCCCCTACTCCCACAACCTTGGCGGTTGGGCGAATGTCATGATACCGATCACCTCGATTGCCAATGGAAATGGACCGACCGTCTTGGTTCTAGGTGGCAATCATGGCGATGAGTACCAAGGCCAAATCGCTACCATGAAACTTGCTCGGCAATTGACGCCCGAGATGGTCAACGGACGGATCCTTCTCATCCCTTCGTTGAACTTTCCCGCGGCTCGGGCTGCCACACGCTTGTCTCCACTCGACGGGATGAATTTGAATCGAGCCTTTCCAGGCGAGCCAGAGGGGAGCGTCACGAGCCAAATCGCCCACTTCTTAACGACAGTCTTGTTTCCGATGTGCGATGTGGTAATCGATATACATTCGGGCGGGCGCAGTATGGAGTTTGTGCCCTGTGCACACATGCATTTGGTACCGGACCTGGATCAAAGAAAGCAAATGTTTGCTGCGATGCTAGCCTGGAACACGGATTTTGCTTTTCTTTATGCGGACATCGCTGGCACTGGATTGTTGCCCGTCGAAGCGGAGAATCAAGGCAAGCTGGTTGTTACCACCGAGCTAGGAGGTGGCGAGGCGATACCGGCCAGCGTGCATCGGATCGCGCAGAGCGGATTGCAAAATGTACTAATTCATGTCGGCGTGCTTCAAGGAAATGAAGAGACTCGCGTTAGCCTAGGCTTGCCGCCAACGATTTTGACGCAAGCCCTCAAGCGTGAGGATTATTTGCTCGCGCCGGAGTCAGGAATTTATGAGATCCACTTTGATCTTGGTTCCAAAGTGAAACGCGGAGAAACGATCGGTAGCATTCACCATCTAGAACGCCCGGATCGTGAAGCGGAGCCGGTCGTTGCTCACAGCGATGGTTACTTGGTGACCATGCGGGCTCCTTGCTTGACGCAACAAGGGGATTGCGTGGCTGTCATTGCGCAAGAAGTGGCCCTTGAATCACTGGTCGACAACAAACCATGAATCGTGCTGACTCCATGGCTGCCTCAAGGCAAGCTGCGTTGCTCGTTGGCTTCATGTGGGTTGCGTATTTTCTGAACTATTGCGATCGGCAAGCGATGTCTGCGATGTTTCCGGTGCTCAAATCCGATCTTGGAATGACCGACTTTCAGCTTGGACTGACGGGGACTATTTTCTTGTGGGTCTATGGATGCGGCTGTCCCATAGCGGGTCAATTGGCCGACAAGTTTTCGAAGCGACATCTAGTGGTTTTGAGCTTAGCGGTTTGGAGCGTAGTGACCGTTGCGACTGGTATGGCGAATTCGGCTGTTATGCTGCTAGGGCTCCGCGCGGCTATGGGCATCTCCGAATCACTCTACATGCCGGCCGCAGTTGCATTGACGGCGAACGCCCATCCCCCCGAGAAGCGATCACGAGCTGTTGCTTTGCTAACAACCGCACAGATTGCTGGAACGGTCGTCGGGTCTTGGTTCGGAGGCTGGATGGCACAGCAAGGGCAATGGCGTGGAGCGTTTTTTGTTCTCGGCGGAATCGGGCTCCTATACGCCGTTCCATACTTCTTGTTCTTGAAAACGGTGCACGAGAGTTCGGAACACGATGTTCGAAAGCATGATGGGAGACTTGCCTTGGCCCAGGTCATTCGAGTTCCTACATTTCTTTTGTTGAGCGTCGTGTTTCCTGCGTTTTTATTCGGCCTATGGATGCTCTACAGTTGGCTTCCTAATTTTCTCTTCGAAAAATTCGAATTAACGCTCGCGGATGCAGCCTTTACTGCGACAGTCTACTTGCAGACAGCGACGCTCGTTGGCCTATTGTGCGGCGGTATTCTTGCGGACAAGCTTTACGTTCGTACCAAAGCAGCAAGACTCTATTTGATGACGGCAAGTTTGCTACTTTGTGCGCCATGTCTTTATGCGATTGGGAATTCAGAAACGCTCAGCGTGACTCGCTTGGCTGCTTCTGCGTTTGGGCTGTTCGCTGGGCTCTTCATGGGAAATATTTTCCCAGCAGCCTTTGAAGTCGTGCCGGCCGATACACGCGCATCTGCCGTTGGGCTTTTGAACTTTTTCGGAGCCCTTATATCCGGACTTGCCCCTTTGTCGGTTGGCATCTGGAAAAAGACGATTGGGGTTGATCAATGGTTAAGTTACGCAGCTCTGATTTACTTGATTGCCGCGATCGTGTTGTTCGTCGGCGTTCGGCAATTGTTCCAAAAGGACTTTGATCTAGTTCACTGATCCGTGGCGGATGCTGCCAGCATCCGAGCCGACGCTAGCAGCGTCGGCCACGGGGGCCGGGCACATTCAGCGATAAAACGGTTGCCAAGTGATCCAGCGCGGTCCGTACTTGGTTGCCTGCTTGCCTACTTCGATCGCACCTAAGTCGGGCGCGCGGCCTAGGAATCCGTCGTTCACTGTTGGTATAATTACGCCTGCATCCACGGCTTTGCTGCTCGCTTTGAGTCGAAAGTTCAAGTCCATGGCATGATAGACAGCATGACGCAAGGCAGGATCGGGGGGGCTTAACTGCTCGAAAATATCAAAATCGACTTCGATACCGTGAGCTTCCTGATGTGTGGCTTGGTTCAATTCAGTAAGCTTCGAAAAACCTCGCCAATCCTGGGGGGTAGGCTCATATAGATTTGTCCCCGGCTTGGGGCTGAGCCACCTGTATTGTGGATCAGCTCCTTTGTTGGGCCGAAAGCCGTTGTAATCGGAGCTGTAAGCGTCGGTCCCGTTGGCCCACGTCATGATCCCACGGCCCGGCGTATCCCGGCCCAAGAAAAGGTTATTTCGAAAATGAACGTTGGAGGTAGGATCGGCAGAGCCTTGTTCTCCAATGATCGTGTTGTGGTACACAAATAATCCAGCCGGCTTGGCTGAGAATTTAAAGGCCGAAGCACTTGGCACGTGGTACAACAAATTGCCTATGAAATAAACCGGTCCTCCAAACGACGGTTGCGCACTGTAACCGCCATGAGCGGCATTGACACCTCGGTTGTTCATCACTCGCACATTGTGTACCGCTCCATCGGTCTCAACGAAGTCATCATTGAGCATATGCATGTCGTTGTTGTAGATATCGATCGACGAAGCCCTTTGATCAGGATCGGTCGGTGGCGTCCCATAGGTAGAAATGCCGATCGCGTCGTGAAAATATGCGATTGCGTTGTGCGCAATGACATGACCGGGGCCGTAGACCTTGACCGCGTAGTAGCTAGTAAGCAAATGGGACCGATAGGGACCGGCACTGGCCCATAGCGGCCCCGTCCAGCCTACCAGTCGAAAGCGATCATCGCGTCCTAGAAAAAGATTGTCGGCAATATAAAAGTCGCTCGATCCGGCATATTCGGTCCACACTCCAAACCCGATATTCTCAAATCGGCAGTTCTTTACCGTCAAGCCCACCGCGCCAAGCACTTCCTTCTGACCTGCGAATAGGGCGACATCGGTATTGCGAAACGTCAATCCTTCGAAAATGTGATACTTAGAAGCCATCACGTCGAAAAGTCGGTGGTTTCCATCCCCATCGAAGATCACTTCGCCATCACCTGCGGACTGAATCGTGATTGGTTTTTCGGGTGTGCCTTTCAACGTGAGTGAAATGCTACCGTCGAAGGGCGTCATCATCGGGTCAACATAGTTGAGCCGCTCCGGTTTGTATAACCCTGCATGTACTAGGATGGTGTCGCCAGGTAGAGCCCGACGTTCCCAGACCACGCTCCAATCGCCCAAGCCGGAGCCATAATACGCCTGTAGAAGGCTAGTGAAACTGGGTTCCTCACGCTGGCCTACGTAGTCCATGGGGTAAACGTGTAACTTCCGGCCTGCGGAATAAGCTTGAGGTTCTGAGCGAGTGCGAACACGTACGTTCTGGGTTGTTTCACCGGAGAGGCCGTCTGGGTCGACTAATTGAAACTTGCATTCATATTCTGTTCCGGGCAACACGTTGAGAATACTGCCCGCAAATCCATCTGGAACCGTGTAGTCGAGATTCTCGCGACGACGAAAAACATTCTCGCCACCGACGCGAACAAGCGGCAATGCATCGCGCCAATTGGATTCGCCTACCGCTCGAAACTGTACTGCGACGGATGCATTTCGATTGGCATCACCGCGGATCGACCACTCAAATCCAAGATTCATCAGCGTCGGGTGCTCGACAACAAAACGGCCCGCGATCGTACTGTTCTCAGGGTCGGCTAAGACTCCGGCCAAAACGCAAACCAAGAAGGAGAGTATCATTGTTGTGCTCCAAGAAGTGAGTAGTCGGTGGCGATACTATAGCCGTGTCAGATAGAAAAATATGCCCCGTTTCGCTAGACATGGGTACGACTCTTGGCAAAAACGACTTGCCGAACCATTTCAATCGAAGTGGGAATGGAAAAGCACGGATGAGTGTAGTACAATGCAGAGTCCGCGTTTTTTTGCAATTTGCAACCTTCCCTCCCCAGTGCCGTAAATACGGCCGCCCAAGCTTCTTTCGCTTGATCTGACCCATGTTTGCATTTCCTGTTTTGAGCTTCCGCGAGTTTTCTCGTTCCATTTGGCTTTTCCTTGCCTTGTTGACCATCGCACAGACTCCAAGCCAGCCTCTGTTTGCAGGCGAAGACGGGCTCGCGTTTTTCGAATCGCGAATTCGACCAACTTTGGTTAAGCATTGCTACGAATGCCATTCAGCATCTGCGGCGGAGATCCATGGAGGTCTCCTGCTTGATTCCCGTGAGGGTATTGCCAAGGGAGGCGATTCGGGGCCATCGGTTGATCTGAAGGATACCGGCAAAAGTCTTTTGATGCAGGCGTTACGGCATCAAGATTTGAAAATGCCACCCAAATCAAAACTCCCAGATGCAGTCATTGCCGACTTTGAAAAGTGGATCGCGATGGGTGCACCAGACCCTCGCAATGAATCTGCAACCATACCAAAAAACGAAGCCATTGACTGGCTTCAAGCCAAACAATTTTGGTCGTTTCGCCCACGCGAAGCAATTGGGAGTCCGACTGTTCATTCGAATTGGAGCCGCACGCCTATCGATTCGTTCCTTGACGACAAACGTTCTCGCGCCGGTCTTGAACCCAACTCCGAGTCGAGCCGAACCACTTGGCTACGGCGAGTATTCCTAGACTTGAACGGTATTCCTCCTTCGCCGGACGAAGTAGATGCTTTCGTTCAATCGCAACAGGCCGACGTCTACGAACAAGTGGTTGACAAATTGCTCGCATCGCCAAGATTTGGTGAGCGTTGGGGACGATACTGGCTCGATCTGGCCCGCTATGCCGACTCCAACGGTGCGGATGAAAATCATGGCTACCCTGTGGCTTGGCGCTATCGCGATTACGTCATCGACGCACTGAATGCAGACCTACCCTATAACGATTTTATTACAGAACAGCTTGCAGGTGACTTGCTGCCAGCCGAATCCGAAGCGGAGCAACGACGATTGATTACGGCTACCGGCTTTCTAGTGGTTGGCCCCAAGATGTTGGCGGAACAGGATAAACCGAAACTTGTGGCAGACATGGTCGATGAGCAGCTCGACACGATCGGAAAAGTGTTTCTAGGATTAACTCTTGGCTGCGCCAGGTGTCACGATCACAAATTCGATCCGATCCTTGCAAAGGACTACTATGCGTTGGCTGGAATTCTTCAAAGCACCAAATCGATGGAGCATCTTAACTTTGTTTCGCAATGGAACGAGCGAGATTTGCCCGATGCGTTGCTGTCCGAGACAATACGAGCTCAGCAACAGCAAATCGACAAGTTCAAAACCGAGCTTGATGAGAAGAGACGTGTCTACTCGGACCGAGCTTTTGAATCTCAGTTGAACTCGCTCTTGGTTGCCATGTCGAATTCACTCCAACTCGATGCATCGCAGGCAAAGCCAATCGACAAGGAATCGGAAAAATGGCAACAGCTTCTTAAAAACGACCCCGAAGCGTCATCGAAAGACAGCGACTTCCTCAGCGTTTGGCGTCGTTTGGCTTCCTTGGAGAAAGACTTGTTCGCAGAAAAAGCGATAACCATTTGGCACGAGCTGGCTGCGGATGAGAAGAAGCAAAGTTCATGGGACGTCAGACTGAGCAAACGCCCACATCCGGTTTCCGTGCAAGAGTTACTGGACACCTATGCTTCCGCCCTACGCGAGATTTGGGTAGAAGTCCGGGATGCCCCTCGGAATGATAAAGCTAAAATTACTTCACCTGAGACCGCTAAACTCTTTAAGCAATTTTTCGGCGGCGAGTTGTTTGTCTACACCGCAAAAATCGAAGAGACGCTGGAAGCAGATGAGAAGAAAAGCTACCTGGAACTGCAAGCTACGACCGAAAAGCTAGTGAAGGAAAGACCTAGTTTGCCCCGCGCGATGGCGGTAACGGACGGTCCTACTCGCTTTGTCGCAGTGAATGTACGTGGAAATCATTTGCAGACCACCGGCGACCCCTTGGTGCCTTCGATTCCGACAGTCTTCCGAGGGGAGACGAATAATTGGGAATTGACGGGTCGAGAAAAGGGCTCTGGACGACTGGAGTTGGCGAAGTGGATCGCCGACAAGAATCATCCGCTAACAGCTCGTGTCATGGTTAATCGTATTTGGCAAGGACACTTTGTCGAAGGATTGGTAACGACAGCTTCGAATTTCGGAATACGCGGTCAGCTTCCAACCCATCCAGAACTGCTCGATTGGCTTGCCAACGAGTTTGTAAAGAACGACTGGTCCGCCAAACGGCTTCATCGGCAAATCGTTCTTTCGTCAGCTTACCGGATGGATTCGCACAGCGACCCAGACTCCGAGGTGATCGATCCGGACAATAGAATGCTTTGGCGACAAAACCGTCGGCGCATGGAAATTGAGGTCTTGCGAGATGCATTGCTTTCGATTGGCGATGTTTTGGATTCAAGTCTGGGAGGGTCGCCTCGAAATGCAACGGCGGCCATGATAAAAAACCTTAGCGGTGCTGAGAACATTGGCTGCATTCGCCGCACGGTGTATCTCGACATCAATCGGGCTGCGATGTCCGACTTCTTAATGACGTTTGATTATGTGGAGCCTGGCGTTTCCGTGGAACGTCGCCCGGCGACGATCGTTCCTCACCAGTCTTTGTATATGATGAACAATCCGCTCCCCTTGGAGATTGGTAAGCAATTGGCGACTCGAATTCATCTGGAACAAAGCAACGATCTTGCGCGTTTGGCAATGGCAACGAGGACCGTGTTTGGACGAGCTCCGAAAACCAAGGAAATCGAAGCCATTCGAGAATTTTTGCTAAGCATTGCGGCTGATCCCGTCCAGGTTGACTTAAAACCAAGCCTTGCATCCATGAATTCAAGCTTGGAAGATTGGGTTCGAGTGTGTCGGTCACTCCTTTTGGCGAATGAGTTTCTCTATGTCGAATAGAAGCAAGTTGAGTTCACTTGGGGATAACCATACCTTTGGGTGCCCACTCCCACGTCGTCAATTGTTAAAAAACGTCGGCAATGGATTCGGCGCATGGATGCTTGCATCGTTGCTTGACGAGCAAAAAACGCATGCGGAGTCGAAGGACGGACTGCATTTTCCAGCCAAGGCCAAACGCGTCATCTTCTTGTTCATGCATGGCGGCCCATCGCATGTCGACACCTTCGACTACAAGCCGATGCTTGCGAAAGACGACGGCAAGCCCTTGCCGTTTGACAAGCCTAGAGTTCAATTCGCACAAACCGGAAACTTGTTGAAGAGCCCTTGGGGATTTCAGCAGTATGGTCGGTCGGGAGCTTGGGTCAGCGATCTTTTCCCGGAAGTCGGAGGGTGCGTCGACGATATTTCTTTCATTAAGTCGATGCATGGTTCGAACGAAGCGCATGGAGGAGCTTTGCTGAAGATGCACACGGGGAGCGATACGTTTGTTCGGCCTAGCATGGGGTCCTGGATCAGCTACGGACTCGGTTCCGAAAACGAGAATCTGCCAAGCTTCATCACGATCAACCCAACGCTCGGGCACGGCGGAGTTCAAAATTTCGGCTCCGCATTCTTGCCAGCCGATCATCAGGCAACGCGCATCGGCAGCAAACGTGCATCGGTGACGGGCGCGGAGATTAGCAATGTGAGCAATGCGATCCTTTCGTCGCACGACCTGCGACAGCAACTGGACTTGGCGCAATCGCTCAATCGCGCCTATTTAGACGACGTTGGGGCCGACAAGCACCTTGAGGCGAGAATTCAGTCGATGGAATTGGCCTTTAGGATGCAAACCGAAGCACCCAGCGTCATGGACATCAGTCGCGAAACCGCAGCGACCATGCAATTGTATGGCATCGACCAACCGAAGACCGAAAACTTCGGGCGGCAATGTCTGTTGGCCCGCCGCTTGAGTGAATCTGGTGTGCGTTTCGTGCAAGTGAGCCACAGTTATTGGGATCAGCATGACGCGCTGAAGGAAAAACACCAAGAGCTAGCCTTGGAGGTGGATCGACCAATCGCCGGCCTTTTGAAAGACCTGAAAGCGAGAGGACTGCTAGAGGAGACGTTGGTCATTTGGGGAGCCGAGTTTGGCCGCACGCCGACTGCGCAAGGCAAGAACGGCCGAGACCACAACCCGCACGCATTTACCTATTGGATGGCTGGTGGGGGTGTCAAAAAAGGATTCTCTTATGGTGAAACCGACGAGTATGGTTTTTATGCTCGAGAAGACCGGGTTCATGTTCACGACTTCCACGCGACGCTACTTCATTTGCTTGGCATTAACCACGAAAAACTCACCTATCGCTATGGGGGTCGCGACTTTCGATTGACGGACGTCCATGGAACCGTGGTTCACGATTTGATTTCGTAGATCGTGGCGGATGCTGCCAGCATCCTGGCGACAACTACCGTGCCACCAGCAACCAAGCCGACGCTAGCAACGTCGAGCACAACATCTTCGTCGACTGCGCAAATCGTCGGCATTCGATAACTGTTCCAATGGATTACGAGCGAGTCCAATAGCCATGCCAAAAATACTAATCGCCGAATGCAAACAGGAAGTCTCGACCTTCAATCCTCATCGGAGCAGCTATGAGGATTTTACCATTCGTCGCGGTGAAGCAATCTGCCATTACCATCGCAGCGTTGGCAACGAAGTTGGCGGGGCCTTGAGTGTTTTCGACGCAACCGAGGGGGTTGAACTGTTTCCGGCCTATAGTGCTTGCTTCATCACGTCGGGCGGTACGTTGGACAAAGCGTCTTGGGAGCGAATTGCGGCTGAGTTTCTTGAATCGGTACGTCAAGCACCACCTGTCGACGGAGTCTATTTTTGCATGCATGGCGCGATGGCAAGTGAGGAGGAGTATGACCCGGAAGGCTGGTTATTGGCGGAAACACGAAAGATCCTCGGCGAAAAAATACCGATTGTAGTCTCCCTCGACTTGCATGGAATCCTGACAGATCAGATGCTGTGTCATAGCGATGCCATCGTGGCTTACCATACCTATCCCCATATCGATTTCTTTGAAACTGGGGTGCGCGCGGCCCGCTTGCTTCTTCGGATCTTGTCGGGGAATGTCAAACCCGTAACAGCCAAAGTAGCGATCCCGGCGCTCGTCCGAGGCGATGAACTCATCACTGCCACTGGGCTCTTCGGGCAGAGTATTCGTATGGCGCAAGAAGTGGAAACAAGTCCACGAGGGCTTTCCGCCGGAATGTTCATCGGCAATCCCTTTACCGATGTGCCGTCGCTCCAGACTTATAGCTTCGTGGTTACCGACGATGATTACGCGATGGCCGAGAGTGAGGCGATTCGCATTGCCAATCGATTTTGGAGCGACCACGAGCAGATGCAGGTGGCCTTGATAAGCCTTGATGCGATGGCTCAAATAGTCCAGGAAAACTGCACTGGCACAGTCGCGATCGTGGATGCCGCCGACGCAACCAGTTCCGGAGCTTCGGGGGACAGTAACGCCGTGTTGCGAAAGCTGCAGGAAGCGGGATACACCGGTCGCACACTATTGCCAATTGTTGATGAGCGTACCGTTCGAATCGCGATGGAAGCCGGTATCGGTTCGACCATTCGAGCCTGGGTTGGAGGTTCACTCGATCGAAATCGGTTTCAACCTCTTCCCATCCAATTGACGGTACGATTGCTGTCGGATGGCCGATTCCGAAGCGAGTCGTTCTGCGAACAATGGTCGGCTGGCCCAACTGCGGTGCTCGAGTCGAACAACTTTACCCTGGTGGTGAGCAGTCGAGCGGTGAGTTTGTACGATCGGTCCTTTTTTTATGCGCATGGCCAGGACCCCAAGGACTTTGATTCGGTCGTGGTCAAATCGCCGCATTGCCAACACCATATGTATGCCGATTGGTGTTCTCGAATGGTCCTGGTGGATGCACCTGGTTCATCGAGTGCCAACCTAAGTACCCTTGGTCATCAGCGATGCCCACGTCCGATTTTTCCTTTAGATTCCAACGTCCAATTCACTCCCGTGGCGAAACGATTTCAACGAGGCGTTCGATAACTATGAAGATACGAGAGATTCGCTGCGCTGGTTTGCGAGGAGCTACCCCCGAAGGTGGCTGGAGCAATGAGCTTCGTCCGGACGACTGCGTTCATACACTCATTGCAGTCCATACCGATGAAGGAGTGGTAGGACTGGGAAGTGTGTTTACTAACGATGCGTTGGTGCAGGCTTCGCTCGCGGTTTTGGAGCCGCTTTATCGTGGTGAGAATGCACTGGAACCGGAACGTGTTAGCGAGAAACTACATCAGAATATGTTCTGGCTGGGTCGAGGAGGCTCGATCACGCATACCATCAGTGGCATCGACATCGCACTTTGGGATTTGCTTGGCAAAGCGACGGGCCAGCCGGTGGGACGATTGCTGGGCGGGCGGTATCGTGAAAAAGTGCAACCGTATGCATCGTTGTTGATGGATGAGCCCGATAAACTGCGTGACCATCTGTTGTCGGTGAAGGCCCAGGGATTTCGGGCGTTCAAAATTGGCTGGGGGCCGTTTGGTCGACGCGATGCCGCTACCGACGAAGCGATTGTCAAAGCCGCTCGCGATGCGATCGGGGCTAATTGCCATTTGATGGTCGACGCAGGTGGGAGCGACGCTTACTGGGCGAACGGATACAAGTGGGCGCTCAACACAGCGAAGATGTTAGCGGACTATGACGTCCATTGGTTTGAGGAGGCTCTCCAGCCGGATGCACTCGAGGATTACGTAAAGCTGCGGGAGCACTCGCCGGTTCCAATTGCAGGTGGCGAAGTCCTGACCCGCCGACAGGCCTTTCAACCGTGGCTGGAAGCTCGAGCGTTCGACATCGTTCAGCCCGACGTGACCAAGGTGGGTGGCATTAGCGAGGAGCGTCGCATTGCTTGGATGGCACAGGAACATGGAGTGCGATTCATTCCTCATGGTTGGAACACGGCGGTCGGGTTGGCGGCTGACCTGCAACTTGCCTCGGCTTTTCCAGGAACAAATTTCGTCGAATACTTGACCGGTTCGCCGTTCATTGATGAACTCGCGGTCGGCGGTTGGCACTTGGATGCAAACGGGATGCTGGACATTCCAGTCCAACCCGGCTTAGGCCTGCAGCTCGATCATGATGCATTGAAGAGATACACAGGCAATACTGAATTGCTACGCATGTGATTTTGAGAGTGCGTTCGGCAGAATCCTCACCCACGCGGGACAAAGCCCGGAATGGTCCCGGTGCTGGAGCCGAAGGCATTTACTTCTGCACCTAACTGCCGGAGGAATTGCACGTAGAGATTGCAGAGCGGCGGGTTCTTCTTTGGGTCGAAGGCAAGGTGCTGACCGTGTTGAAAGCCGCCACCCGCCACGATAATTGGCAGGTTCTTGTTGTCGTGGCTGCTGGCGTTGCCCAGGTTACTGCCGAAAAGCACGATGGTACGGTCAAGCAGTGTTCCTTCTGCCTCGCGAGTGCTTTTGAGCTTGGTGAGTAATTCTCCAAAGAGCTGCATCTGCTGGACCTCGATCACGCGAAGCTCAGCTAGCTTGGCGGGATCCTGACCGTGGTGAGACAAGTTGTGCCAATCCTGAGTGACTCCCGCAATCACAGGTACAGCGTTGAGTCCATTGAGCGCAAACGTAATGAATCGAGTCGAGTCGGTCTGCAGCGCGAGGTGCATCAAGTCGATCATCAATCGCACACGTGCGGGAACCTCGACCGAACTGGCGATATCGACGGGCGACTTGGCATCGACCTTCGGCTTTGGGCGCCGAGTCCAGTCTTGAGCATTGATCATCCGCTTCTCGACTTCGCGCACCGAACTGAAATACTCGTCAAGCTTTTGTTGGTCCTGTACGCCTAGGCCACGCTGAAAATCCTTGGCCTCGTCCATGATGGTGTCCATGATGCTCTGCCCCTGCTTTAGCCGCTGAACTTGGGAGTCGATTTCCTTGGGAGTGCCATCGACGAACATGCTCTTGAAGACTCGCGATGGACGCTCTTCGGCAGGGATCGGTACGCCGCTCCGAGTGAAGGAAAGTCCTCGGCTCGAGGACGAAGCGAGCACTAGTGAACCGAACCGCGTGTCAGGCACAAGCTGCTCGATGGCGAATTGGTCTAGCGAAATCGTGTTCTTGAAGTTGTCCGCGCGCGGGTGGGGAGCGGATGTGAGGTAACACAACTCGGCCGGATGCCCGCCGTCGACTTCCGGATGCGAAAGCCCAGAAAAAACGGTGAAGTCGTCCCGAAACTCGCGTATCGGCTCTAGATAGGGTGTCAGTTCATAGTTGCGTCCTGCCATCTCTGGAAACAAATTTGGCGTATGCAAACCGAGTGTCGTATTGATGCAAATCATCCGTCGTGCCGGCTCGCTTGACGTAGACGCTTGTGCTCGCGCGGGTCCCATCGCCTCCAGCAGTGGCAGGGTCATGGCTACACCCGCCCCTCGCAATAGCATACGTCGGGAGAATCTCCTGAAAGTGGTCATGTTTATTCACTTCTTTTGAAAGAGAGGACTGGCGATAACGGCATGAACGATGGAACGCAGTCCGTAATCGGAAGCCTCGGCTTCTTCGAGTATCTTGTCCACAAGTTGGTAATCATCGAAGCTGACCGGCTGCCCAGTTGAATAGGTAACTAGTTTCTCCGTGATGCAACGAGCGATTTGCTCGGGATGTTGTAGAAGTAATTTCTTGTACTGGGCAGGATCCGAAAACTTCTGGCCGTCGGCCATTGTATCGCCAGCGTCAATCTGTCGTCCTACCCCGTACTGATAGGCCGCGAGGTACTTAGCCAATGGCCCCGTTCGATTGTTGACCCATTCCTTTCGATCGGCCACCACACGGTAACGCTCCCGCCAGCCACCGATGACGTCGTAGTTTTCGAGTGCGAAACCGGGCGGGTCGATTTGTGCGTGGCAGTGGGCGCAGCTTTGTGTCTCTCGGTGTTTTGCGAGTTGCTCACGGATGGTTGTCGCGCCTCGAATGTCTGGCTCGACTGCGGGAACGTTTGGGGGCGGTGGAGGCATCTGTCTACCCAAGATACGATCGAGGATCCAAACACCGCGAAGGACGGGCGAAGTTGTCGTACCATTGGCGGTGACTTTGAGGACGCTTGCGTGCGTCAACACGCCACCTCGATGAACTTCCGGTTTGAGAAATACTTTGCGAAATGCGACGCCGTGTACATCTGGAATGCCGTAGTGGTTCGCAAGCCGACCATTGAGCATCGCAAACTCAGAGTCAACGATATTTCGCACGCTTAGATTTTCCTTTAGCAACTCGTCGAAAAAGAGTTGCGTCTCCCGTACAGACGACCATTGCAACAGTTCCTCAAATTCTGGATAGAGCGTTTTGTCGGGGGTGGTTGCAGTGATTTCACGCAGACCTAGCCATTGTCCAGTGAAATTCTCGGTGAACGCTTTCGCTCTCGGATGCTGAAGCATTCGCTCAACCTCCGATCGTAATACTTCTCTATGATGCAACGTACCGCTTTGCGCAAATTGGAGCAGAGTCTCGTCCGGCATAGTGCTCCAAAGAAAATACGAGAGTCGTGAGGCCAGCGCGTAATCATCTAGCGCGCCGGGCGACTCTCGAAAGTAGAGGAACTTCGGCGACGCTAGCACGGCTTTGTAACCTGTTCGCAATGCGGTTTCAAAGGACAGTCCCGCATCCATCGATTCGGCGACAAGCTTAGCAAACGGCTGCACTTCCGATTCCGTAACTGGCCGCCGGAAAGCGTTCGGTAGAAACTCTCGCAATAGCCTTACAGCATCTGCATGCGTGCCCTTTTTTGGATCCACATCCCCGTAGACTCGGCGGTAACTCTCGGTCGGCCAAGCCTCGGGTAATGGCCCTTCGACTTCGATCCAGTGAATGTGCAAACCCGGCCCCGGGTACTCGGGCATGGTCTCGTGCTTGAGATAGACGAATGGCAACGCGACTGGCGTGAGCTTGATCGTATCGTTCTTCGCGGCAAGCCGTTCTTCTAACTCGATGACCGCTGGCGCACCGGGTGGCGCGTCGAAGTAACCCAGGTGCCGCGAAAAATTGCCGCTCACCACAAAATTGCCAAGCAGTGCCGCGAACGGTAACGGCGTGTCTGAGTTGTGCGCTGAGGCCGCGATTCGGAAACGGTAGCGTCCAGGCGATGGAGCCTTGAACTGTCGGAGGTCGGACGCAGAATCACCGCTGTTGCGGAACAGGATGACTCCTTCATCGCGTTTCCACGCGCCAGCAAGAAACCACTGGGGGAGCGAATTATAGAGATCAAACCGCTCCGTTTTGCTATCTACGTTGTGAACGGGCGCGAGTGCTTCATTGAGCACGGCATCCGCCGCGTCGAGGTATCTCTCCATGAGCACGGGCGAGATGTTGAGCGCGGCACCTACGTTATCAAAACCGTGTGAGATGGAATCTTCTGGCAACATCTCCTTGACCGAAGCAATGACGTTGAAGAGATCGCTAACAGTGTTCTCATACTCGACGCGATTGAGTCGCCTCAAAACCACGCGTCCCTCCGAACGCTGATTCGCTGAAGCTTCGTTAAGCCGATCTGACAGCCTTTTCACAAAATCTGCAACGTGTGCCGGTTGAGGTCGTGGTTCCGTATCGGGAGGCATTTCACCAACGCGCACACGGGAAACGATCTCTCGCCAACGCTCGAAGGTCGATGATTTGGTTAGGTCAACGTCTAACTGGTCAAACCGCAATTCGCCATTCGATTTTTCCGGTCCATGGCAACGCAGACAATGTTCTTTTAGAAAAGATTCAACGTTGCCCTGGACGCCCGAAACGTCCGCAGCGACAAATGTAATCTCGTTCGCATGAAGCACAGCGTTGGCACTCACCAACTCAACTACGAGCAAACCAACTCGATTGAAGATCGTCCTGCCGAGCAAGTTTTTTCGTACTCCAAATTAAGCTGGTGGATAGCGTATTCGTTCCGACGGGGCCGCGAACGCTTATTCTAACATACAAGGAGCTGAAAGTACCAACAAAATGGACGAGCGAGGGCCTCGCTCGGCTACC
>Ga0105048_10005310_pt1 | contig 20843 bp, 15 predicted proteins | sample MAT05_FD_78382 | JGI IMG/M metagenome (GOLD analysis project Ga0105048, IMG submission 78382) | Freshwater microbial communities from Lake Fryxell liftoff mats and glacier meltwater in Antarctica - MAT-05 | ecosystem: Environmental > Aquatic > Freshwater > Ice > Liftoff microbial mat | place...
CGCGCAAAGTCCGACAGGCTACTAGGTTGAATCAATTCCGCGCAATCCTGGCCGTCCTCACGCTGCTATTGGCACTGCCCGCATGGAGCAGCGCCTCTGAGCGACCCAAATACTCGCTGCGCTATTCGGTCGAGTTTCGGCCCGAGTCGGGCAGCGCCGCGGTTGAAATCCGCACCCAACGGGACACCGGCAGGCTAGTGGCGCTGGATTTGGCCATGCCCGCCGATGTCTATTCCCAGGTCAGTGGCGATGGCAGCGTGGTCCACAACGGTGAACGCGTGACCTGGACGCCGCCGAAGGAAGGTGGTGCCTTGCGCTACTCCGTCGTCATCGACCATCAGCGCGCTGATGGCGCCTTCGATGCGCGCATCACGCCCGATTGGGTGATCGTCCGCGGCGATCGCCTGTTCCCCCCGGCAAAAGTGCGCGCCACTAAAAACAGCGTGTCGCGCGCGCAGTTGCACGTCAAGCTGCCGAAAGGCTGGGATGATGTCGAAACGCCATTCACGAAAATCACCGGCGGCGACTTCGCAGTGGCCAACCCGACGCGCAAGTTCGATCGTCCGGTAGGCTGGATCGCCGCCGGCAAACTGACTTCGTCGCGCGAGACCATCTTCGATTGCAAGGTGACGCTGACTGCGCCCAAAGGCGAGCGCAGCGACAAAGTCGCCGCCATCGCCATGATGCGCGAAGCGCTGCCAGTCATGCTGCAAGCCTTCGAAAAACTGCCAGACAAGCTGCTGATCGTGCGCAGCGGCGACCCGATGTGGCGCGGCGGCCTGTCCGCGCCCGGCTCCTTATGGCTGCACGCCGATCGCCCGCTGCTCAGCGAAAACGGCACCAGCCCGCTGCTGCACGAACTCACGCACGTGATCACTGGCGTGCGCGGCGGCCCGAAAGACGATTGGATCGCCGAAGGCCTAGCCGAATTCTATTCACTGGAGATCGGCCGGCGCGCTGGTTTGATCTCCGCGGCGCGCTTCGCAAGATCGATCAAGATGGCCACCCGCCTGGGCGAAAAAGTCGAGACCCTGCGCGCCACCCAGTCGCAGCGCGACCGCACCCGCAAAGCGGTCGCCCTGTTCGCGGCGCTCGACACCGAACTGCGCGCCAACGGCTCCAATATCGACGCCCTCACCCGCCTACTCATGCGCCGCGAGGTCGTTACCCTGGAACAGTTGCGTATCGACGCCAAGAAACTGCAAGGCAAACCCTCGGCGCTGCTGGCGAGCGTCAAGTAAACCTAATTTCAGTCAATGCACCAAACCCGCCTTGAGCAACAGTGGCTCGATCGTATTGCCATTGACCCAGGCAAGGCAGCGGACCATCTCGGCTTGCAGGCGACTAGCGGGCGGCGCCTGAAAGTGCACACGCTGACGGCCAATGGGTCCCGACACCACCTGCATGGGCCGATTGGCATCATCACGCCAAGCACCGACCTTGATCCGCGAAAGACCTGCGAAACCCGTGGGGAAAAGCGCAGCGTGCCATGCAAACAATCGTTCTGGAGTAACTGGGTCGCCGCAGTGAGCGGTGGCGTCGAGCACCATCGCCACGACACCCTCTACATGCCTATCCAGCGGCGCCAGCGCGCCAATGTCCACCCCAAGGCGGCGGGCGATGGACGAACGCACGGCGTCAACATTGAGGTGATCGCCTTCGATTGCGCTCGTCTTGACGACGTCTTCGGTCAACGCGGCGAGCGTAGCTAGCTCGCACAACGCCAGCCTTACATCGATCAGTCGGCCCAACAATTGACCCTGCGCGCGGCTGGCGTCGGCCAGCGGTCCGGCCAACGTGGCGTGATCGTAACGCCAATTCGGCCAGTCTTGGGCTTACCAGATGTAGGTGTATTCGCCGCGCTTCATGCGGTGATTATGAGCCGTATTCGCCGCAGATCGTCATCGATTTGCTGAACAAGAAGCCTGCGGAGGCTGAGGTGGCGCAGTACATACGATGTGATGCAATTAATATTCTCTAAATTAACTAAGACTGATATAGCGACGTTTTCTGCTGCCAGCTGCCGCTGTTCCAGAATGGCTTTGAAAACTGAGGTGGCGGTTTAGCGCCGTTGGCTGGTTTCGGCCGCGCAGGCGGGCTGGGGGAGAATCTCTAGACCTGATGCTTCAGCAACGGTCATGGCGGCGCAGACTTCATCACACCGGATGGCTGCGTGCCATGACCGTCTACCAGCGAGCGCTCACCCCGACATAAGCGGATCGGCCGGGCGCTGGCTCGATACCGTCGGTACGGATGCGTGAGTAATAGGTCTCGTCACTGAGGTTGTTGACGCTGCCGGTCAACGTGATGCCTGCATGCACTGGCACCTCGATACTGAAGTCATAGACCCGATAACCGGGAATCCGGGCTGGTAGGTCGCCGCGCGCTAAGTTGGAATCTTGCCAGAACTGACTGGCGACGAAGCTCCCCGATAGCATGGCTTTCCACCCGGATACACTCTGATAAACCACGCCTGCACGACTCAGAAAATTGGGTGTGAACTGCGGCCGCTTTCCGACTAGGGCGGGCGTAATGCTGCGCACAATCTCGGCATTTAGCCAAGTATTGGAAAAAAACGTGGTGAGCTGGTCATCACGATCGCGGTTTGCGAACCAGTTGTAGTCGAGCGCCAAGTCCAGACCACGGTGACGCGCATCGCCACTGTTGATGCGCTCGACATCACTCACTCCGACGATGCGTTGTTCAATCTTGTCGTCAAAGTCGATCTGGAACACGCTAGCGTCGAATTGCAAGCCACGGATCGGCATCCCGCGCAGGCCGAGCTCGGCGGTTCGCGAGTTAGAGACTTCCGGATCGTTGGTGGCCGCGAGCTCGGACGCAGGATTAGCGATGTCGTCGAAACGCATTGGCCGGTAGCCTTCGGAGAGATTCGCATAGGCCTGCAGGTTGGCGCCTGCGTCCCAGGTTCCGCCAAATCCGAAGAGGGCAACATCGCGATCAAAGTCGCGCTTGATCGGCGCGCGCCTCAACGAAGCCAGCCTGATCGTTTCGTCGACCCCGAGTTTGACCTTTTCGATGCGCACGGCCGGCACGAGTGAAAAAGCGCCAAAACGAAAGGCGTTCTCAGCGAATATCGCCCGATACTGGTTATCGCGCTCCTGCAGGAATCGGATCGAAGTCTGGCTTGGCGCCAGCAGATCGCTGGCGCGACCCTGAGAGCGCGGGCTATCGCTGGCGTAGATCACCCCGCCGGCGGTCAGCGTGTGATTCTGACCCCAATCCAAGCGGACGCGGCCGTCTAGACCCAGGAACTGAAATTGCTGCCGGTCGAAGGTGGTAAAGCTCGGCAATGCTTGACCTGTCAGGACTGTACCGGCGCGGCGGCTCCAACGATCGTGATAGCCAGCCCAGCCCTTGACCTCAAGGGCCGCGAAGTCACTGAGGGCGCGCTCATGCGACAGGGCCGCCTGGAACCGTTGCACACGAAAGTCATCGAAGGGCCGGATCGAACGATCAGGGTTCGCGCTCCATTGGGCAAAGCTCAGGCGTCCTGCCTCGTTATTGAAGGACTGAAAGCCATTGATGTCGAGGGTCCAGAATGCGTCCTCGCTTTCCTGGAACATGGCGCTGGCCATAACACTCTTGACGCGCGAACCGCCGCGCACACGCTCACCGTCGTCTTCCCGGTAGTCGGTTGAAACCAGCATACCGAAGCGCTCACTGCCGACCGCTACCTCGTTGTAGTTACCCTTGAACCCATAGCTACCGAAGGTCAAATCGGAGCGCCAGCTCAACGGCGTATTGGGCTCGGGCCGTCGCATCACGAAATTGACCACCGGACCTGGCTGAGGTCCATAGAGCAGGCCAGATCCGCCGTGGATCACTTGCACTTCGGCCACGCGCTGCAGCGGCGGTGCCCACAGCAGCGTGTTGTAAGTCATCCAGTCCGACATGATCGGCACGCCGTTCATCTGCACATTGAAGAACTCTGACTCGTGCGGGTCGCCCAAACCCCGATAGCCCAGGTTCCACTGGCCTTGGCCGTATTGCTCGGACACGAAAATCCCCGGCGCGCGCGCAAACAGCTCGCGGGGGTTTGAGCTGTTGATCGTCGGCTGCTTGGCGACGTCAATGACGTTGGTCTTCTTGCCGAGCAGGATCTTGCCGTCCTCAACCTGCGGCATAAGGGTCGGCATGAGCGGATCGGTAGTCCTCGTACCCTTGACGTCAACACGATCGAGCTGCTTTTCTGGGCTCAATTTGACTGGGGTTTGCGCGTACGCCAATGGGCACAGACCAGCAAAAATCGCAGCCTGAAGGCTACCGAGCACCCAGGGATTGTTCTTCACGCACTTTCTCGATCGCTACAGGGGCGGGCAGTTTAGCTTCTGCAGATCAGCCAAGATTCAGCCGCAAGGCGGATTGATCTCCGCAAAATTTCTGACTTGAGCGGCAAGTCGTTCGAACCTGCGCGAGGTCGGCGACGTGGCGCACGCGCCAGCAGATCGAACCCACCAAAGCCTTGGGCTCTGGTGGGTCGGCGCTGTGCGCTGACGCTTTTCCAAAATGGTGGGTTCCTTGCTTCTTCGACAGCGAAGTTCAAGTCCGATGAATCGGCAGTTTGCCCGGTTCCACGCCGGCCATCATGAAGCGCGCGTTGAAGGCCACGGTCAGGCGTTCGCCGTCGCCGACGTAAGGCCGCACTTCGTGCAGCACCCAGGATGGGAACAAGATGAGTTGGCCGGCTTCCAACTTGAACTGGCGCGGGCCGTAGCTGTACGGGTGGCCCATGCGTGCGATGGCCATGTCCAGGTACATGGTATTGGCGGCCATCGGGCTGACAAAACTGAGCAGCCCACTGTCGGTGATGCCGCTTTGATCGTCGCCCGCGCTGACGCAATAAACACCCGACCAACTCGCCATCGGATGGTTGTGTAGCGCGAAATAGCCGCCTTTGCGGGTGATGTGGAACCAAGATTCGGCGGCGATATGCAGATTGCGCAATTGCGCCAAATCGTAGCCATTCAGCTCGCGAATGGCGCGGTACAACTGCGCCCAGCAGTAATCACGCAGCTGCGCAACGGGCACATCGGGCCAGTCGAACAACTGGAAGTTGCTTTCGAAAACGGATTCGCTGCGTTGCACAAAAGGCTGTGCGTTGGCGTAACGCTCGCCAGCGCTCTCGCGCGCCAAAAATAGTTCGCGTAGGCGTTCGTTCAGGGCCGCTGGATCGGGATGTTGGCACAACGCAAAAGGCACCGCAAAACCGGGTGTGATCTGAAAAGCGGGAAAACTCACGATTGGCCTCCGGTGGGTTTAGAGCAGCGGAGACTAGCAAATGGGCAGGACGCAGCAATCCAGCCGTGCCTGGGTTGCTGCGGCGCGCACCGTTCGAGGATCGTTGCTTCTCGCGGCGCGTGTCTCGCAATCACGAATCAAGGACTTACGATGTCCATTCATGGAGAGGCGAGAGGCGAGAGGCGAGAGGCGCAGCCTGTGGGAGCGCGCTTGTTCGCGATCCGGGCTACGGAGTTCTCATTACCACCGATCGCGCGCGAGCGTGCTCCCACCAGAGCCTAGTGCCTAGCAGCCTGTCGGGCTTTCATCGCGAGTGCGCCGGCGATCGTTTTCTACTCATTTTCGGATTTATTTTGAAGGCTCGCGCTCTACTTTCGAGTCTGCGCTAGGCCAAAAGGCCGTCCAGCCCTTCGGGTTGCGTGTCTGGACGGCTTCTGCGCTGCGGCGCTAGTCAATGGAAGAACCATTGGCTGCGCGCCGCGCCTTGCATCCATCCGTTGCGCCACACAACGCATCTCACGCACAAAGCCCGAGAGACTGCTAGGAGCGCTCTTCTTGTTTTTCATCGCGCTGACGTTCTTCGCGCGGTTCTTCGCGCGGTTCTTCGCGCGCAGCCTCATACCTTGGCTCCTCGCGCGCCTCAAAGCTTGGCTCCTCGCGACGTTCCTCGCGCGGCGCCTCAAAGCGTGGCTCCTCGCGACGTTCCTCGCGCGGCGCCTCAAAGCGTGGCTCCTCACGACGTTCTTCGCGCGGCGCCTCAAAGCGTGGCTCCTCACGAGGTTCTTCGCGCGGCGCCTCAAAGCGCGGTTCTTCACGCGAGCGCTCAAAGCGCTGCTGATCCTCGCTGCCTGAGCCTTGATCTGCATCGCGATCACGCCCGAAACGCCCATTGTCGCGCGGCGCTTCCAGCGCGGGCTGTTCATATTGCGGCTGCTTGACCGGCGGTGTGTAGGCGGGCTCTTCAAACTGCGGCGGCGTTTGCGCTTCCATTCGGGAACGCTGGTCACTGGCACTGTCAGCTCCACCACTTTGCGCTGCGTTGCCCCAAGCATCTGCACGACCGAATTGCTGGCCAGCCTCGGCATTTTCCGTTGCTACGGCACTGTCAGCGCGCCCGGCGGGCGCGCCATCGTCGCTACCGCGCGCGCCTGACAATCCCTCGCTGGCTGAGCCCGCTTCGCCGCGTCCGGGTCGCACGCCAAATCCGTAGCTGCCGTCGGGAAACGGCGCGTTGAAGCCTGGCGTTTGCGATCCCAGATCAACCACGCGGGCTTGATCACGCTGCGCGTCCACCAAGGTCCCGGCGGCCACACTATGCGAGCGTCCCTCGTCGCGGCCGCGCGGCGGTGGCCGCATGCCGGCGCCAGCCAGATCGCGCGCTTCCCAGTAGGCGCTGGTAGCTACTGCGCGTGGTGACACCATGCGCGGCGGGACCGCGTTAACCGCCGGCAGACCGATCGAATCAATCAGCTCACGTCGATAGACCGGATTGCGCTCGATGTAGTCGTAGTGATTGCGGACCTGACGCACCCACACCGTGCTGAATCGATTGCTATAGCTGATGAAGGTCGGCGAGCTGAAGTACGGTTCCCATTCCCACACGGTGCTGTAGGCGGTGTCGTAGGTGTAATAACCGTAGCGCGACGATCCTTCCCAGAGATCGACAAAATAGTCGTAATCACTGCAATACCAGTAACCCCGATTGAAGCGATACAGATCGAAAAAGTACAACAAATCAGCGGTCCAGCGGGTTAGCGGACCGAGCGAATACACCGAGCCGCGATACGGATCGGCGGTGTAGACGATGCCGTAACGATCAACGCTGTAGGCCCAGCCAGTGGTCGGATCGAGAAACCACAAATCGCCGCGCGAATAGGTGTAAACCACGCGATGACGCGGCGAACTGCGCCAATTCCAGCGCGCATCAAAGCGCCGGTGGTACACCCGCACAGCGCCGGCCGGCGCCCGGTCCCAACGCGCCCGGCGCGTCGGGCTGGCGACGCGGACTTGCTGGCGCCAATAGCCGTAATCATCTTGGTAGCTTGGCAACAAAGCGGTGAGCGCTTTGGTCGCACCCGCATTGACTGCCTGCGCGTACGCCGGCGGTTGCAGAGCAAACAACAGCGTGCAAAGAGACAGCAGCTTGACCATCGAACTCATGAGCCACCTCGACATCAGAATGACAGGGCTGATCCTGCACGCTCGCATCTGAAGGATCGCCAACTTGGACGACTGTGCATCGTCATCATTCATCGACCGGCAAGCTGCGCGCCGGTACCTGAATCAGTCGATGAAGTCTCGAGGGAGCGCGCTTGCCGTGCGCGAACAGAAAGCCGTACCCTTGCAGGCATGCGTCATCTCTGGTTATTGCTGATTTTCCTGTGCGTTCAACGCGCTGTCTGGGCTGGGCCGCTACCGAGTACTGAATTGCCGGCAGATGCAGGTCCGTGGGTGGTGCGCGCTTATTTTGTAGCCAAGAGCCAACTGAATCTATTGGCGCGTCGCAGCGCACCTTGGGAAGTGCGTCACGATCAAGCTTATGCAGTCATTGAGGTCGCTAATCGGTTTGAATACGCACAACTGCTGGCCGGTGGATTTCGCGTCGCGATTGATCCTGCGCTTAGCGGATTCTTACGCAATCCACCAGGTGGACTGCGCAGCGTTCCTGGCTACGGTTGTTATCGCACGGTTGAAGAAACCGAGACCAGCATGGATGCGCTGTTGCTCGCGCATCCCACCTTGGCGACGATTATCGATATCGGTGATTCCTGGACCAAGATCCACGGGCCGAGCAGCGGTTACGATTTGCGCGTACTCAAGCTGAGCAATAGTGCGGTGGTCGGCCCAAAACCCATCCTGTTTGTGATGGGCGCCATCCACGCACGCGAGTACACCACCGCTGAAACGGTGATGCGCTTCGCCGAAAATCTGCTCAGCCGCTACGCACTGGATGCCGATGTACGCTGGATGCTGGACCACCACGAATTGCACATCCTGCCGCATGCCAATCCAGACGCCCGTAAACAAGCCGAATTGGGCCTTCTTTGGCGTAAGAATGTCAACGCGAACTATTGCCTGGGCACCCCCAGTCAACGCGGCGCCGATCTGAACCGCAATTTTCCGTTTGAATGGGGTGCGCACAGCGGCTCTAGCGGCGAATCCTGTGATAGCAATTTCCGCGGCATCAGCGCCGCGTCGGAGCCAGAAACCGCCGCCATAGCGGCGTATTTGGCCAGCATTTTCCCGGATGTGCGACCGCCTGATTTGGTCTCACCGGCGCCCAGCAACAATCCCGGCGTGTTTATGGACGTGCATAGTTTTGGGCGCTTGGTGCTTTGGCCGTGGAGCTTCAGCACCATTCCGGCGCCCAATGGCCCGGCGATGGCCACGCTCGGCCGCCGCTTGGCTTGGTTCAATGACTACCGTCCGCAGCCGGGCATCGATTTATATGTTACCGACGGTGGCACCAAAGAGTTTGCGTACGGTGAACTGGGCGTTGCGGCGCTAAGCCTGGAGCTGGGCGATGCGTTTTTTGAGAGTTGCGCGAATTTTGAAGGCGCAGTACTCGATAACAATTTGCGCGCGCTCGAATATCTGCTACGCAGCGCGCGTCGGCCCTATCAAGAGCCATCCGGCCCCTCGCTCACCGAACGCCTCAGCGCGCCGGTTGAAATAGGCGAACCCATTCGATTATTCGGTATCGCCACAGACCTGGATTTTAATAACGTCAATGGCATCGAAGCCACGCAAAACATCAGTCAGGTCGACGCCTATGTAGACAATCTGCCGTGGCTGGCCGCGCCGCCGTCTGCGCAAGCCATCGCCATCGACGGCGCCTTCAACACACCAACAGAGACTTGGTCGGTCGAACTGCCTTCAAGTGGCATGACGCTGGGCAGCCACCGGATTTTCCTGCGCGGCAGCGATACCGCGGGCAGCGGGCCAAACTACGCGCGGGATGTGGAAGTCGCGCCGATCGGCAGCACCGCGCGCGTGCAGGGCGCGATACGCGATGCCAATAGTGGCGCCCGTTTGAGTGTGCCGGCCTGGGTGCGCCTGGGCGACTACGGCACACTGGGTTTACCAAGCGAGCGTAACTACGCATTGCGCGCAGCGCCGGGCACCTACACGCTCAAAGTCAGTGCGGCGGGCTACGTCGACGCGCAAATCAACGGCTTGCTGCTGACTGCAGCGAGCACTGTGCGGCAAGATGTGACGCTGCTACCGATCTGCACGGTGTTTAGTGACACTGCCAGCGCCGGTTTAGGCAATTTCATCGCGCAAGTGCCCTGGGGCATCGAATCGAGCCGCTTTTTTAGCGGTCCGGCGGCGTTCTCCGACTCACCCGGCGGCGATTACGGGGCCAACGCGGATATCAGTCTGAGCACCCTTGCATTGGACCTGCGCGATGTGGCCAATCTGCGTTTGGGCTTTCAATCCTATTGTGATACCGAGGCCGGCTGGGATTTTGGTCGCGTTGAAATCAGCACCGACGGCAATACCTGGAACGAGATTTGGCGTTGCGACGCCAACGCCAGCTGGCAAAAAATCGATCTAGACCTCAGCGCGCTGAACAATCAGCAAAACGCGCGCCTGCGCTTTAGGCTCAGCTCGGATGGCGGTTTTCAGCGCGAAGGTTGGAGCATCGATGACCTTGTCATCAACGGCAGCGGACCGATTTGCACGCGCATTTTTGATACAGTTTTCGCCAACGGGTTTGAGTGAGTTATTCACGGCAACTTGCGGGCCACTCATTCTCGCTTGCAGCTTTCTGATTTCGATAAGGATTTCGCAGCTGACAGCCTTCACCCATTGGGTAAGTACGCTACGGGGCAGATTGCACGGTTCTCGCCTTCTGGCCGCGCATGGCTGCCTTGCAACTCGTTGGAATAGAACAACTATTCCCCCGGTCTGGCGGCGCAGCCGCCAGCCGTTCAAGCTGACGCGCGGCATACCGCGCAAGCTTGCCGGCTTTCACCCCATAACCGCACACTCTACCCCGTCCAACTGAGGATTCTAGGATTTATGAAATATCAGAACTAAAGGCAGTTCCGGTGCAATGCTAGGAATAATCGCTGCCAAGTCGCCGTTTAGAAATATCTTCACGACTCCTAACTGGACTGTTCAGGCGCTAGTGCAGGACAATTGGGGTATCAGCTGTCATTGAGGCGTCATCCCTTTGTCTACCCACCCACTGTTGTCCAGCATTAATGATCCAAAGGATCTGCGCCGTTTGCCGCGTGAGCGACTGGTGCAGCTTGCCGATGAATTACGCGCCTATGTGCTGCAGTCGGTGTCGCAAACGGGCGGTCACCTGTCGTCCAACTTAGGAACGGTGGAGCTGGCGATTGCGCTGCACTATGTGTTCAATACGCCGGAAGACCGTTTGGTCTGGGATGTTGGCCACCAAAGTTATCCGCACAAAATTCTGACCGGGCGCCGCGATGCGATGTCCACGTTGCGGCAACTCGGCGGCTTGGCTGGATTTCCGCGCCGTGAAGAAAGCGTTTATGACGCCTTTGGCACCGCACATTCGAGCACCTCCATCTCCGCGGCAGCCGGCATGGCGCGCGCCGCCGTGCTGAAGGGCGAAAAACGTCACGCCATTGCGGTCATCGGTGACGGTGCGATGACCGCCGGCATGGCCTACGAGGCGATGAACAACGCCGGCATCGAAAAAGATCTGCCGTTGATCGTGATTTTGAACGACAACGATATGTCGATCTCACCGCCGGTTGGCGCGTTGAATCGTTATCTAGCGCGGTTGATGAGTGGCCAGTTTTACGCGCACACCAAAAAAGGCATCGGCAAAGTGCTGGCGATGGCGCCTCCGGTGTATGAGCTAGCAAGGCGCTTTGAAGAGCATGCTAAGGGCATGGTGGTGCCAGCCACTTTGTTTGAGGAGTTTGGCTTCAACTACATTGGCCCGATTGACGGCCACGATCTGGAATCGCTGGTGCCCACTTTGCGTAACATCATGGAGCGCATAGACGAAGGCGATGGCCCGCAGTTTTTGCATGTGGTGACCAAAAAAGGCCAAGGTTACAAACTTGCCGAAGCCGATCCGGTGCTTTATCACGGCCCGGGCCGCTTCAACCCGAGCGAAGGCATTCGACCGGCCAAAGCGGGAAAACAAAGCTACACGCAAGTGTTCGGCGATTGGTTGTGTGACATGGCCGCTGCCGACTCACGCTTAGTCGGCATTACGCCGGCGATGCGTGAAGGCTCCGGCATGGTGGAGTTCGAGCGGCGCTTTAAGTCGCGCTATTTCGATGTGGGCATCGCCGAACAGCACGCGGTGACCTTCGCCGCCGGACTGGCCTGCGAAGCGCTAAAGCCGGTGGTGGCGATCTATTCCACCTTCCTGCAACGCGCCTACGATCAGATGATTCACGACGTTGCGCTGCAAAACCTGCCGGTGACCTTCGCATTGGATCGCGCCGGTATTGTGGGCGCCGACGGCCCCACTCATTGCGGCGCTTACGATCTAGCCTATTTGCGCTGCATTCCCAATATGGCGGTCATGGCGCCGGCTGACGAAAACGAATGCCGCCAGTTGCTGTCGACCGCCTTTGCGCATAACGGTCCGGCCGCCGTGCGTTATCCGCGTGGCAATGGCCCTGGCGTTGAAGTACAGCGCAGTTTGGGCACTTTGCCATTCGGGAAAGGTGAGCTGCGCCGCCGCGGTCAGGCCAATAACGGATCGCGCATCGCCATTTTGGCGTTTGGCGCACTGTTGCATCCGGCCCTGCTAGCGGCCGAACGCCTGGACGCCAGCGTCGCGAATATGCGCTTCGTCAAGCCCTTGGATGAAGAACTGCTGATTGAACTGGCGCTCAGTCATGACGCGCTGGTCACCATTGAAGAAGGCTGCATCATGGGCGGCGCTGGCAGCGCCTGCCTGGAAGCGCTCGCCGCCCACAATGTGGCGATCCCTACACTGCAGTTAGGCTTTCCCGATGTGTTCATCGAACACGGCGACCCCAGCCGCTTATTGGCGCTGCTCGGCCTGGATGCCGACGGTATCACCCGCTCCATTCGCGAACGATTCCCGCGGGGCAAGAGCGTGCGTGCCGCGGCGTAAGGGGCCGCTCACCAAACTTATCGTAATTGAGCAAGATGCCGCTCTCTGATATCTATCGCAGCGTCGTGTTAGACCACAATCGCGCACCGCGCCGGTTTGGGCGATTGGCGATCGCCAGCGTGTACGCGAGCGGGGTCAACGCGCTGTGCGGCGATCACCTGAAGATCGAATTGCTGCTCAGCGCAGACCGTTTGCAGGACTTTGCCTTTGAGGCAGAGGCCAGCGCACTGACCATGGCCGCAACTTCGATCATGGGCGATTTGATTTGCGGCCTGCCCATCGGCGACGCGCAGACGCTGGCTGAGGCAGCGCTGGACCTGATTACGCGCAATCCGCAGGGCGCTGAGAATCCGCGTTTAGGCGAATTCAATGCCTTCCTCAGCGTATTGGGCTACCCAAACCGTCTCAAAACCATCACTTTGCCTTGGGCAACCTTGATCGGCGCCCTGTCTGGACGTCTTGCCACGTCTACCGATATCGACATACGCGGCGCACTGCAAGCGGCCGGTTCAAAGAGGAATTCAGCATGAGCGATTGGGTCAAAGTGGGCTTAGCAACTGGGCTTGCACCCGGCGGCTGGAAGGTCATTGATGTGGATGGTGCGCAAGTTGCAATTGTCAATGTGGACGGCCACTTTTTCGCCATCGAAGATGTCTGCACGCACGATGGCGGCGAACTCAGTGGCGGGGCTATTTGTGGCTTTGAGATCGAATGCCCACGCCACGGCGCGCGTTTTGATCTGCGCACTGGTGCCGCGCTGTGTGCGCCGGCGTATGAACCGACCGCAGTGTTTCCGATTCGCATCGAAGACGGTGTGGTTTGGGTCCGCGATGACCGTTGGGATTAGTCCGCCGCCACGCCCGCTTGAGCGTGGATCGCAGCACTAGCCCGGCAAAGCTAGCCCCCGTCGCCTGGGTCGGTCGATAAGCCGGGTTTTGTCGTGAACGATCATTCCTCTGGGACCGACGTCACCGTCGGACTCAAGCAGCCAACCCGGGGAAGACGCGAGCCGCGCCATGCTCCCCCTATTTAGCCTTGCTGCAGGTGGGGTTTGCCATGCCGTCGCGTGTTGCCACCGACGCGGTGCGCTCTTACCGCACCGTTTCACCCTTGCCCGCACTCGCCTTGCGACGAGCCGCTGGCGGACTATTCTCTGTTGCACTGTCCGTGAGCTCTCGCCCCCCAGATGTTATCTGGCACCTTGCTCTATGCAGCCCGGACTTTCCTCGATGCGCCGCCCTTGCGGGCCCGCACCGCGACCGTTTAACCAACGCCCGACGACGGGGACGCGCAGTGTAGCGGGTGCCCGGTTCTGTCCGCTAGCGATTAAACTGCGCGTCTGCCGTTTGGATTAACCGGAATGCCGCCCGCCAACACACCTGCGACGACTGCGATGGTGGATACCGCTGGCCATGCGCTGACGGCCAACGCCGCGTTGGACGCTAGCCGCGCGTCGGTAAGCCCGGAACTGGGAACCTATGTAGGGCCGTGGTTGTTGGGTCGCTTGCTCGGACGCGGTGGCATGGGTGCGGTGTACTTGGCAGAGCGCAATGAGCACGAATTCCAACAGCGCGCGGCGCTCAAACTCATCAAACTGGGCATGGATTCGGGCGAAATCCTGCAGCGCTTCCTGGCCGAGCGGCGCATTCTGGCGCGTCTGGAACACCCAAATATTGCCCGGCTTATCGATGGTGGCGTCGATCTGCTGGGGCGGCCGTATTTCGTCATGGAATGGGTCGATGGTTTACCCTTGCTCGATTACGCCAATGCCCAAAGCCTGGATGCCGCGGGCCGTTTGCGGCTGTTTTTGAAACTCTGTGATGCCGTCGCGCACGCGCACCGACAATTGGTGGTGCATCGCGATCTAAAGCCCGGCAACATTTTGGTCGATACACGCGGCGAGCCCAAGTTGCTGGATTTTGGCATCGCCAAGGTCTTACACAGCGAGCACGAAGACACCTCAGCCACCGGCCCACGCTACTTCACCCGTGCTTACGCCTCGCCCGAACAAATGCGCGGTGAACCGGTCAGCACGGCCACCGATATCTATGCGCTGGGCGCGGTGCTGTTTGAACTGCTAACCGGCGCCGCGCGGCATCGTGCGCGCACCACACTGCATGAAACCCGCGAATTGTTGGCGCAAGCCAGGCGCCGCGCGGGCATTGATGGCCCAGCGGCAGTAACGCCACGCATGCTGGCGGGCGATTTGGCGCTGGTGGTCGCCAAATCCCTGCGTGATGAACCGGCGCGACGTTATGTCAGCGTGGAGGCATTCGCCGATGACTTGCGTGCGTTTTTGGACGGCCGTCCGGTCAGGGCGCGCGCCGGCTCGCTGAGTTACCGCATGCAGCGCTACGCCCGACGTCATTGGCTGGGTGTATTGGCAAGTTCTGCGGTCGTGGTCGCTCTGGTCGGTGGTGCGGCGTTGGCGCTCTGGCAGGCGCGGATCGCCCAACAAGAGTCCTTGCGCGCTGAAGCGGTCAGCGCGTTTTTGTCCAGCGTGTTCGAAAGTGCCACTCCCGAGGGCGCCGCCGGCGGCGATATCACGGCAAAGTCGCTGCTGGAACGCGGCGAGCAACGTATAGAGCGTGAATTGGCTGGGCAACCGGCGGTACGCGCGCGCCTCTACGCCACGCTGGGCAAAGCGTGGTTTTACATTGGCGATCAGGCGCGCGCGGCGCGCATGTATGAGGCCGGCCGTGCGCTGGTTGCAGCGGATGATTGGCGCACCCAAACGGCGTTATTGCGTGGCTTGGCGCAGGCCGAACTGGCGAGCGGACAAGTGCAACTGGCGCGCACGCATATCGATCAGGCGCTGGCGCTGTTGCCGGCCGATGACACCGAAACCCGTTTGGAACACTTACGCACGCAATCCGTGCAAAAGAGCCTGTTGGGCGCCGAGGGCGCCACGCTGGCGGCGCTCAATCTAGCGCGCGACGTGTACGCGGGCTTGCAAGCCCAACTCGGCCCGCAAGCTGAAGAGAGCTTGCAGGCGCTCAATGATCTAGGGACTTGGACACTGGAATCCGGCGACGCGCAGGCGGCCCTGCCGATTTTGGATGCGGTGATCGACGCGCGACGCCGGGTATCCGGATCTACGCACCCCGAAATTGCCGCAGCGATGCACAACCGCGCGCTGGCTTTGTTCCGACTGGGACAGACCGAACAAGCGCTAGCGCAAGCGCGCGCAGTGGTGGCCCTGCGCCGCCAAATACTGCCGAGCGAACACCGCGACCTAGCACGAAGCCTGGGCGCGCAAGCGATGATTGAATCCAGTCTTGGCGCCACCCAAGACGCCTATGCCCTGCGCACGGAAGCCTTGCATCTGTTGCGCGAACAGGCGCGACCGGATCAACTATTGCTCGGGCAAGAGCTGACCAACCAGGGCACCGACGCCTTCCGCTTGGGCGATTTAGACAGCGCGGTGCGTGACCTAAATGAGGCCGTGCAGCGACTGCAGCCGCAATTGGCGGTGGACGATCCGCGTTTGCTGGCTGCGAATACCTATCTAGGCCTAGTCGACTCTTTTCGCGGCAACTTGAGCGCTGCGCAAACGCGCCTACGGTCGGTGGATCTGCAAGAACAAGCGCGTAGCGATGTCAATGCTACGCAGCGTCTGACCACGCTGCGCTATTTGGCCCGCGTGCTGCGCTGGCAAGGCCGACCAGCGGAGGCCATCGACGCACTGCGCGACGCGCAAGCGCTACTGGCAGATCAATCCCAAACGCTGCCTGCGAGCATCCGGCTGCGGCTGGCGGTTGAACTGGCGCTGGCCTACATTGACGATTCCAAATTGGAGTTGGCCCAGCTGCAGATTGGCCTTGCAATCGCCGGTTATCCGGAATCGGCGCAGCCGAGCGAACTAGACCAAGCGCAGTTGCTGCTCGCGCAGGCCCGGCTGGCTTTGGCGTTTGCGGATTTTGGCAGCGCACGCGAGCGCGCCGCCGCTGCGCTGCAGCGTTACCAGCGTCAGCTCAACGAGGGCCATTGGGACATTGGCGAAGCGCGCAGCGTGCTCAGCATGGCCAACTGGGGCCTGGCAAAAGATCGCAAAACACGCGCCGGGCTGCTCAGCGCGCTCGATTGGCAGCAAGCGCAGCGCCCCTGGCATCCGGATACGGCGCGCTTACAGGCGCTAGTGAAGCAGCGTTGAGGACACGCCAGCTTGGCGAAACCACGGCCTCGGCAGCGTCAAACAAGCCCGAACCCGCCAAGCGCTACCGAAGCACCAGCGCAGCAAGCTCCGCTGGTGCTCAAGTGACTGTGCAGCTCTCTATAGCGCAGCTAAAACCGCTTCAGCGCTGGATACCTTGAACTCACCCGGCGCCTCGACGTGCAATACGGTAACCACGCCGTCTTTGGCAACCAACGCAAAACGTTGTCCGCGCACGCCCATGCCAAACTTGCTGGCATCCAATTCCAGGCCGAGCGCTTTGGCGAAACCCGCGTTGCCGTCGGCGAGCATGTAAATTTCCTCCGGCACGCTTTGGCTATTGCGCCAGGCGTCCATAACAAAGGCATCGTTGACCGCAATGCAGACGACGCGATCGACGCCCTTCGCCTTCAGTGCATCTAGGTGGTCAACATAACCGGGCAGATGGCGTGCCGAACAAGTCGGCGTGAATGCGCCCGGCACGGAAAACAACACGACGGTCTTGCCGCCGAACAGTTCTTCGGTGCTGATTTGCTGCACACCCTCTTTTAGGTAACTGAGCGTCGCGACGGGAATGTGTTCGCCAACTTGAATAGTCATGTGCGGATTCCTTGAAGTGAACGGCCATTCTAGTCTTAGCGGGTGTGAAGACGAAGCTTCGATTCCGATGGCATTGCCCACCCCAGAGAACTCGCGCAGCTCAAGCAAGCGCGCCACGCCTTAGGACGGCAATTGTGCCGCCTTTGGCAAGCGCCAATCGATCGTCTGTCCACCACGCGCTTGCAGATAACTATTCGCGCGTGAAAAGTGTTCGCAGCCGATAAAACCGCGGTAAGCAGACAGCGGCGACGGATGCGGCGCACGCAGCACCAGATGTCGACGCGGATCGACCAGTTTGCCTTTGGCTTGCGCGTAGGCGCCCCACAGCATGAACACCAGACCTTCGCGTTCGCTGTTGAGCAATTGAATGATGCGGTCGGTAAAGGCTTCCCAACCCTTGCCTTGATGCGCACCCGCGCGGCCGCGCTCGACACTGAGCACGGCATTGAGCAGCAGCACGCCACGATCGGCCCACGGCAACAGGCAGCCATGGTCGGGCGCATCGATCTGCAGGTCGCGCTTGAGTTCAGCGTAAATGTTGAGCAAGGAAGGCGGCACGTCGACACCCGGCGGAACCGAGAAACACAAACCTTGCGCCTGTCCCGGTCCGTGATACGGATCTTGGCCAAGAATGACCACCGCAACGCGCTCAAACGGTGTGTGATCGAGAGCGGCAAACATCAGCCGCGCCGGCGGATAGATCTGTTTGCCAGCCTGGATCTGCGCTTGCAGAAACTCGCGCAAAGCGAGCATCGGCGGCGCCAACAGCTCCGGCAGCAAACGCTGTTTCCAACTGTCGTGAAGTCGAATTCGAGATGCGTCGGTCATGACAGTTGGCTAGTTATGCGGTTTGCCGGAATCACCCGTGCACGGCGGGTGAGAGCTTCGCGACGCAAGTTTGCTCGCGCAGCAGCAATCACAAACATCGATCAAATCGCGCCGCTTAGCCTGCCGCCTGCATCTGCTTACGCAAGGCTTGCGATACACGCAACTGGAAGGCGAGTTTGGTGATCAACAGGCGCTCTTCGGTGGGCTTTTGCACCAAATCGTTGGCGCCTGAGCGCAATAGGGCGGTCTGGTTGGCGGCGTTGTCGTCGCCGGTCATGACCAAAATCGGCAACAGGCCTTTTCCATAGGCAAAGCGGCCGCGTAACTCATCGAGTAAATCACCGCCGGTCATGCCACCTTTCAAGTACACGTCGGTGAGCACAATATCCGCACCGATGCGCCCTTCACTCTTGGCTTTTTCCAGGATCTCGATGGCTTCTTCCACGCTGACCACGTGATTTACCTTGAGCCCGTGTTTTTCCATCATGCGCCGCGTGGCCACTGCGACAACGCGTGAATCCTCCACGTACAACACATCGCCGGCCGGCATGCCTTCGGGGCGCATGTAGCCGCGAATGAAGGTACTGAGTGCCTGCGGACCTAAGGATTTATCAAAATAATCGGTGACATCAGAAGCGAGATCGCGATTCAACAGGCGTTCTTGCACATCGCCGGATACCACGATGATCGGAATGTAGGCCTGTGGTGAGTGCTCACGCACGTAGCGGGCGAGTGCCATGCCATCCATATCGGGCAACCGCAGTGCCGTGGTCACCAAGTCAACCACCCCGGCTGCGAGGTGCGCCTTGGCTTCCTCACCGGTGCTGCAGGCCAACACGGTTACACCGGGCATGTCGTGATGTAATAAATGATCGATGATCTTGCGGACCACTTTTGATCCGTCGACGACCATCACCCGCGGTGTTTCGCTGGAGATGTGTCGTGTCACCGATATTTCCATGCCAGCCCCCTTCCCTGCTTGGCGCGCTTAGACGCCGGTACTCAAACACCAAGTGATTTAACGTGGTTCCGCGTCGCGCAGGTGCCGCGCACTCGCCAGCCACGCACCTAACCATCCCAACGCCGCGCCGTAGGCGATCAGTAGCGCCGTGCCACGACCGCCCAAACCCTCTAAGGAAATACCCGCATCGTAGCTTAGCGCGAGGCGATCAACGGCGGGCTGCACCCAGTGTAGCCCCGCATAGACCAAGCCCAACGCCAGCAGGCCGCCGACAATGCCGTACCAGATGCCTATATACAGGTATGGGCGTCGCACATGACCATCGCTGGCGCCGAGCAACTTCAAGATCAGGATCTCTTCGCGCCGCAAGGAAATCTCCAAGCGGATGGTATTACCGACCACCAGCAGCACCGCGACCGCCAAAATTGCCGCGCCCAACACGATTGCACGGCGCGCTAAATCCAAAAGCGCGTCTAGTCGCTCCAACCAGCGCCGATCAATTTGTACCCAATCAACTTCAGCGCGTGCGGCAAGTTCGGCCTTGAATTCATCCAAACGCGCCACGCCGGCTGGCGTCAAACGAATGATGACCAAAGCAGGCATCGGATTGGCATCCAGCGCGCCCAGCGCTTCGGCGAAATCGCTCATCTGACGCAATTCGGCGAGCGCATCGTCGGGCGAACGCACGTCGGCCTGCGCAACTTCTGGGCGATCTTGCAAGGCATCGGCCAGTTCGATAGCGCGCTCGACCGGTTCTCCGGCGGCCAAAAATACGGTGAGATCGCTACTGGGCCGCCACGCCACCGCGGCGCGGTCAATCTGATCGAGGGCCAAAAAGCCAAAAGCCGGCAAAACCAGCGCAACCGCAATCACCCCCAGCGTGAGCAACTGGCCGAACGGATCGCGCAGCAAACGCCGCAAACCGGCGCCCATGCCTTCGACATGTGAGCGCCACCAAGCGCGCCGTTTATTGCCCTGCGGTCGACTCAATTCACTCGCCTCGGTCATACCAATCCTCCGGGCGAAAGTCATCGATCAATCGACCGTTTTCCAGCACCAAGGTGCGTTTATGCATGCGTTGGATCAATGGCAGATCGTGGCTGGCAATGATCACCGTAGTGCCCAGTTCCTTCAGCGAGATCAATAAAGCCATGATTTCGGCGGCAAGCTTGGGATCCAGATTGCCGGTAGGCTCATCGGCTAGCAACAAATCGGGCACACCGACCATCGCGCGCGCGATGCCTAAGCGCTGCTGTTCACCGGTCGAGAGTTCACGCGGTAGTGCAGATTCGCGGCCGCCAAGGCCGACCTGCGCGAGCGCGCGCGACACCAACGGCGCCAGATCCAGTTCAGCGACACCATCCAGCCGCATCGGCAAGGCAACATTGTCGAACGCATTGCGGTCCAGCAACAACCGATGATCTTGAAACACCAACCCTAAGCGCCGCCGATAAGCCGGCAACGCGCGGCGGCGCACATCGGCAAGGCGCCGGCTGAACACGTCGATAGTGCCAGCAGAAGGCCGCTCAATCAGCGCAAGCAGCTTCAATAAGGTGCTCTTACCAGCGCCGGAGTGCCCGGTGAAATACACCATCTCTCCGTAACCGATTTCGAAACTGATGTCGACCAGCGCTTCCCGCCCTTCGGCATAACGCTTGCTGACCTGTTCGAAGCGAATTGACATGCGCGGCGTGATGCTCAGGAAAGGCGTTGATTATGCTTAAGCCCGCCGTCAAATGCGCGCATGGTTATGGCTTGGGCAATGGGCTACGTAGTACCTCATCGGCATGCTGCCAGCGCGCCATTAATCGCTGTTGCAGGTTGGCGCGCACTTTGGGGTCGGTTTCCAGATTGATCCGTCGCAGCAAGGAATGGTTGATATCCAGGACATTCAAGGTTTGTGCCGCGAAGTACCCGGTGAATTCGGCGAACGCCCGGCCTCGCTGTGTATCAATCCA
>Ga0105048_10005311_pt1 | contig 20838 bp, 16 predicted proteins | sample MAT05_FD_78382 | JGI IMG/M metagenome (GOLD analysis project Ga0105048, IMG submission 78382) | Freshwater microbial communities from Lake Fryxell liftoff mats and glacier meltwater in Antarctica - MAT-05 | ecosystem: Environmental > Aquatic > Freshwater > Ice > Liftoff microbial mat | place...
AAGACCGAACCCCGCTGCGCTCTTCGCGCTCCACCCTGACTTTGCCATGGAATACCTCGCTACTGTGGAGAGCACCCTCCGGCCGGGGGCTTCTCACGCCCTGAATCCCGCTGCAAAGGAAAGAGAACAGCGGCTTCGCGCCGTAATCAGTCCTCGCCAAAGACGAGGACTCCACGTACACTGCGCGCCTTTCATGCCAAGCCCCGCATTCGAAGCCCTCCCGCCCGCCATCGCTGCGGCTCTCACGAGCCGCGGTTTCACCGCCCTAACCACCGTACAGGAAGCCGTGCTCGATCCGGCGCTTGCCGGTCGGGATCTCCGGATCTCCTCGCAGACTGGATCGGGAAAGACGGTGGCGGTCGGCCTCGTCCTCGTCCCGGGGCTCGAGGCGGCGGTGAAAGAGCGCGCGTCCCTCCCGCCGGCACCGCAGACCGGCCCCAGCCCCTGCCGCCCCGCGGCCCTGCTCGTCGCCCCCACGCGCGAGCTCGCCGCGCAGCTCCAGAAGGAGCTGAGCTGGCTCTATCAGCCCCTCGGCATCCGCGTCGCCGCCGTCGTCGGTGGCACCAGCTACGGGGGTGAGCTCCGCTCGCTCCGCTCCGGCCCGCTCGTCATCGTCGGTACCCCGGGGCGGCTCCTCGACCATCTCGAGCGCGGCTCGATTGATCCCTCGACGGCCTTCTCCGTCGTCCTCGACGAGGCCGACCAGATGCTCGACCTCGGCTTCCGCGACGAGCTCGAGGCCATCCTCGGGAAGACGCCGCCGGAGCGCCGCACCCACCTCGTCTCCGCCACGTTCCCGCGCGAGGTGCTCTCGCTCGCCAACCGCTACCAGCGCAACGCCGCCGACGTGCAGGGCACGCAGCGCGGCGAGGCCAACGAGGACATCACCCACATCGCCCACATGGTTCGCTCGGGCGAGCGCGACGCGGTCCTCGTCAACTTGCTCCTCCTCGCCCCGGGCGAGCGCACCCTGGTCTTCGTCCGCACCCGCGCCGACGCGGCTGACATCGCCGATCGCCTCGCCAACCGCGGCTTCGGCGCCCGCGCCCTCAGCGGCGAAATGGAGCAGTGGGAGCGCACCAAGACGCTCGACGCCTTCCGCAACGGCAACATCTCCACGCTGGTCGCCACCGACGTGGCCGCCCGCGGGCTCGACGTGCCCGACGTCAGCCGCGTCATCCACGCCGATCCGCCCAACGATCCCGAGGCCTTCACGCACCGCAGCGGCCGCACCGGGCGCGCCGGGCGCAAGGGCACCAGCATCGTCCTCCTCCCGCCGTCGGCGCGCGAGGGTGTCAGTCGCCTCTTCCGCCGCGCCCGGGTCGAGGCGACGTTCGCGCCCGCCCCCACGGTCGCCGACGTGCTCCGCGCCGCCGACGATCGCCTGATCGCCGAGCTCACCACCGCCCCCGCCGAGGACGCCAAGGAAGACGCGCGGCTGCGCGGCCTCGCCGACCGCCTCCTCGCCACCGAGGATCCGGCCAAGCTGGTGACGGCCCTGCTCGCCCGCGCCCGCCACACCGGCGCCTGCGCCCCCGAGACGGTCACTCCGGTGTCCTTGCATGCGCAGCGCCCCCAGGCGTTCGAGCAGCGCGGCGGCCCCACCCGCGGCGGCCACGACGACCGCGGCCCGCGCGGCGGCTACGACCGTGGCCCGAGCAGCGGCCCGGGCCCGATCCATGCGCCGATGCACGTCGGCTTCGTCCCCTTCCGCGTCACCTGGGGCGAGCGCCACGGGGCCGATCCCCGCCGCGTCCTCGCGCTGGTGTGCCGCCGCGGCGGCATCCAGGGCAACCAGGTCGGCGCCATCCGGATCGGGGAGGTCGAGTCGACGTTCGAAGTCGCCGTCCCCGTCGCGGCGGAGTTCGCCGAGCTCGTGCGCAAGCCCGACACGCGCGATCCCCGGATCCGCATCGAGGCGATCACGAGCGTCCCTTCGGGGGTGGCGCCTCGTGCGCCCTTTCAAGACCGGTCCGCGGGTAATCCGCCGCCCGTGATGGCCCCGCAAGCCCAGGAGGCCCCCGCGCCCCGCGCCGCCGCGGTCGCGATCCCCGCGCCCGCAGCGTCGTACTCGCGTCGTGACGACCGCCGCCCCGGGCCGCCCTCGGTCCCGCCGGTAGTCGCGCCGCTGGCCGCCGAAGGCTTCACGCCGCCCCGCCGCAAAATGGTGAATTCCGCCCGCTGGCAGTGACGCGAAGATTCGTGGCGGTGCTGCTAGCCTCGGAGCATACCGCTTACTTTCGTGCGCCCCGGTGCGATCGGGGCCTGGTCCTTCGCTACGCTCATCGTTCTCACCACAGCTGCTTGCGGCGGCGGAGGTGAGGCGGCCGGCCCTGCTACCACCGGGGTGACGAGCGGCGGTGACGGCGGCGCGGGCGGCGCCTCGAGCAGCAGCGTTTCCGGCGGCGACGGCGGTCATGGTGGCTATGCGGAGACCGGCGATGCCGTGCCGTGCGAAGTGGACGGTCGCAAAGGCCTCTGCCTCGACGTCGCGGACTGCTTTGGAATGTACGCCCCGGCCACTGGGCACTGCCCGGGCGTGGCCAGCGTCCAGTGTTGCACCGAGATCCCGGCCGGGAAGTGCGATCCTCTGGAGATGCCCAACCCGAATCAATGGCTGGTCGAGAGCCCCGGCTCCGGCGGCTGTCTCCCGGGCATGATCGCGGTGGAGGGCTTCTGCATCGACCAGTACGAAGCCTCGCTGGTCTGGGCGGACGGCGGAGACTTCTCTCCCTTCTTCAACCCCGGGGTGGACGACGTGCGCGCCGTATCCATCCTGGGCGCCGTCCCCCAAGCCTACATCGATCAGATCCAGGCCATGTCAGCCTGCATGGCCTCGGGAAAGCGACTCTGCACCGACGCCGAGTGGCTACGTGCCTGTCAGGGTCCCAAGGATACGCCCTATCCTTATGGCAACGTCCTCGAGCCCGGCGTCTGCAATGACGCGCGCGCCGTCCACCCGGCCGTGGAGTACTACGGCACGACGGACTCCTCGATCTTCTCCCACCTCGACAACGCCTGTTTGAACCAGCTCTTCGACTCGCTCGATCCCGCCGGGGCCCGCTTCGGCTGCGAGACGGCGGACGGAGCGTTCGATATGATGGGCAACGTCCACGAATGGACGGCCGATCCGGCGGGCACGTTCCGGGGCGGTTACTACGTGGACACCGTCAAGAACGGGTCTGGCTGCCTCTACGCGACGAAGGCCCACAACACCTCGTACTGGGACGACTCGACCGGCTTCCGCTGCTGCGCCGATCTGCCCTGACGGTGACGCCGCGGGAAAAGCGCGCCTCTTGGCCGCTGTTCGTGTCGGCGCCCTTTCATCGACGCGGCATTACGGCATACCCTGGTCACGCTCGACCGATCTGGCCGAGGACCGAGGAGAACCAACGTGCCCCGCGACTCGAGCAACTACCTCCCGACGAACCCCTTCGCCGAGGTCCAGGAGCGCGCCATATCCCCGGTCGACCGCCACCGATCGCTCTACGCGATGCAGCGGCTCGTGCGCACGGAGGACCTCAGCGTCGTCTTCCAGCCGATCGTGCGCCTCGCGTCGATGAAGGTGTTCGCCTACGAGGCGCTCACGCGCTGCGCGGTCCTCGCCTACTCCAACCCGATGAAGCTCTTCGAGCGGGCCTGCCGCGACGGGTGCTGCGGGCGCCTCGGGCGCGCCGTCCGCGAGGTCGCCATCCCCGCGTGCGAGGGAGTCCCGCTCTTCGTCAACGTCCACCCGCAAGAGCTGGAAGAGCGCTGGCTCGTCCAGCCCGACGATCCGCTCTATTTTCACGACCGCGTCGTTTACCTGGAGATCACCGAGGCGGTGCCGCTCACCCATTTTGATCTCTGCCGCAGCGTCCTCAAGGACGTGCGCCGGCGCGCCGACGTGCGCCTGGTGGTCGACGATCTCGGGGCCGGCTACTCCAACCTCAAGCACATCGCCGACCTCGAGCCGGCGATCGTCAAGCTCGACCGCGCGCTGATCATCGATCTCGACAAGAGCAAGCGGCACCAGACGCTGGTCGCCGGCATCGTGCGCCTCTGCGCCGACCTCGGCGCCGAGGTCGTGGCCGAAGGCATCGAGACGCTGGACGAGCTCAAGGCCATCCGCGACACCGGCGTCCACTTCGCGCAGGGCTTCTTGCTGGCGCGGCCGGGCTTCCCGCTGCCCACCATCAACCCGCTGCCCCCCTGGTGATCGCCGGAGCGGGGCAGTCCTCGTCTCCGGCAAAAAGCTCCCTTCGAGGGGGATAGTCCGCTCAGCCAGCGAGGCCCGGGAGCGGCCCTGTGCACACCGCCGGGTTGCCGAACGTCGTCGCCGGCACGCCCATGAGGTTCGCGAACGAGACGAAGAGATCGTTGTGCGCGGGCCCTTTGGAGTACGCCGGCCAGGCCATCGTGTCCTTCACGCGCGGGTAACGCACGTAGCGCCCGGTCTTCACCGCGCCGCCCATGCTGCCGGCGAGGACGTAAGGGATGTTGTCGAGCGAGTGATCGCCCGCGGCGATCTGGCCGCACCAGACCACGAGCGTATTGTCGAGCAGCGTTGTGCCGTCGGCCTCGGGGATCGCCGCGAGCAAATCGAGGAACTTCGCGAACAGCATCGCATTGTAGGTCTGGAAGGACTTCATCACCCCTATCGCCGCCGGATCCTCGCCGAGCGTCGGCTTGGCGCCGTTGGTCTTGTGGACCATGTCGTGGAAATCCGTCGCGCCGCCGGAGGGCGTGAACCCGAAGACGTCGTCGGGCGGCACTGGCACGTAGAGCGTCGCGACCCGGGTGAGGTCGCAGGCGAGGGCCGTTTGCACGAGGCGCATCAGGACCTCGGTGTTGGCCTTGTACGACTGCCCTTCTTCGCCTGGCACGCTGTTGACCACCGCGCCGCTGGTGATCGATTTGTCCGGCACGACGCACGAGGAGCTCGACGAGAGCGCGAGGCGCTTCTCGAGATCCCGCAGCGCCTGCGCATGAGCGTCGAGGCGCGCGCGATCGAGCGAGCTCGAGCGCGAGCTCACCGTCTTGTAGCGCGCGCACGCGGCCTCGATCACGCTCGTCTGCTGCTCGAGGAGCTTCTTCTGCTTGGCCTTCTCCTCGGCCGTCGTCCCGACAGGGCCGTTGGGAAACATGCGGTCGTAGATCTTGCCGGCGCCGCCGTAGATCGGGATCGGCTGCCCCGCCGCGGCGTAGAGCGGCGAGGACTCGGCCGCGCCGCCGCCGGCGTCGTGCTGCCACGGGCTGATCACCACCTCGAGCGACGGGAGCACCGTGAGCGGCGAGGGCGTGTTGAGGCCCTGGGCGATGAACTGATCGATCGACATGCCGCCCGCGAGTCCCGCGCTCTGCCGGTTCGCCGCGACGAGCGCGTGGGTCTCGCCGCCGATGTGGGCGTTGGCGGCCCCGATCGGATCGACGTTCGCCGAGATCATGTCGATGCCGTCGAGCATCAGGATCTGCTTCTGGTGCGCGACCAGCGGCTGGTGGATGTCGCGGAGCGAGAGCTCCGTCGTCGACCACGGCTTCTTGATCGAGAGCGCGTCGGGCGCGCCGGTCACCGTCGGGGTCCAGAACGGCTTGAGCGAGCCGTCGTTGTTGTACTGTTTGAGCGTCCCGTGCTCCGTGTAAAAGAAGACGATCCGCTTCGGGATCGAGGGGTTGCCCGCGCGCACCTGCGAGGCGCCGAGGAGAGTCGCGCCGGCGTAGCTCGCGCCCGCGAGGCCGAGGAGCTGAAGGACGTTTCTGCGGTTGAATTTCATGGTGGTCCGTCCTTTCAAGGTGCGATGGGCCGGGTGCGGAACGCGTCGCTCCGGGTGAGCGCGACGACGAGCTCGGGGAGCTTGAGATCGCTCTTCTCGAACGCGTCGAGCACCGGCGCGAGCCCCTTCTCATCGATGCCTTCATGATCGACGCCGAGCGCGTAGCGCATCCAGCTCGAGGCGACGCAGGCGTGCACCTTCGGGCTCGCGGCGAGCTTGTGGCCGAGCTCGACAGCGCCGTCGAACTCGCCCGAGAGATCGCCGTTGCCGGCGGCGATCCAGCCGGCCGCGTCGACCGGAAGAGCGTTGTCCTGGGTGCGCCAGGCGCCGGTGGCGTCGTAGTGCTCGAAGCCGAAGCCGATCCCATCGATGATGTGGTGGCAGCCCGCGCAGGTGCCTTGCTCGTGCTGGGTGGCGAACCGCTCTCGCGTCGTCATCGTCTGGTCGGCGCGAAGAGATCGTGCAGCGTCGCGGTGTACTGATCGCTCGTCAGGCGCGCGAGCGGCGAAGGGGCGGCGTCGTCGCCGACGGGGCCGGCCCCGGTGGTCCGGCCCGGCGCGTCGTCGCCGAGGGTCCCCACGCAGGCCGCGGCGAAGAGCGGGACGGCGAGCAAGAGCCATCCGCGGCTCCTCGAGGTCGTGTTCGTGCGCATTCCGGGTACGTACCGCGAGGTCCTCGAAACGGTTCACCGGCCCGTCTGATTGCGCGGGGCCCCGACCTCGACTTCGACCCATGGATACGGGGATAGGTCGGCTATTTTCTGTCCGATCGCCCCCTCCGAACACCATCTCTGGATTGCCCTCCTGGGGTGATTGAAGTACAGAGATCCCCCCGGTTCAACGCCGGTGAAGGAGAGAGCCTATGTCCATGTCCCTCGGGATCACGGGGTTCGTCGTCGTCGCCTCCAGCGTCCTCGCCGCCGCGTCGGGCGCCCGCGCAGACTCGCTGTCTGATACGACCTTTGGGGCTCCGCCTCCGGCCGAGCCAGCGTCGGTGTGCACCGCCAGCTTCGGCCTGGGCAGCCCCACGAGCTGCAAGCCGCAGTCGGCCTGGTACGAGCACGCCAAGAGCGACTGCGTCGAGCGGGGCTACACGGCCGTGGGATCCCTCTCGCCCGCCAACGCGTGCTGGAAGGGCTTCCGATCCGTCGATTACACCTGCTGTAACTGATCCCCCCCGGGATCGCCGTACAGCTCAGCTCCGCAGGCCAGGCGCCTCGTGGCCGCTCTGGGCCACGTACTCGGTGTAGCCACCGCCGTAGAGGCGCGGGCCCTCCAGCGTCAGCTCCAGCACGCGATTCGAGAGCATCCCCAGGAAGTTTCGATCGTGGGAGACGAAGAGCATCGTCCCCTCGAAGTTCTTCAGCGCGTCGACCAGCATCTCCTTGGTCGTCATGTCGAGGTGGTTGGTCGGCTCGTCCAGGATCAGGAAGTTCGGCGGATCGAAGAGCATCTTCGCCAGGACCAGCCGGGCCTTCTCGCCTCCCGAGAGGATCCGACAGGGCTTCTCGACGTCGTCCCCCGAGAAGCCGAAGACGCCGGCCAGCGTCCGCAGCGCTCCGATGGAGGCCTGAGGAAACTCGGTGATCAGGGCCTCCCAGACCGACTGCTCGGGGCTCAAGAGCTCCATCGCGTGCTGGGCGAAATAGCCCACCTTGACGCTGGCGCCGACCGAGATTTGCCCCGAGTCAGGCTGCGAGGCGCCGGCGATCAGCTTGAGCAGCGTCGATTTGCCGGCGCCGTTGATGCCCATGACACACCAGCGCTCACGCCGCCGGATCAGGAGGTCGAAGCTCTCGTAGATCTTCTTCGAGCCATAGGCCTTCTTCAGCGCCTCGACCTTGACCACGTCGTCCCCGGAGCGCGGGGCCGGCTTGAAGTCGAACTGCACCGATCGGCGGCGCTTCGGGGCCTCGATCTTCTCGATCTTGTCGAGCTTCTTCACCCGGGACTGCACCTGGGCCGCGTGGCTGGCGCGGGCCTTGAAGCGGGCGATGAAGGCCTCTTCCTTGGCCAGCATCGCCTGCTGGCGGTCGTACTGGGCCTCGGCGTGGACATCGTTGAGGGCGCGCTGCTTCTCGTAGAACTCGTAGTTGCCCGAGTAGGTGGTGATCTCGCCGCCGTCGATCTCCAGGATCTTGGTGACGATCCGGTTCATGAACTCGCGATCGTGGGAGGTGATCACCAGGGCGCCTTCGTAGGCCTTCAAGTAGCTCTCCAGCCAGATGATCGACTCGATGTCCAGGTGGTTGGTCGGCTCGTCGAGCAGGAGCGCGTCGGGGCGCATCAGGAGGATCTTCGCGAGGGCGACGCGCATCTTCCAGCCGCCGGAGAGGGCGCCGGTGTCGCCGTCCATCACCTCCTGGCTGAAGCCGAGGCCGGCGAGGATCTCCCGGGCGCGGGCGTCGAGCGCGTAGCCGCCGAGCTCTTCGTAGCGGGCCTGCACGTGGCCGAAGCGGTCGACCAGGGCCTCCATTTCGTCGAGGCGATCGGGATCGGCGAGGGCGTGCTCGAGGTCGCGGAGCTCGGTGGCGATCGCCGAGATCGGGCCGGCGCCGTCCATCGTCTCGGCGACGACGCTCTTGCCCGCCATCTCGCCGACATCCTGGCTGAAGTAGCCGATGGTCACGCCGCGATCGACCGAGACCTGGCCGCCGTCGGGCTGCTCTTCCTTGGTGATCAGCCGGAAGATCGTCGTCTTCCCGGAGCCGTTGGGGCCGACGAGGCCGACCTTTTCGCCGCGGTTGATCGCCGCGGAGGCGTCCATGAAGAGGATCTGTCTGCCGTGCTGCTTGCCAATGCCGTCGAGTCGGATCACGAAAATGCCTTGCTGCGAGAGGGGAGGGGGGCCCGCGCGCGCAGCTCATATCGCATCGCCGTCTACCGCGCTACGGGCCGCTGAGCTGGGCGAGCTCCCTGGCGACGGCGCGAAAGAGGCGAAGGAGCGGGTGCTCGGCGTCGTCGTTCGGCCCCTCGCTCCGCGAAAGGCGGTGCCATTCGAGGGGCACATCGAAGACCAGCGTCGACCCGTCGTCGCTGCGGACGACGGCGCCGACCTCGTCGAGCAGGCGGCGCATCGGCGCGTTGGTGGCGAGCACCTCGGCGCGGATCGTCTGCACGCCGCGCTCGAGGGCGGCCTCGGCGACGGCGCGCACGAGCAGGCGGCCGAGGCCCTTTCGTTGCACGTCGTCGACCACCGTCACCGCGGCCTCGGCCACGGTGGGATCCTCGGCGAGGCGGATCACGCGGGCGACGCCGAGGCCGATCTCGGTCTTGAGATCGAGCGAGTCGGTGGTGGCGACGATGGCCACGTGATGGACGCCGTCGACCTCGGTCAGGTAGCGGATCATGTCGTCGGAGAGCTCGCTCATCCCCGAGAGGAAGCGTCGGTAGCGTGACGTGGGCGAGAGGCGGCTGAAGGCAATGCGGAGGGGCTCGCTGTCCTCCGGGCAGATCATCCGCAGCGTGACCTTGGTCCCGTCGGCGAGGAGGTGCTCTTCGCGGTAGTCACCGTTGATCCGGTACTCGGGCTGCGGCTCGGCGCTCATGGTGCCGGTTGGATGAGCGGTGGGAGCGGCGGGAGCAGGGACATTTTTGAGGGCTCCTCGGTGCAGGTCGGACTGCCATGCTAGCGGAGGCTCGTGCTAGAGTCGCGCCCATGCGACTTGCGATGGTGGGTACGGGTTACGTCGGCCTCGTGGCCGGTGCTGGGTTTGCCGATTTCGGTAATGACGTCGTCTGCGCCGACGTCAACGCCGAGAAGATCGCCTGTCTGGATCGGGGCGAAGTCCCCATCTACGAGCCCGGGCTGGACGCGCTGATCGCCTCGAACGTGAAGGCTGGTCGCCTCCGCTTCTCGACCGACGTGGTCAAGGCGATCCGCGACGCGGAGGTGGTCTTCATCGCCGTGGGGACGCCGTCGGCGCCGGACGGCTCCGCCGACCTCTCCCACGTCTTCAAGGTCGCCGAGACGATCGGGAAGACGCTCGAAGGCTTCAAGGTCATCGTCACCAAGAGCACCGTACCGGTGGGCACCGCCGACAAGATCAAGGCGATCATCGCGCAGCACACCAAGCACGACTTCGCGGTGGCCTCGAACCCCGAGTTCCTCAAGGAGGGCGCGGCGATCAGCGATTTCATGAAGCCGGATCGCGTGGTGATCGGATCGGATCACCCCAAGGCGCGCGAGGCGCTGCGGCACCTCTACTCGGCGTTCGTGCGCGCGACCGACCGCATCCACGTGATGGACGCGCGCTCGGCCGAGCTGACGAAGTACGCGTCGAACGCCCTCCTGGCGACCCGCATCTCGTTCATGAACGACCTCGCGGTGCTGGCCGAGAAGCTCGGCGCCGACATCGAGCTGGTGCGCAAGGGCGTCGGCGCCGATCCGCGCATCGGGCCGAAGTTCCTCTTCCCCGGGCCGGGCTTCGGCGGCTCGTGCTTCCCCAAGGACATCGCGGCGCTGCTCTTCGCGGGGCGCGAGGTCGGGCTCGAGCTCGAGATGGTGAAGGCAACGGAGACGGTGAACGCGCGCCAGAAGAAGATCCTCGGCAGCAAGGTCGTGGAGCACTTCAACGGCTCGCTCGCCGGCAAGACGGTCGCGGTCTGGGGGCTCTCGTTCAAGCCGCAGACGGACGACATCCGCGAGTCCCCGGCGCTGACGCTGATCGACGATCTGCTCGCCGCCGGCGCCAAGGTTCAGGCCCACGATCCGCAGGCGATCGAGAACGTGAAGGCCATCTACGGCGACCGCGTCCACTTCACCGACGGGATGTACGGCGCGATCGAGGGCGCCGACGCGCTGGTGCTGGTGACGGAGTGGCACGAGTACCGCACGCCGGACTTCCAGCGGTTGAAGGCGGGGATGCGCACGGCCTCGCTCTTCGACGGCCGTAACATGTGGATCCCGTCGGAGCTGCGCGGGATGGGCTTCTTCTACACGGGCATCGGTCGGCAGTAGGCGCGGAGGATCGAAGGGCTGCGCGCGGTCTCTCGCGCACCACGCGCGGCTCAGTCCTTCGCTCTTCCCGCCCAGGCCGAGAGCGCGCGGCCTCGCCCCGTGAAGCCGGGGCTCGCGGCCTCGCGCTGCGCGAGGTCCCGCAAGCTCGCCTCGCGCTCGCGAGCCCACGCCGCGAGGCGATGCGCGCCGAGCGCCTGAGCGCGCCGCCGCGCCGCCGATCGCCGGGAGCGCCTCGGCCACGAACAGGGGCGCGCCGAGCGTGATCGGATCGCCGAAGACCTCGCTCCACGGCACCTCGCGTGATCGCGCGAGCCCGAGCGTGAAGGCGAGCCCGCGCGCCTCGCCGCGGAGCTCGGCCGGCAGCGTGCCCACGAAGGCTTCGTACAGCCCGTCGACCAGCGCGCCGCGGCTCACGATCGCCTCGCGTTCGCCTGATCCACGTCGACTACGGGTGGATGAAGACCACCGTCCCGGTGAGCGAGCGCGCGACGCCGTGCCACCCCGGCGGGACCTGCGGCTCGCTCCACCAGAAGAGACGGCGCGCGTCCTCCGGCGCGAGGTTCACGCAGCCGTGGCTCTTCGGCTGGCCGAAGACGTCGTGCCAGTACGAGCCGTGGAGCGCGAAGCCGTTCTCGAAGTACTGCACGTAGGGCACGTCGCGGAGCTCGAACTCTTCGCCCACCGTGTCCGAGTCCATCGTGATCGAGATGTACTTGGTGTGGATGCGAAAGATCCCCCGCTTGGTGCTCTTGCTCGTCTCCGGATCGCCGAGCCCGGCCTCGCCGCTCGAGACGAGCGTGGCGTAGACGGCCTTCGTGCCCTCGTACGCCACCAGCACCTGCTTCGTGATGTTGACGTCGATCCACTTCTCCCCGTTCTTCCCCCACGCGGGCATCTTCTTCGCGGGATCGACGCGGCCGGCGCTGTGGTCGTCGATGTAGTCGCCGTCCTTCGTCTCGTAGAAGAGCTTGCTGCCCTCCATCTTCTGCTTGCCGGTGAGGTTGACGGCGCTGCGCCAGGCGAGATCCCCCGCGGCGACGAGCTTCTTCCCGCTGCCGAGGCGGTAGCGCTTCGCCCCTTTTTTGCGCACCAGGGCGAAGGGGAACTCGACGTCTTCGCCGATGACGAAGCCATGGAAATCCGAGCCGCGGATCGGGCGCAGACGATCGGCCGGGATGACACGGAGATCGGTCGAGACGTTGTAGCGACGGCCCTCCCAGAGGAACGAGTCGACGAAGGCCGCGCCGTTGTGGTGCGAGATGTCGCCGATCTTCATCGTCGCGTCGCCCTTGATCAGCCCCGACAGGTTCGGCACCGTCCCGCCGTTCTCGAGGAACCACGGCAGCGCCTTGTCGGTGACCTTGTTCTCGAGCGCTTCGAGCGCGGGCTCTGCGGGCTCGGTCCGCCACTTCGTCCACACGTCGAGCCCGTAGGTCGCGCCGCTCTCCTTGTCCCGGGCCCACTTGGCGAGGTGGGTCTTGAGGCGAGGCTCGAAGGTCTTGAGATCACTCTCGGTGGGCAGGCGCGCGTAGACGGGCCCGCCGCGCGTGGTGATCCCGTACATGTACGGGAGCTTCTGCGTCGGATCGGGGCGCCGCGTCGAGGCGCGGACGATGGGGTTCTCGAGGTCGCGCGTGGCTTCGGGTCCGAGGCACACGAAGCCGTACGGCTTGATCTTGCGCCAGCCGCCGGGGCACCCGCCCCGGCCCTGCTCGTCGGGCTCCATCTCGACCACGGCGCCGGCGCGCAGGTAGCCGACCTTGGTGGCGTTGGGATCGGGCCGCGCGCGCACGTTGGTGAGCATGGCGATGCTGGCGAGGCGCGGCGCGCCCTCGGGGATCGGCGGCGGCGGCGTGGATTTCCCGTGCAGATCCACGACCGCCGGGCCGACGGGCGAAGGCGGCGGCGCCGGATCGACCTCGCCCGCGCTGCCGTCAGCGCTGGGCGCGGAGCCCGGGACTTCGGCCGAGCTGCTCGTCGGCGCGTCGGCGGACAGCCCCGGCGCGACGTGATCCGAACGCCGGCACCCGGGCAGCGCCAGGAGCGCGAGGAGAGGAATGGACCAGCGAGCGCGTGCCATCGCCCGGGCACCTAACGCAGAAGCCGACGGGCCCGTCCAGTTTTTGGTCGCTCAGCTCTCTGCCTTGGGCGCCCTGGGAAAGCGGCCGAAGCGGAGCACGAGGCCGAGCCAGCCCTGCGCCAGGTAGAGCAGGTTGATCGCGATGTAGATCCAGAAGAAGGCGTCGAGCCTCCCGGCGATCGCGAAGATCCAGATGTGGCTCGGGTAGTGGTTGAGGAAGCGCAGGAACGTCAGCGCGAGGTCGACGACGCGGCCGACGAGCGAGCGCTTCGGCTTGGCCGCTGCCGTCTCGTAGAAGGCCTCGACCGTGACCTCCTTTCCGCTGATCTCGGGCCGCCGCACGAAGTTCGTCAACGAGATCGCCGAGGCCAGGATCACCGCGCCGGCGATCCCCGCGTAGAGAAACGCCACGGTCCCGGCCGGCCAGATCGTGAGATCGAGCCCGAGCCCGCCGCCGCGATGAAGCCGGATCCCGAGCGACCCGGCGAGGATCACCGCCTTGCTCTCGTCGGTGAAGAAATCGAAGAGGTGCCCTTCCTTCGAGGCGATCTTCTTGTGCCGCGCCAGCATCCCGTCGGTGCAATCGAAGAGGTAGCTGAGCTCGAGCACCGCGGCCCCGACGATCCCGCCGACGTAGTCCGGCATCGCCGCGAAGATCCCCGCCGCGACCACGAAGACGCCGAGGTTGAGCAGCGTGAGCTGGTTGGGCGTGATCGGCGTCGGCGCGAGGACGGCGACGACCACGGCGGCCAGCGGACGCATGAAGTAGGTATTGAAGAGCTGATCGTGCTTCTTGCGGGTGGCGAGGTAGATCGCCTTGACGGTTCCGAGCATCGGGCAGGGGACCTTAGTCGAAGAACCGGCGGGCGGCCGAATCGCGGGTGGTCCCGAAGGCTGGCCGTCGAGGCTCCCGGGACCTCGAAAGTCACCCGAAGGCGGGTCGTCGAGGCTCCCGGGAGCTCGAAAGTCACCCGAAGGCGGGTCGTCGAGAGAAAAGCGGCTTTTGCTCCGGAATGTCCTGGATCTGATGGTTGTGGACGGGCGCAAGACCGCCCTGCCATACTCCGCGGGTGACCACCCGTTTGGAAACGTTCCGCGGCTATATGGCCAGGCTCGCCCCCGCCGCGAACCCGCTCGACGCGGTGCGTGAAGGACTTTATGTGCCTCGCCCGGGGCGGTCCACGGCGGACGTAGTTTCTGCGCGCCTGGAGCTTGCTTCGACCTCGTCGCACCTCGTTGTCGGAGGCATCGGGTCGGGTAAGACGACGCAGCTCCTGGTGGCTCGTGATCGCCTGAGCAAGCTCTCGGATACCTGCGCAGAGTATATTGATGTCAGTGAAATTCACGACATCAGCAGGATAGAGCCCGGCGCGCTCCTCGTTATTGCTGGGTTGATGCTGGGTCGGCTACTGGACAAGTCCAGCGAGGATGAAGCCGCGCGTAACGCCGGAGAGCAGTTTCGTCGGTGGGCACATGGGCACGAAGAATCGTACTGGGTCGACGATAACTTCGATGAGTATGACCATTATTATGATGACCTTGAGCCGGCCTCGGATCGCCACTCCCAGCGGCTGGTAAAGACTGAAGAGCAAGCACTTCTTTCCTCGCCTCGTAAGTCGCTCGATTGGACCGTCGAGGAAAAGTTGTCAACGTTGTCCTTGCTCTGTAAGGGGCTCCGAAGGCAGTTTCCGCATATTGTCCTCCTTCTCGATTCGCTCGATCGTCTCTCCGACGTCTCGATTTTTGCGAAGCTCGTCGAGCAAGACGTGCGCGCGATGCGCGAGGCGGGCATCGGCGTCGTCCTGGTGGGACCGCTGCGATCGATGTTCGGGGCCAATCGCCCGATCGTCGATCATTTTCAGCATTTCTACCCGCAGCCAGCCGTCGACGTTCAGGAAGACGCTGCAGGGCGCGGGTTCATGGTCGAAGTCCTCCGCAAGCGCGCCCCGGCGGAGCTCCTCACAGAAGAAGCATGCGTATCCCTCGCCGCGCTCTCCGGCGGCGTTCTGCGCGACATGATCTCGCTCGCCCGCGATGCCGGAGAGGAAGCCTATATGAGCGGAGCCGATAAGGTCGAGCCGGAGCATCTCGCGACTGCCGCCGACGCCTTTGGTCGAAAGCTCATCTTCGGCCTCAACCCCCGGGAGATCGAGGTCTTGCAGCGCGTCAGGAAAATGGGCACGTTCGTTCAGACGTCGGATAAGGACCTGGCGTTGCTCGTGACGCGCCGGGTCCTTGAATATCAAACCAGCGCTCGTCGATTCGCGGTCCACCCGACCCTGGTGCCGCTCCTGGAGCAGATGGCTCCCATGGAGAATGAAGTATGAACGCTTTCAAGATTCTTCCCATCAGCGCGGGTGAGCTGGGCCGGCGCATCGACGCCGATCTCGGGAGACCAAGCCTGCGGGCGGCCATCGTCTCCGCGTCCTTGGCAGGCCCGGTGGCTGCACGAATTGCAGCGCGTTTGCGTAAGCTCTCCGGACGAGCTGTCGCGCACGTCGAGCATCCACTCGAAGCTGCGGCCCTCGTCCGGCTCGTACGGCGCGCGGGGGAGGGGCTGGCGGTCGTCTCGGGGATCGACGACTTCTCGGAAGAAGAGTGGCAGTGGCTCGACCTTTTGCGGAGCCACCTCGCGCGCGGCGGCTCCACGTGGTTCGTGCTCTCGCCGCGCTCGTTCGGGCTGCTCGAACGAAATGCCCCGAACCTCGCGAGCTGGATGGGTAACCCGCTCACGTTGATGGAGGGGGAGCGGCTCACCCGCGAGGCGGACGAGGACGCCGCCCAGGCCGAGTTCGATCGCTTGTCGCATGTCTGGCTCGACGAGACCATGTTCATGTCGTCTCTCACCAGGAAGGTTCAGAACCCGGCCTACCAGGCGATCATCACCATGGGGGAGCGGGCGATTCCGCCCATTCTTCGCGATCTCGAGCGGGAGCCCAAGCTGTGGGGGCCGGCGCTTCACGCCATCACGGGCGCAAAGCCCGTTCAGAAAGGAGACGAAGGCAAGGTTCGGCGCGTGGCTGCAGCATGGCTTCGGTGGGCGAAGGCGAACGGGTATGAGTGGTAAGCCCGAGCGCGCTTTGACGCTTGAAGTGCTCTTCCCTGATCTGGTGGATTGGGGGTATGTCGTGACCAGCGAGATCGACTTCGAGTATAATTGCGTCGCCTGGGCAGCCGGCGACAAAACTCAGCAATGGTGGCCAGATGAACATGGTTACTGGCCTGAAGGCGTCGCGCGCGAGATGACCGTCGAAGCCTTCATGGGAGCTTATGCAACCCTCGGTTATGCCTCCTGCCACGATGATGACCATGAGCCAGGCTACGAAAAGATCGCCATTTATGCCGACGACGCGGGCGCCCCGCAACATGCTGCGAGGCAAGTGAACGCCGAGCACTGGACCAGCAAATGTGGCGATCTGTGGGACATCAGCCATCCTTTGCGAGCCCTCGAGGGTGCAAGGTACGGCCGCGCCGTGAGGTTCATGAAAAGGCCCGTGTGATCCAGGGCAGCCGACTCGCGGACGCCGCGCTACCCTCGGCGCCGATGTTTCACCCCCTCGTCGAGACCTGGCTCCTCCGTCGCTTCGGGGCCCCGACGCCGGTCCAGGCGCAGGCGTGGCCCGTCCTCGCGCAGGGCGGCGACGCGCTGATCACCGCGCCCACCGGCGCCGGCAAGACGCTCGCGGCCTTCCTCGCGTGCCTCGATCGCCTCATCGTCGCCTCGTCGGCGGGCACGCTCCCGGATCGCACGGCGGTGCTCTACGTCTCGCCGCTCAAGGCCCTCTCCAACGACGTCCAGAAGAACCTCGACGAGCCCATCGCCGAGATCACCGCGCTCGCGGCGGAGCTCGGGTACGCCGCGCCGCGGATCACCACCGCGGTGCGCACCGGGGACACGCCGCAGAAGGAGCGGCGCCACAGCCTCAAGCACCCGCCGCACGTGCTCGTGACCACGCCGGAGTCGCTCTTCATCCTGCTCACGTCGGAGTCGGGGCGGCTCGGCCTTTCGCAGGTCTCGACGATCATCCTCGACGAGATCCACGCCGTCGCCGCCGACAAGCGCGGCGCGCACCTCGCGCTCTCAGTGGAGCGCCTCGAGGATCTGGTGGTGCGCGCTGGCAACCCGCGCCCGCAGCGGATCGGCCTCTCCGCCACGATAAGGCCGATCGAGACGGCGGCGCGGCTCCTCGTCGGATCGAGCGCCCCGCTCCCGACGATCGTCGACGCTGGCCAGCTCCGCGAGATCGATCTGGCGATCGAGGTCCCCGAGGACGAGCTCGGCGCGGTCTGCACCAACGAGCAGTGGGACGAGCTCTACGGTCGCCTCGCCAAGCTCGGGCGCGAGCACCGATCGACGCTGATCTTCGTCAACACGCGGAGGCTGGTCGAGCGCGTCGCCTTCCACCTCGGCGAGCGCCTCGGGGAAGACGTCGTCGCCGCGCACCACGGCAGCCTCTCGCGCGCGCGCCGCTTCGAGGCCGAGCGCCGCTTGAAGGCGGGCGAGCTCCGCGTCGTCGTCGCCACCGCCTCGCTCGAGCTCGGCATCGACGTCGGCGCCATCGATCTCACCTGCATCCTCGGCTCGCCGCGATCGATCGGCACCGCGCTCCAGCGCGTCGGGCGCTCCGGCCACGCCCTGGCGCGCACGCCGAAGGGACGCTTCTTCCCGCTCACGCGCGATCAGCTCCTCGAGTGCGCGGCGATCGTCCGCGCCGCCCGCCGGGGCGTCCTCGATACGGTCGTTTATCGCCGCGCCCCGCTCGACATCCTCGCTCAGCAGATCGTGGCGGTCGCCTCTGCCGCGGATGTCGACGAAGACGAAGTCTTCGCGCTGATGCGCCGCGCCGCCCCCTACGCCGAGCTCCGCCGCGAGGACTACGACGCCGTGCTCACCATGCTCTCCGAAGGCGTCGCCACGCGCCGCGGGCGGGCCGGGGCGATGATCCACCGCGACGGCGTCAACCGTCGCCTCCGCGGCCGCCGCGGCGCCCGGCTCGCGGCGCTGACCTCGGGCGGCGCCATCCCCGACACCGCCGACTACGACGTCCTCCTCGTCGCCGACGGCACCAAGATCGGCAAGGTCGGCGAGGACTTCGCGATCGACTCCTCGGCCGGGCAGACCTTCCTGCTCGGCAACACCTCGTGGCGGATCCGCCGCGTCGAGACGGGCAAGGTCTGGGTCGAGGACGCCAAGGGCGCGCCGCCGAGCGTGCCCTTCTGGTTCGGCGAAGCCCCCGCGCGCACCCAGGAGCTCTCGGCCGAGGTCGCCTCGCTGCGCCAGGAGATCGCCGATCACGCCGCCGCCTCGCGCGAGGCGGGCCTGGGCCTCGCGCAGGCGGTCGACCGGATCGCCGCGGCCTACGCGCTCGATCGGCCCGGGGCGCGCCTCGCCTGCGAGTACGTCGAGGCGGGCCGCGCCGCGCTCGGCGCGATCCCCACGCTCGACACCATCGTCGCCGAGCGCTTCTTCGACGACGCCGGCGGGATGCAGCTCATCCTCCACGCCCCCTTCGGTGCCCGGATCAACCGCGGCCTCGGCATGGCGCTCCGCAAGAGCTTCTGCCGCAGCTTCGACTTCGAGCTCCAGGCCGCCGCGACCGACGACGGCGTCCTCCTTTCGCTCGGCCCGCAGCACAGCTTCCCGCTCGAGTCGATCCTCGAGCTGGTCCGCCCCGATCACCTGCGCGAGACGCTTGAGCAGGCCGCCCTCCAGTCGCCGATGTTCGCCACGCGCTTCCGCTGGGACGCCGGGCGCTCCCTCGCGCTCCTGCGCTTCCAGAACGGCAAGCGCGTCCCGCCCGCGATCCAGCGCATGCGCTCCGAGGATCTCATGGCCGCGGTCTTCCCCGCGTCGCTCGGCTGCCAGGACAACCACGGCGGTCTCGGCGCGCACGTCGCGCTCCCCGATCATCCGATCGTCAACGAAGCGATCCGCGACTGCCTCGAAGAGCTGATGGACATCGACGGCCTCGGCGTCGTGCTCGATCGTCTCCGCTCCGGGGCTATCACCCTGGTCGCCGTCGAGACGCCGGAGCCCAGCGTCTTCTCGCACGAGATCCTCAACGCCAACCCTTACGCCTTCCTCGACGACGCCCCGCTCGAAGAGCGCCGCGCCCGCGCCGTCTCGGTCCGCCGCGGCCTCCCCGCGGCGATCGTCGATCGCCTCGGCGGCCTCGATCCCGAGGCGATCGCCTCGGTGGTGCGCGAGGCCCGGCCGGAGATCACCAGCGCCGACGAGCTCCACGATCGCCTGCTCGATCTCGTCGCGCTGCCCGAGCTCGAGGCCATCGCGCGGGGCTGGGAGGGCTTCTTCGCCGCGCTGGTCCGCGATCGCCGCGCCGCGCGCTTCACGCTCGCCGCGCTCCCCGAGGTGGGCCCGTCCCGCGTCGCCTGGGTCGCCGCCGAGCGCCGCTCGCTCGCCCTCGCGATCTGGAACGGCGGCGTCTTCGAGCCCGATCTCGTCGCCCCGTCGGGATCGCGCGGCGCGCTCCCCGCCGAGCGCGAAGAGGCCCTTGTCGAGCTCGTGCGCGCGCGGATCACGTTCACCGGCCCGATCACGGCGGCAGAGCTCGGCCTCCGCGTCGACGTGCCCGCTTCCGACGTCAACATCGCGCTCCACCGGATCGAGCTCGACGGCGCGGTGCTCCGCGGCCGCTTCACCCCCGGCCTCCCCAAGGGCGAGCTGGAGTGGTGCCATCGGATCCTCCTCGCGCGGATCCACCGCCGCACCACCGACGGCCTCCGTCGCGCGATCGAGCCGGTGAGCGCCGCGGATCTGATGCGCTTCCTCTTCGTCTGGCAGGGCGTCCGCGGCGCCCAGCACCGTGGGCGCGCGGGGCTCGCCCGCGTCGTCGAGCAGCTCCAGGGCTTCGAGATCGCCGCGGGCGCCTGGGAGAATGAGGTGCTCCCCGCGCGGGTGATGGCCTATCAATCGAGCTGGCTCGACGAGCTCTGCTTCTCGGGCGAGGTCGTCTGGGGGCGCCTCTCACCGCGCGACTCGGGATCGACGCCGACACGAGCCGCACCGGTCACCCTCTCGCGCCGCCGCGATCTCGCCTGGCTCCTCGCGCCGCGCGACGCCCGCGGCCCCGCGCCCAGCGAAAGCGACAGCCTCTCTCCGCCCGCGCGCGCCGTGCTCACGCTGCTCGAGCGCGACGGCGCGTCGTTCCTCGACGAGATCGTCGCCTCGGCCGGCCACGCGCGGATCGAGATCGAAGACGCCCTCTGGGAGCTCGTCGCCCGCGGCCGGATCACCGGCGACGGCTTCTCCGGCCTGCGCGCGTTGATCGAGCGAAGCCGCCCCGAGCCCGTCTGGAAGGTCGGCCGCCTCCGCGGCGGCTCAGCGCCGGTCTCCGCCGGCCGCTGGTCCCTCCTCCGGCCCCCGCGCGCCGCCAGCGAAACCTCGGTCGACGCCGTCGTCGAATCCCTCGCTCGACTCTACCTTCGCCGCTATGGCGTCGTCTTTCGCGATCTCCTCGGCCGCGAGTCCGAAGCTCCGCCCTGGGGCGAGCTCGTCCGCGTTTACCGCGTCCTCGAGATGCGCGGCGAGATCCGCGGCGGCCACCTCGTCCAGGCCACCGTAGGAGAGCAGTTTGCCCTCCCGGAAGCGCTCGACGCGCTGCGCGCTATCCGCCGCGAGCCGCGGAAGGGCGACGTGGTGCGCCTCTCGGCCTGCGATCCGCTCAACCTCGTCGGCGTCGTCACGCCGGGGGCGCGCGTCGCAGCCCACCTCGGCAACTACGTCTCGTTCCGGGACGGGGTCTATACCGAGGCCGACGAAATCCCATCAGAGCTGCTCACGGCCTGATCAGCCGCGAAAGATCGCGACAGCCGCGTCCTGGCGAGGAGGCGCGGCCTCCCACGCCACCACGAGACGCAATCGCGAGCGCTCCCGTCAAGTCCGTCGACGTGCGTGACGGTTCGACCCATCCGCTACGCTTCAGATGTCGGGACATGGAGTTCGAGGTTCATGATGCCCGCTCCCTCCCGACGCTCCCAGGCGTTAACCAGGTTCTTCCCGTGGCCGTGGCCGTGGCCGTGGCCGAC
>Ga0105048_10005312_pt1 | contig 20837 bp, 12 predicted proteins | sample MAT05_FD_78382 | JGI IMG/M metagenome (GOLD analysis project Ga0105048, IMG submission 78382) | Freshwater microbial communities from Lake Fryxell liftoff mats and glacier meltwater in Antarctica - MAT-05 | ecosystem: Environmental > Aquatic > Freshwater > Ice > Liftoff microbial mat | place...
GGGTTTTAACCCCGGGTGGGAGTGCTGTTCGGGAACAAGGGTGGCGCTTGCAATGCACGCAATCTAGTTTTCTGACGATTCCAATGCAAAGCGGTATCTGCACTCAAGGCCGACGCCGCCGACCTCGCCGCCGCCGACACAGCCAAGCCGACGTTTCGAGGGACAGCGCTTCCTCACAGCGAGAATCGCCTCGACTGGGTGAAGGGGCGCCACTCGGGGGTCGTGATCCAGGGCAAGCGGGCCGGGGAGAGCGATTGGTCCGACCTCGGCAAAGACAACTACAGTCCTTATGTCGACGGCCGCCCTCCCCTCACGGCCGGCACGAGCGAAACAAGGCAGTACCGGATGCGGTATCTCGACAAGGACAACGAGGTGGGGGAATGGTCTGACGTGGTGTCGGTGGTGACCATCCCGTAGCGCGGCGTCCTCCGTAGAGATTCACAGGGATGTAGAGCAGGGGAAAGAAGTCAGCGTCAGCGTCAGCGTTCACGTTCACGTCCACGTTCACGTCCACGTTCACGTCCACGTTCACGTTCACGTTCACGTTCACGTTCACGAGCACAAACGAAGAAAGCCACTCCCTGGTGGGAGCGGCTTTTCTACGGGGTTGTCAGGAGCTGACGCGCTGGCCGGAGGGGCCGGAGAAGCCCCTTCGCGCGATCACTTGTGCTTCTTCTTGCCCTTGGGCTTCGCCTTGTCCTTGTCGCCGTCGTGCTTCTTCTTGGCGACCTTCTTCGCGCCGTGCTCGCTGCCGAGCGCGATCTCCAGGCGATCTCCCTTCACCTTGGCCAGGTAGGGCGGCACTCCATCCCGGAACTGGATGGTGACTTCGGCGCCGTGGGAGGTATTGACCACGTTCACCGACGCGAGGCGCTTGTCCTTGCGGGCCAGATCCGTCGTTGAAGAGACGCTGCGGCGATCCGGCAGGGAGATCGTGAAGCCCATCGCCCCGGCGGCGCCGTTGATGCGCTCGATCGGGCCATCCATCTTGAGCTTGAGCGTGACCGGGTGCGAGACCGTGCCCTGGCCCCACTCCTTCAGCGGCGCGGTGCTCTTGCCGTCACCGGCAGAGCCGCTGGGCGCCTCGGCGTCGTCCCCGGCTTCCCCGTCGGCCCCGTCAGGCGCGGGGGCGGCGGCGGCGAGCGCGGCGCCCGAAGGCGTCGGCGCGGGCACCGGCTCGGTGGTCGACAGCGGGGTCGCCCCGAAGAGAGGAACGTTGGCGGTCGGCGTCCCAGGAGCGCCGACAGCGGCCAGCGCGGCGGGCGCGGCGACCGGCGCACCGGAAGGCGCGGGCAGCGCGGGCGCCGCCGTCGAGGCGCCCTCGGCGTTGGCCGTCGTCGATCCGTGCGATCCGATCGCGCGGGACACGCCGAAGATCGCCAGCACCAGGATCAGCCCGACCGCGGCGCCGACCGCGGCGCGACGCGGGCCGCGCATCGCCGGCGGCGGCGCCTCGTCGTTGTTGCTCTCGTCTTCGGCGTCGTCGCGAACGAGGCGGCGACCTTCCGACTTCAACGCTCCGCCCGGCGCGGGCGACGTCGTGCGGCGCGGGGCCTCGACCTTGGTGGCCTCGGCGCGCTCGGTCCGCTTCTTCTGCACGGCGGCGAGGATCCCGCCGAGGGCGCCCTTGGCGCGCGCTCCAGCGCCCGCGAGCACGGGGCCGATCTTCCCGGCGACAGCGCGACCGGCCTGCGCGGCGCGCGCTCCGACACCGGGCGGCGCGTCGCTCTCGTCGGCGTCCTCGGCGCTGCTCTCGGCGTCATTGGCGCTGGCGAGCTCGGCGAGGCTGGGGCGGCTCTTCCGCGGGTCCGCGACCTTCTCGGAGGTCAACGTCTCGGTGGCGCGGCGCGTGGGGGGCGCAGAGGACGGCCGCGCGCTGACGCGCTTCTCGGACTTATCGCCCTTGTTTTTCAGCGCGGGCGCCGAGGCCTCGGCGCTCGGCTCCTTGTCGTAGCGCAGCGACACCACGAGCTGCGGCACGTTGGTCACGGGATCGATGTCGACCTTCACGTGGGCGATCGTCGCCTCGCGCCGCTTGCCCTGGTCCACGTCTTCGAGCTCGAGCGAGCGGCCGACCTTGAGGAACTCCAGGTTCGATCCGACCTCGAGCTCCTTCGCCGCGGCCTCGCGCACGCGGGCCTTCATCGGCGAGCCGAGCCCCTCGATGTGGAGGCGCACGCGCGCGCCCCGCGGCACCTGCGGCGCCTCTTGCGCCTCTTGCGTGGGGGCCTCTTCGTCGCTGCCGCCGAGCGAGCCGCACATCGCGCGCACGGCCTCCGCGGTGTCGGGATCGAGATCGATGAAGCGCAGGCCGAACTCGCCGCCGCGGGCCTCCTGGTTCTTCCAGATCACCTCGCCTTCGGCGACGACCTCGGCGCCCATGCCGTCGAAGCGACAGACGAGCTTGTCACCGATCGCGGGGAGGTATGCGGTGCGGAGGCGCATCCCTTCGGGGGAGACATCGATCGACTCGGCCTCGAAGCCGCCGCCGACCATCTCTCCGATCGCGACCAGCGCTTCGAAGTGGACGCGCTTGCCCTCGCCCGCCCGCCGCTCCTGCCCATCCGCGCCGGTGGTGCCGGCTTCCTCTGCGCCTCGATCACTCATAGCTCATCCTCCGGAAACGCCGGGTTCGCGACCCGTGGGAAAGGCCGCGCGCGGCGGGCCCTTGCTCCCGAGGCAGTACGGCGCCGCGAACCGCTCGGCCAAGTTTTGCGCGCGGCTTCGAGCCGTCGGAGGGCGTCTCCGGCTAGCGCGCCGGGCCCGCGCCGTGACATGCTTGATCAATGAGCAGCGACGGCGATCCAGGTCGCAAAGACGACGTGGTGTTCGTCCACAGCAAGGTGGAATCTGGCGAGGGCTTCCGGATCATCCGCAAGCGGGCCGACGTGATCGAGGTCGGCGAGATTCGCCCGGTCCAGGAGGGCAAGCCCCTCACCGGCGAGATGATCAAGCTCACTCCGCGCAAAGAGCACGAGCAGATCTTCGACGTCGAGGTGCTCGTCTCCAGAGAAGAGCTGGGCCGAGGCGGGCTTGGCCACGCTGGGCCTGCGCAGGTCGCCACGACGGCGTACCGATCGAACTGGGATGCGATCTTTGGCGCGCAGGAAGAGCTCGGGGATCCTGGGGATCCCGGCGCTCTCAACTGACGCGGAGGGGACGGACGAGGCTCAAGCGTCCCCGCGAAGCCGATCGAGGATCCGGATCGCCATCCGCTCGACCCGCCGCGGCGGGGTCCGGCAGAGCTGGTGCCACAAGAGCTGCGCCGAGAGGACGCCGACGAACGCCAGGCTGTCAGCGTCGCCCAGCGGCCCGTCGCGCAGCCCGCCGCGGCACATGGCGACGAGGCGCGCGACGCCGTCGGGATCGAAGAGCCCCGCTTCGCGCAGCGCGGTCGCGCCGAGGAGATCAGCGACGTAGTCGGGCGCGCCCGGGCCGACGAAGCTCTGGGCGTCGGGCGCGCGGGAGGGCGGCCTCGGGCGCTCCACGATCGCCCGGGGGACGAGGCGCGCGGCGAGGCGCTTGAGCACGTACTTCGCGTCGAGCACATGGAGCTTGTGCCCCTCGGGCATGCGCGCCGCCGCGGCGAGGACGCCGCCGTCGAGGAAGGGAAAGCGCGCCTCGACCCCGTGAGCGAAGCTCGCGCGATCCCCCTGCGCCGCGAGCAAGTAGCCCGAGAGCAGCGTGCGGATCTCCAGGTACTGCGCGCGCGCGAGCGGGCCGAACGAAGCGAACGCCGGAGGGAGCGAGGCGGTGAGGTCGGCGATCACGTCGGTGCCGACGAGCGCCGCGCGCACCCCCGGCGAGAAGAGGCGCGCGAGGCCCGCTGCAGCTTGAAATCGCGGCAAATGTGAGAACAGCGGCGCCTCGGGATCGGCGTCGCAGGAGAAGAAGCGCCGGGCCAGCTCGCCCGCCTCACGCGGCTCGCGGGCGAGCCACGGATCGAGCCGATCGAAGAGCAGCGGCCGACTCCGCGAGCCGGGCTGCCGCGCAACGAAGGCCCGCACCTTGGCCTCGCGAAAGAGGTCGCCGCCGGCGAGCACTTCGTCGGCCCCCTCGCCCGAGAGGACGACCTTGATCCCCGCGGCGCGGACGGCGCGCGCGAGCAGGAAGAGCGGCACCGGCCCGGCGCGAAGCAGGGGTCGCTCCACGTGCTGAACGACGTCGGGGAAGGCGCGGGCGACGTCCCCGCGGGCCACGAAGACCTCGTCGTGCTGCGTCTCGAGCCGCTCGACCATCGCCTGCTGCAAGGGGCCCTCGTCGAGCGCGGGGTCCTCGAAGCGGATCGAGAACGTGCGCAGCGCGCCGGCGTGGACGCGCCGGGAGAGCGCGGCGATCACCGACGAGTCGATCCCTCCGGAGAGGTAACAGCCGACCGGCACGTCGGCGCGCATCAGGCGCAGCGAGACCGCGCGCGCGAGCGTATCGGAGAGCGCGGCCTCGCTCTCTTCGATGCACACGGGGCGCGTCGCTCTCCGGCGATCGGGGAACGTGGGATCGAACCAGGCGCGCTCGCGCAGCTCGCCCTCGGGCGTGACGACGGCGAGGTGGCCGGGCCGGATCTCGGAGATCCCCGCGAACGCCGTGCGCGGCGCGAGCGGCGCCCCGAAGGTGAACGTCTGCGCGAGGCCCACCGGATCGATCGCCCGCGGCACGTCGTCGAGCTGGAAGAGGGCCTTGACCTCCGACGCGAACACCAGGCGCCGATCGAGCCGCGCCACGTGGAGCGGGCGCACGCCGAAGCGATCGCGCGCGAGGAGCAGCCGCCGCCGCCGGGTGTCCCAGAGCGCGAAGGCGAACGGCCCCTCGAAGCGCTCGACGCAGGCGGCGCCGAAGGCCCGGTAGGCGACGATGAGCACCTCGGTGTCGGACCGCGTGCGGAAGGCGTAGCCCCGCGACTCGAGCTCGGCGCGGAGCTCGACGTGGTTGTAGATCTTGCCGTTGTACGAGGCCCAGATCTCACCGGCGGCGTCGGAGAGCGGCTGCTGTCCCGAGGCGAGATCGAGGATCGCGAGCCGCGCGTGGGCGAGCCCGACCTGGGCGTCCCGGTAGATGCCGAGGCCGTCGGGGCCGCGGTGACGGACGGCGCCGATCATCCGCGAGAGCTCGGAAAGAGCGGGCGGCGGAGCGCCGTCGAAGCTCAGGATCCCGGCGATGCCACCCATCGTCAGCCCCTCCCGCGCGCGGCGAGCTCGAGCTCACGATCGATCTCCACCACCATGGAAACCTCCCGGCGAGGTGAGGACGCGGGCAGAATTGACGCGCGACGACACCAACGGCCGAGGGTTCTGATGCTGGGCAGGTCGATCGGGGCGCGCAGCAGGGAGGCGAAGTAGGCCCGGCGACGCTCCTCCGGTAGAGTATGCGCCGGGCGTGATCTCCCCCGCCTCGCCCGGCTCGCACTCCCGCTCTCGGCGGCTCAGGTCCCATGAACAACTCCGGCCATACCATCATCAGCCACACCAAAGAGACCGCGGTCCTCGCGCTCATGGGCGTCGTCCTCCTGCTCACAGGGACGTACGCGGGCGTGGGCTGGTCAGGGTTCGTCTACGGCTTTCACAGCAGCTTCCCCACCGGCGCCGGCTACGCGCGGACCATCCTTTGCGTGGGGATGGTCCTCTTCATCGGCGCGCGCGACAACGTGACGCGCCGGGACAAGCGCCTCCTCCTCGCCGCCTTCGGGCTGACCCTGGTGGCCGACTTCTTCTTGATCCTCCTGGACTGGATGATGACAGGCACTGTCCTCTTCCTCGGCGTTCACGCGCTCTTCATCGTCCGCCACGTCCGAGGGTTCCAGGACTCGATGTCTCGCAAGGTGCGGACTCGCACCCTGCGCCTGCTCGCCGTGACCGGCGCTGTCGCCTTCGGAGGATCGGCGATCCTGCTGGTCTGCGTGGCGCCGATCCTGCGGAAGCATGGTCAGCTCGCCATCGACAGCGTCTATATTTTCCTGCTCGCGCTCTCCCTCTGGATGGCCTGGGGGACGCTGATCCGGCGCTCTTTTCCCCGCTTCAACGCCTGGCTGATCGCCCTGGGAATGACGTGCTTCTATTTCTGCGACGTCAGCGTCGGCCTGGCGGCGCCGCTGAAAGGGACGCCGGCGGGGGGGATCCTCAACAACCTTGTAGGCTTCTTTTACACACCGGCGCTGGTGCTGCTGGCGTTGAGTGGGTTTCGCTTCCGGAGCGACGGGGACCAGAGCCGGATACTCGCGCCCTGACGTCGTCGCTCCCTCGCCTCATTGCTCCGGCAGCCCGGACGTCACCGCGGCGTTCGCCGCCACCGCGAACCCCGGGCCGAGCAGCAGCGCGGGAGTTTGCGCTCGCTTGCCGCGCTTGGCCTCGCGCGCCACGCGCGGGCCGGTCCACGTCACCAGCTCTTGCAGCGTGATCTGCCCGTCGCCGTCGATGTCGGCGTGCGCCTTTCCCAGGCCCTCCACGATCCAGCGGGTGAGCAGGCCGCCGCCGTCCGGTGTCGATCCGGCGATCTCGGCGCTGGTGACGGCGGAGAGCAGCGCCACGCGGAGCGGGATCTCCGGATCGTTGATCGCCTTGGGCGCGGCCGCGTCCGTGGGTAGGGCCGAGCGGTCGCCCGGGCCGGCAAAGCCGGCGTCGAGGATCGCCAGGACCTCTTTCGCGGGGGTCTGGCTGAGGGACTGGAGCAACGCCGGGACCGCCACGCCGGTGCTCTCGAGCGCGGCGGGGTTGCCGTCCTTCGGGAGCAGGTACTCCGTCTGCCGGCGGACCGCGCCGCGACCGCTGAAATAGAAGTAGATTCGCCCCTCTTTGCGGACGTTGAGCTTGAGCCACTCCAGGGTCAGATCGAAGGCGAGCTTGTCGGCCTTGTCGCCGACGATCAGCTTGATGTGGTCCTGAGGGACGCCGAGCGTCCGCTGCGCCAGCCGGGCGAAGCGCTCGGCGTCGGCGCGAGCGCCGGTCGCGCGGGCCGCGTGATCGTAGGCCTCGACGCCGATCACCAGCGCATAGGCGCCGGGCTGCGGAGTGCCGACGAGATCTTCCGCCACGGCGACAGGCGGCGCGGCGGGCGGCGCGGGCTCGGCCGTCACCGTCGGCGCGGCCGGCGTGGTCGCGCAGGTCGGCCCCGGATCCTGCGCGGCGCGGAGCGCGCTCGCGGCCAGGTGCTGCTTGGACTTCGGCTTGCGCCGATCGCGGGTGAACGCCGCGAGATCCGGCGAGCGAAAGACCGCGTCGACGAGCTGATCGGCGATGGCCCCGCCGTACCCGCCGCCCTCCTGCGGCGCGCTCGCGTCGATCGTGGCGACGACCTCTCCGCCGCTCTCCAGCGAGATCTTCGTCTTCACGAGAGAGTTGGTCTCGACCCGCGATCCCGGCACCGTGATGATCCGCGCCACCAGATCGTGCGGGAGCTTGGCGTCCTCGAGCACGTTGAACCCGGCGCCGACGAGCGCTGTCTCCGTCGTCGTCCGCACGGCGTTCTGCACCTCGCGGTCGTAGGCGTTGCCGACCACGCTGTCGTCTTGCACCACGAAGGTCAGGCCGGCGGCGTGCGGCGTGGGGGCGACGACCGGTAACTTCTCAGAGCAAGCGGCGAGGCCGACGGCGGCGAGGCACAGGATGGTTTTACGGATCATGGACTTCGAGCTCCTCCCGCCGCTCGGCCGCGCGACGAGGCCCGAGAACGTGGAGGCGACGGTACGCCCCGCCGAGGCGATCTGGAACCGTCAACGCACCAGATTCGTCACCTTCCTCGGCGAGCGGCCGAAAGCGTGCTTGCTCCATCGTCGACAGACTTGCCGGGCTTGAGGAGTATTTGCTCGAGGTTCGCCCCCTCCCGGCGCGCCCCACGGGAGGCTTGACACGGGCGAACGTTCTGGTTTTTTCTCCGGCATGCAGGATCAGGCGGCGCGCGGCCTCTTCCCCGTGAAAGCGCCTTCAATGAGCAAATGGCAGTTCTGGATCGACCGCGGCGGCACGTTCACTGACATCGTCGCCAGGCGCCCCGACGGAGGCCTCGTCACGCACAAGCTCCTCTCGGAGAACCCGAGCTCAAGTCTCTGGATTTCTTCTCCAGCCGCCGATCCGAGGCCAGATCAACCCTGGACACCCGGCGCGGCGACGCCTGCGTCTGCGCCGGGAAGGCCATCCCGAGCGGCCCATCGCCGCGGATCGCCGGAGTCGCCGCCGCCGCGCTCTTCGCGAGATGGAGGCGTATCTCCACGTTCTGGTCCATTGTATGGCTCACCGGCACCTGGAGTTTCGGCGTCCACTCCGGCTCGGGGCAAGGGTCGCCGACGTTCTTCCAGCCGAACTTTTCAGCGCAGTCCTTCATGAGCCCATGATCGGACTCGAGCTCCAGCGATTTCAGCTGAATTGCAGCGGGCTTCGCCTCCGCAGGGCGGACCTCGTCCCCCACCGGCTCCGGCGCCTCCGGATTGGCCACGTTTCTTCCCCCTGATCGGCGCGCCGAGGGTCGGCGCGCACGAGCATCCTTTGGGCTGCGGAGCCCGGATGGCCAGCGGGTGAAGATCGGACGACGATTGGCGCCCCGGGGAGAGGTCGGGTCGCCGCGGAGAATCAGGCCAGCGTGATCACGAGAAGTCAGAGTTCTGGACTTGCCCCCGCTTCACGCAGATCGGACAGGCTCTTACTTCAGGAAGACGGTGATCGCCGAGCTCGTCGCGGCGGGGCTGCTCAGGAGAATCCCTTGAGCCCTGTGTTCTCTGCCGTCCCAGCCGCTTGACCTTTCGAGTAGACTCGCCCCCGATGCGCCCGCCGCTCGAACCCCAGTTCACGCTGCCCGTAATGAAGGAGCTCTTCACCAACCACGAGCTCCTCCTGCGCGAAGCGTCCCGCCCCGTGATCGGCTCGTCCGCGAGCGTGCGCAGGATCGGCATCCTCGGCGGCGGGACCGCCGGCTGGTTCACCGCGCTCGCCCTGCGCACCCAGCTCCCCGGGCTCGACGTGACCGTGATCGAGTCGCCGAGCATCCCGATCATCGGCGTCGGCGAGGCGAGCGTCCCCAGCCTCGTCGCGTTCTTGCACCACTACCTCAAGCTCGACGTGATCGACTTCATGCGCGAGGTCCAGCCCACCTGGAAGCAAGGGATCCGCTTCGAGTGGGGCCTTCCGGGGAGCTATGTTTTCCAGGCGCCCTTCGACTGGGAGGTGAACGGCATCGGGATGCTGGGCTCGATGGCCGAGACCGGCGACGTCAACTCGTTCACGCTCCAAGCGATGCTGATGGCGCGCGACGTCACGCCGGTGATCCGCAGCAATGGGCGACTCCAGACCTTCCTCCCGGCGTTCTCGTTCGCGTACCACCTCGACAACAAGCGGCTCGTCTCGTACGTGACGAAGCAGGCGCTCGCCCGCGGCGTCCACCACATCGACCGCAAGATCGTCGACGCCCCGCTCGTCGCGAGCCCCGCGGGAGGCGACGGCGAGCCCGAGATCGCGCACCTCGTCACCGACGATGGCCAAAGGCTCGAGTTCGATCTGTACGTCGACTGCTCGGGCTTCCGCTCGGTCCTCCTCGAGCAGAAGCTCGGGACGAAGTTCCATAGCTACGCGTCGAGCCTGTTCACCGACACGGCGATCGCCTTCAACGCGCCCCACGGTGGGCACCTGAAGCCGTACACGACCGCGCGCACCATGGAGAACGGCTGGTGCTGGAGCATCCCGATGATGGAGAGTGACCACCTCGGGTACGTGTTCTCGTCCTCTCACTGCTCCGAGGACGAGGCGCTCACCGAGGCTCGCGGCCTCTGGACGGCCCTCACCAACGAGCGCGTGGTTCGCTTCCGATCCGGGCGCCACGATCGCCTCTGGGTCGGCAACGTGATTGCGATCGGGAACGCCTATGCGTTCGTCGAACCCCTCGAATCGACAGGGTTGCTGATGATCACGCGCGCCATTTCCTCGCTGGTGCGCGCGTTCCCGATCGAGCGCGACAACGCGGTCATGAAGCGCTTCGTCAACACCACCGTCGGTCGCGACTGGGACCGACTGCGATGGTTCCTCGCCGCTCATTACAAGTTCAATCGACGCCTCGACTCCCGCTTCTGGCAAGACGCCCGCGCCGGAGTCGACACCTCGGGGATCGAGAACGCGCTTTCGATCTACAGGACGATGGGGCCGCTCTCGATCCTCCCCCGCGCCATTCGATCGAGCCTGATCGAGGAGGCCAACATCTTCTTCTATGGCCTCGCCGGGCTCGACTGCATCCTGCTCGGGCAGAAGGTGCCCTTTCCGAAGCTCGAGCGCGAGCCGCCGAAGGCCTGGCGCGAGCGCCGCCAAACAGCGCTCGCGTTCACGCAGCGCGCGCTGCCGCAGGCCGAGGCGCTGCGCGCGGTCGGGGAACACCCCAACTGGCTCCGCGAGCTCGTCGATCACCCGGGGAGCTGGGTGCCGAAGTCCGCCATCTACCTCTGAGCTCCGCCGAGTGGGTGCCCCCTCCCCCGCGGACCCCTCGTCCAAGAAAAACATGGGTGGCACCCATCTCCGGGTGGACCCACGTCCACAAAAAGACGGTAGCCACCCATCTCCGGGTGGACCCACGTCCAAGAAAAACATGGGTGGCACCCATCTCCGGGTGGACCCACGTCCACAAAAAGACGGGTGGCGACCGTCTCCCGCCTGGAGAGACGGTGCCACCGACACGGATCAGCCTGTTGTGGGAGTACTCACCGAGGGGTGGAGGCGCCTTCGGGCTTCTGGGGGCGGGCGGGGCGGTTTCGGGCGAGATCGTCGACCATTTCGACGTAGGGGTACAGGAGGAACGCGACGAGCGCCCGGGTGCCCGCGATCTCGGGGTCGGCGTAGCTCTCGATCTTCTGCAGCAGTGTTCGCAGGGTGTCGCGGGCAATGATCCATTGAGGGCGGCCGTCGGTCGGGCCACCGAGAGCGTCGAGCACCACGTTGGTGAAACCGAAGGCTCTGCCAAAGCGATCGTGCGACGCCGCGAGCTGCTGCCAGTGCCGCTCGCCGCCAAAGCCGGCAATCACCGCTTGGGCGCGGGGCTCGTGCAGCACGTTCATGCGTTGGCCCATGGCGGACCATTGCACGCGGGGCCGACGGGTGATGAAGCGGAGCCCCTCGGGCGTCGGGAAGAGCTGGCCATAGAGCCAGCGCGCCTCGCTCGGGGAAGGCGCCTTGCTGTCGTCCTTGAGCCCGGCAGCGCCCTTGTTCCATTGTTCGAGCGCGCGCCAGCGATCGTCGGAGTCGGCATTGGCGGCGTCCTGCTCTGACTCGTCTGCGGCGGTGTACACTTCGTGCGCCTGGGCGCTCGCGCGCGCCTGGCGGAAGCCCTGGAGCTCGGTCACGGCGCCGTCGAAACGCTTCCACGGAAGAGCGATGTGCGGCGGCAGCGCGTCGAGAGGAGAGACCCCGTCGGGCAGAGCCGCCGCGCCGTCTTCGGGCTTGAACCCCTTCGGCTGAACCAGGGCAGCGAGCCGCGCGCCGAGCTGGTCGCGAAAGCCGAACACATCTTCGGCCACCAGCTCGGGAGGGAGAGTCAACGTGGAGAGATTGAGTGCATCGATCACGGGAACGACCTCCAGGGAGAATGGACTCACAGGATTACCGAGCGAGTGGACGCGAGCGCAAGAGGTTTCCGAAGTTTTTGCTCGACGCCTGCGCGGGCTCGCCCACGGCCACCCTCAGCCCATTCCCGGCTGTCCAACCCCCGGGAGATTGCGCGCCTTCACACTCGTGTTTCGCCCTTTTCGTGTGGAGTTGGACGCCGCCCGCCCGAGCCCGAGGTTAAAACCTCGGGCTCGTCCCAGAGGAGATATCTATCTTCGGCGAGGGAACCATTCATGAGCAGGTAGGCGATCATCGCGATCTTGCGGTCTCCTTCGCCGATCATCGTCACCTCCATGGGCCCCCCGGGGAGTCGAGATAGAACCGTCCGTTCTTCATCACGACCTCTCCCCCCTAACTCACGTTCGATGGGGCCGAGCAGCGCCGCTGGGCCACCCGACCGGAGCGGCTTGAGGCCGAGCGCGGTGAGGGCAATCGGGGCGATCGCGAGGACTCCCAGCCAGCCGGTGAGGGCCGTGGTGACGGCGACGGCGGTGATCATCGCGACGACGATCGCCGAGGTCGCCGCGGCGATCACGCCGGCCGCGTACGCCGGGACGGCGCGGAGGAGCGCCGGCAAGCCCGCGGTCCGCGTGAGGACGCGCGCGGTGGGGCCGATCGGCGGCGAGGGCAGATCGGCCGGCATGAGGCGCGTCAGAACCCGGGAGCGTGAATGGCCGTCCAGCGATCCGGCCGCTTGATCCCCTGTCGCTCCATGAACGCATCGGCGCGCGCCACCAGCGCTCGGCCGGCCTCGCCGCCGACCACTTCGCCGAGGCGCCGACGGGCGACCTCGGCGTGAAGGGCCATGTCGGCGGCCTCGAAGTCGGCGACGGCGCGCTCGAGCGGGCCGCGCGCTTGGCCGGGGCGCCCGCGGGCGGCGAGGATCGAGGCTTCGAGCAGCGCGGCGGCGGGGCGCGCGTAGTCAGTGCCTTCGCTCGCGAGGCGAGATGCCGCAGCCGAGGCTTCGCGCAGGAGTTTGTCGCGATCGCGGCGGGGGCCGGCGAGGGCCGCGGCCACGGCGACGCTGCCGCGGAGCAGGGTCATGAAGACGCGGTGGAACTGTACGCGGAGGATGTTGGACTTCTCCAGCGCCGGCCACGCGCCGACGAGGCGCGCCCACGCGGCGGGGGCGCGGCCTTCGTAGAGCTCGTACTGGGCCTCGGCGTAGAGGGCCCAGAAGTGCATGATGTGGAAGCCGCCCATCGACCAGCGCGCGAGGGCCTCGCGCATCTCGGCGCCGGCGTGGGCGACGTCGTCGGCGGCGATCGGCGCGTACCAGGTGTGCATCCGCGCGTAGGTGGCGGCGAAGAGATCACCGCGCTCCAGGGCATCGTGGACGTGGGTGTGGACGAAGTCGGCGAGCTCGGTGAGGCGGCCCATCCAGAGCAACGAGACCTCGGCGCAGACGATGCCGCCCTCGATCTCCCAGGCCACGCCGCTGCACCGCGTGCGCAAAATGGTGTTGGCTTGATCGGCGAGGGTGACGGTGGCCTTCCAGCGGCCGAGGCACATCTCGGCCGCCGCCGAGCAGCTCCCGGCGACGCCGAGCAGGTACGGATCGCGGAGGCGCTCGGCGAGGGCGCGGGCCTCGTCGAGCGCGCGCCGCGCCCGCGGGTAGCCGGAGACGCCCTGCGTGCAGAGGTTGATCCCGTAGAACGCGAGGCCGATCGAGACGCGCCGCGGATCCCCGGCGTCGAGCGCGAGGAGCAGGTGCTGCGCGAGGAAGCCGAGCCCGCGCACGGGATCGACCAGCGCGAGCCCTTTGCCGGCGGAGTAGCAGGCGTCGATGCGCGCGAGCTTGACCTTGGGGATCGTGGCCTCGGTGCGCTCGTCGAAGCGCGTGCCGCGGAGGCGGAGGTGAGCGAGGCGCGCGAGCAGCGTCAGCGTCGCGCCGGCCGAGGTCTCCGGGTAGTCGACGTCGACCGAGGCGAGGACGGCGCGGAGCACGCGGGCGCCGCGATCGATGTAGCCGCTCCCGAGGAGCTGCTCGGCGGCGCGGCGGCGGAGATCGAGCGCCTCGGACGACGACGCGCCCTCGGCGGCGGCGAGGAGCGCCTCGGCAGCAGAAGCGCCGAGGCCCGCGTTGACCAGCGCGTCGCCGAGCTTGATCTGGAGCTCGCGCACGGCCGTGGCGTCGCTCGGGCTCTTCCACCCGAGCGCGAGGCGGTAGAGCCTGGCGGCGCGCTCGAAGGCCAGCGCGCCCGCGGCGCGATCGGCGGCGAGCGCGGCGAAATGACCCGCGCGCGCGAGCTCGCCCGCGCCCTCGAGGTGAACGGCGAGCACCTCGGGATCGGCTTGCCCCGAGGCCTCGAGCGCCCCGGCGAGCCGGGCGTGGCAGGCGCGCGCGCGGGCCGGCGTGAGGGCACCGGCGACCGCCTCGCGGATCCGATCGTGGTAGGCCTCGGCGACGTCGCGCGCCTTGGCGCCGTGGGTGCGGACGAGGCGCGCCGAGCGCAGCGCGCGCAGCGATCCCACGTCGTGCGCCTCGATCTCCGCGGCGGTCGCGGCGAGGCCTTGGGGGATCGGGCGCGCCGCCACCGCGTAGATCTCCAGCAGCCGCCGCGCCTCGGGCGAGAGCGCGCCGACGCGCTCCAGGATCAGCCCGTCGAGCGACACGCCGCGCGAGGTATCGGCAAAGTCGCCCGCGGCGCCGTCGGCTCCAGCGAGCGCGCGGCGCTGCAACGCGGAGCCGACGAGCTCGGCGATGAAGAGCGGGCTCCCCAGCGCCTCGGCGGCGATGATCGCCGCGAGCACCGGGGCCGAGGCCGAAGCGCCGCTCGGATCGAGCAGCGTGCGCGCGAGGCGCTCCCCGTCGGCGATGGCGAGGGGGCCGACCGCGACGGTGCGCACGTCCCCGAGATCCTGCGTCGAGGCGTCGGGGCCGCGCAGCTCGCCGAAGAAGGGGCTCTGCATTTCTTCTTCGCTGCGGAAGCTGCCCACGAGCAGGAGCGGCGGCGGATCCGGCGGCGCGAGCAGGCTCACGAGCAGCTTGGCGCTGTCGACGTCACCCCACTGGAGATCGTCGAGGTGGAGCACCAGCGGCTTCTTCCAGGCGATACGACGGAGCAGCTCTTTCAGCGCGCCGAACGCGCGCCGCCGATCTTCGAGGCGGCCCGAGGTCGGCTCGTGGCGGTAGGTCGTCTCGGCGATCCCCTCGACGCCGAAGAGCACCGGGAAGATCCGCCCGAGCTCGTCGGCGTCGCGCGGCACGAGCGCCGCCGTCTCGTCGGGTGAGCGCTCCTCGAGCCAGCGCCCGAGCGCGTCGATGAGGCTGTCCCACGCTTTGTAGGGGACGCTCTCGCGCTCGTAGCAGCGCCCCGAGAGGATCACCGCCTCTTCGCGCCGCCAGAGCCCGTCGAGGAAATGCTCGACCAGCGACGACTTGCCCATCCCCGAGCGGCCGCTCACGTAGGCCGTCACCGGGCGCCCGGCGCGCGAGGCGAGGAAGGCCGCCTCGAGCGCGTCGAGCTCGTTTTCGCGGCCCAGGAAGAGCCCTTCGTCCACGGGCGAAGGCGAGCCGGGCGGCGTGGACGACGTGGAGATCGGCGTCGGCGTCGGCGTGCTCGAGCGCCACGAAGGAGGCGGCGCGCGCGGATCCGGCTCGCCCAGAACGACGCCCGCGCCGTCGAGGCGCCGCAGGATCTCCAGCGCCGTCGGCCGCAGCTCGGGCGCGCGGCGCAGGCACTCGACGCAGAGCTGCGCGAGGTCGCCGGGGATCCCCGAGGCCAGCTCGTGGGGCGGGCGCGGCTCCGACCAGCGCTTGGCCAGGATGATCTGGCGCGTGTCGCCCGAGAACGGGAGCTGCCCCGTCAGCGCCTCGTAGACCATCATCCCGATCGCGTAGCAGTCGCTCGCGGGCCCGGCCGGCTCTCCGGCGGCCTGCTCCGGCGCCATGTACTCCGGCGTGCCGACGATCATCTTCGGCCCCGCCGTGGGCCCGGCGCGGCGCCCTTTCTGGACCATCGCCAGGCCGAAATCGAGGATCACCACCCTCCCGGAGTCCGTCACCATCACGTTGGAAGGCTTGAGATCCCGATGGAACTGCCCCGCCGCGTGGATGGCGGCGACGCCGAGCACGAGCTGGCGCAGCGCCGGCCTGAGCCGCGCGACGTCGCACGCGGGATCGCCGAGGCGCGACGACGGCAGCGTCGCGCTGAGGTCCACCTCGAAGGACGGCGGCGGAGGCCGCTCGGTGGTCATGATCTCGAGCGAGGCCATCACCTCCACCGTCGTCTGGTTGGCCTGGAGCAGAGGCTGCGCGGCCCCGCCGCGCACATGCTGGAGGAACGAGACCCCGTCGATGATCTCCATCGAGAGGAACCAGGCGCCGCCCTCCGAGACCAGCTCGTAGAGCGACACCAGGTTGGGGTGCGTCACGTCGGCGAGGACGCGGAACTCGTTCTTCAGCGCGGCGACGCTCGGCGCGTCGAGACGGACCAGCGTCTTCAGCGCGACCTCGGCGCCGCGCTCATGATCGAACGCTACGTGGACCACGCCCATCCCCCCCTCCCCGAGGGGGCGCCGCAGGAGAAAGCGTCGTTCACCGGAGGAATCGGTCATCCTGGCGCAGGATGCCATGACGAGCGGCCGACGGGCGCGTGAAACTAGCGCGCCGGTGGGGCCGCGAAGGGTCGACGGAAAACGCCTCGCCCCATGCTAGATCCCCGCCCCCTCCATGGCTTCGCCCGTCCCCACCCGCGCCGCCCCTGGGCGCCCGCTCACCGCCTCGCTGGGCGAGCTCGCCGGGGCTTCTGATCTCGAGCTCGACGCCTTCTCGGACGAAGAAACCGCGCTCGATCACGATCGCGAGCCGCTCCCTTCGTTCGAGCTGCCCACCGATCGCCGCGTCGTCACCGCCGCCGCGCTCGCGGCGGCGATCACCGCCGGGTGCGCGGGCGCCTCGCACGTCACGGGCGTCGCGGGCGGCGCGCCGGCGCTCGTCGTGCGCGCCCTCGCCGCGCAGACGCGCCGCAAGATCGTCGCGGTCACGCCCGACCTCGAGACCGCGCGCGCCCTCGCCGCCGACATCTCGTTCCTCCTCGGCGTGCGCGACGCCGACGACGCCGAGGCTGCGGGCGGCTCCACGCTCGGCCGCGTGCTCCTTTATTTACCGAGCGAAGCCAGCCCGTACGCCGACGTCAACCCCTCCCTGTGCGGCACCCAGACGCGCCTCGCCACGCTCTTCCACGTCGCGATGGAGCTCCCATGGGACGTGCTCGTCTGCCCGGTGACAGCGCTCGCGCGCAAGGTCGTCCCCCGCGAAGAGGTCCTCGAGCACGCCGAGCTCGTCGTCGCCGAGCAGGAGATCGATCGTGACAAGCTCGCCTCGCGCCTGGCCATGGCCGGCTACATCCGCAGCCCTTTGGTCGAGGATCCAGGCTCGTTCGCGATCCGCGGCGCGCTCCTCGACGTCTGGGCCCCGTGCGCCGAGGTCCCGGTGCGGATCGAGTTCTACGGCGATCTGGTGATGTCGATCAAAGCGTTCGATCCCGAAGATCAGCGCACCGTCCGCCAGATCGACGAGGTCTGGCTCTCCCCGGCGCGCGAGGCGATCCTCACCGCCGACAACGTCGACCGCGCCCGCGATCGCGTCCGCGCCGCCTGCGACGCGGTCGATTTCCCCTCGTCGAAGGCCCGCGCCCTCGTCGACGACGTCATCTGCGGTCGCACCTTCTTCGGCGCCGAGGGCTACCTCCCCGCCTACGTGGATCTGGCGCCGTTCACGAGCTACCTGCCGGCCGACGCGATCTTCGTGCTCGAAGATCCCGCCGCCGTCACCTCGGCCCTGCGCGACGAGATCGGCCGCGCCGCCGCCGATTTGACCCACAAAGGGCAGGCCCCGACCTTCCCGCTCGCCGCGTTCTACGAGACCGAGGGGCACCTCGCGGCGTGGCTCGAAGGGCGCAGCGCGCTCGCGCTCCACCGCACCGGGATCTCCGGCGCCGCCGTGGAGGCCGACTCCTTCGAGCGCTTTGAAGTCGTCCCCGAGGACGCGCCGTCGCTGGCGACGCACGATCAGTCGGATCTCGAGCGGGCGATCAAGGCCGCGCGCGCTTCGCATGGCAAGACCGGCGCGCTCGATCCGCTGGTGCGTCGGATCGCCGCCTGGCAAGAGGCCGGGATGCGGGTGATCGTCGCCGCCCGCGCCGAGACCCAGGTCGAGCGCCTGACGACGCTGCTCCGTCACCGCGATCTGGTGGTCAAGGCCCGGCTCGGCCCCTTCGATCCAGCCCTCCTTCGCGTTGATGCCGGCGCGCTCGGCCCGGGCCACCGCGACGCGGCGCTGATCGTCTCGGGCTCGCTCGCGCGCGGCGTCGTCGCCCCCGCCGAGGGCCTCGCGCTGGTGACCGAAGAAGAGATCTTCGGCTCACGCGCCCACCGCAGGGCCGCGCGCGCCTCGGGCTCCAAGGCCACCGCGCGCCCCTTCCTCGAAGACCTCCGCACCCTCGCCGTCGGCGATTTCGTGGTCCACGTCGACCACGGCATCGGGCGCTACCTCGGCCTCGTCCACAAGCAGGTCGGCCCGACCACGGTCGATCTGATCGCGGTCGAGTACGCGGGCGGCGACAAGCTCTACCTGCCCGTCTATCGCCTCAACCAGATCCAGAAATTCTCGGGGGGCGAGGGCGCGCCGAAGATCGATCGCCTCGGCGGGCAGACCTTCGAGAAGACCAAGGCCCGGGTTCAAAAGAACCTCCGCAAGATGGCCGACGAGCTGCTCCGCCTCTACGCCGAGCGGCGCGCCGCCGAGGGCGAGGCGCTCCCGGCTCCCGACGACGAATACCGTGCCTTCGAGGCCACCTTCCCCTTCGACGAGACCCAGGATCAAGCCCGCGCCATCCTCGAGGTGGAGTCCGACTTGACCTCACCGCGCCCGATGGATCGCCTGGTCTGCGGCGACGTCGGCTTTGGCAAGACCGAGGTCGCCATCCGCGCCGCCTTCCGCGCGGCGACCTCGGGCTTTCAGGTGGCCGTCCTCTGCCCGACCACGGTGCTCGCCCAGCAGCACTGGCGGAGCTTCCAGGCGCGGATGGATAGCTATCCGATCAACGTGGCCTGCATGTCACGCTTCCAGACCAAGCAAGAGCAGGACGACGTCTCCCGCCGGCTCCGCGAGGGCAAGGTGGATATCGTCATTGGCACCCACCGCCTGCTCTCCAAGGACATCCACTTCAAGCGCCTCGGGCTCCTCGTGGTCGACGAAGAGCAGCGCTTCGGCGTCACCCACAAGGAGCGGATCAAGGCCCTGAAGGCCAACGTCGACGTGCTCACGCTCTCGGCGACGCCGATCCCGCGGACGCTGCAGATGGCGGTGACCGGGCTCCGCGACATGTCGATCATCAACACCCCTCCGGCGGACCGGCGGGCGATCCGCACCATCGCGACGAGGCACGACGAGGCGGTGATCAAGGACGCGGTGATCCGCGAGCTCAGCCGCGGTGGCCAGGTCTTCTACGTCTACAACCGGGTCGAGGGCCTCTACGAGCGCGCCGCGCGCCTGGCCGAGCTGGTTCCCTCGGCGCGGATCTGCGTCGGGCACGGGCAGATGGGCGAGCACGCGCTCGAACAGACGATGATCGACTTCGTCGAGGGCCGCTACGATATCCTCTGCGCCACGGCGATCATCGAGAGCGGGCTCGATATCCCCCGGGCCAACACCATGATCATCGACCGGGCCGACATGTTCGGCCTCTCGCAGCTCTACCAGCTCCGCGGGCGCGTCGGGCGCTCCAAGGAGCGCGCCTATTGCTACCTGATCGTCCCGCCGGCCAACGCGATGACCGACGAGGCGCGGGCGCGGATCGAGGCCCTGGAGCGCCACACCGAGCTCGGCTCGGGGTTCCAGATTGCCTCTCTCGATCTGGAGCTGCGCGGCTCGGGCGATCTCCTCGGCGCCGAGCAGAGCGGGACGGTGGCGTCGGTGGGCTTCGAGATGTTCTGCCAGATGCTCGACGAGGCCGTCCACGAGCTCCGCGGTGATCCGGTGATCCACGAGGTCGATCCCGAGCTCTCGTTCGACGCGGACGCGCTCTTGCCCGAGGACTACATCAGCGACATCGGGGTGCGACTGTCCCTCTACAAGCGCCTGGCGAGCGTGGGGAGCCCGGAGGACGTCCAGGATCTCGCCGTGGAGATGGAGGATCGCTTCGGGGCGCCCCCGCCCGAGGCGCGGCGGTTCATCCACCTGATGCGGATCAAGAGCGAGCTGCGCAAGCTGCGGGCGCTCGGGTGCGAGGCCACGAGCAAGGGAGTCACCTTGCACCTGCGGGACGATACGCCGCTCGACACGGCGAAGCTGATGAAGCTGATGGCGGGGAAGCAGTCACCCTATCGCATCTCGCCGGACATGCGCTTGAGCCGGCGCACCAAGGAAGGAGAGGTGTTCTCGAGCGGGCTGGAGGCGGCCGACAAGGTGCTCGGCGATCTGGCAGGGTGCCTGAAGGACGGCGCCGCGTAGCCGGCCGGGTCAGAACGTCGCTCTCCAGCTCACCAGGGCCTTCTCCAGATAGACGGTCTCCTCGAAAGAGGAGACGCCCACTCTGTTCAGGGACGAGATTCGGCTTCGTCTTCTTCGCCTTCGCCGTCGCCGCCTGCTTCTTCTTCCGCGCCTCCGCCTCGCTCTCGCTCGCCGCCGCCACCTCCGCCATCGCGGCCTCGTGCGCCTTCTCCTGCTCCGCCCGATCCGTCTCCTCCTGCGCCAGATCGCTCTGCACGGCCCTGGCCCGCCCGAGCTTCTGCTCCAGCCGCTCCACCAGCGCGTTCGCGGCGGTCAGCGTCTTCGGCGTCGACGACACCGCCCCTTGCTGGAAAAACGACTCCGCGTACCCCGGTTCCACATCGAGATCCGGCTGGCTGAGCACGAAGGACTTCAGCCCTCCATAGACCCGCGCGCACAGCGCGTTGAGCTCGTCGAAGACGCTCTTTCGCTCTCCGCCGTTATGGAACAGATCGCGTTCCGCGATCGCCATGATCAGCGTTTGGAGGCCAGGTCCGCCGCGTCGACGAGGACGCCCGACTCCGGCGCGAGGGCCAGCAGCGCTGGGTGGGTAGCTTTGCTCAACAGCGCAGGCCACGCGATCATGCTGGTCAATTGCTTACCTAATTGTCAGATGTCGGGACATGGAGTTCGAGGTTCATGATGCCCGCTCCCTCCCGACGCCCCGCTACGCCGAGTTGACGTGGAAGACCATCTTGAGGGTGGTCCCTGGAAAGGTGGAGTCGAGCCGGGTCAGCTCGTCGCCCAAGGCGGCGAGAGCCCTGGTCTTGTAGGGA